>SXGQ01186228.1_pt1 | contig 62015 bp, 60 predicted proteins | sample 3178371 | NCBI WGS metagenome assembly SXGQ01 (sample SAMN11356859, study PRJNA531348) | freshwater metagenome | isolation source: freshwater sample F1-20 | place: China: Fuxian Lake, Yuxi | collected 2017-12-25
CCAGCTGAGTCAACAATGATCGGACTCGCGCCAGGCATTGATGTCATGACTGACTTGGCCAAACTTTGTGCTTCGTGAGTCAGGCCCGCGTGTGAGTGAAGAGCGCCGCAACATGAGCCAGCTTTGGTAGGTATCCCGCAACTGAAGCCCGCTGCTTCGATGAGTGCGGCAACCGATCGGTGAGTTGATCTTTGCCAGGCATCCATGACGCATCCGGTGAATAGCCAAACATCTGGAGCGAGTGAAGTTGCCACGACTGGTGGACCAAGCCGCATTGGAAGTGTAGATAGGCCGGCCCGTTTGGGGATCAGATGTAATCGTTGTGCGACCGCCAAAATGGGAGTACCGATGAGCAGCAGTCGATGATGGCGTAATAGGCGCAAACCAAATCGTTGCCACCATGGAGCCGATCGGTGTTGAGCGGCCATTTTATTTTTGGCTGCCTCAATCAATCGGCCGTATGGAACACCACTCGGACAAGCGGGTTCGCAGCCGCGGCATTGGACACACGTATTCAGGATGTCGCTGACCTGGTCATCAATGTGCAAGCCCTCGTACTGGATTGATCGAATAGTGGCGATGCGACCACGCGGTGAGAGCGCCTCTTCGTTGGTGACACGAAATGTTGGGCAATGTGGCAAGCACAAGCCGCAACCCACGCACGTTGAAAGCTCATCGTCAGAGAGTGCTAGGGGTCGCGCCGACATCCCTCATACCGTACCTTCTTGGCCTACCTCACCTGCGTCTAGTCTGATCGATATGGCTTTATTGACTCCCCCGCAATATCTAGATTCACTCCGCCGATCAATCAACGAATTGATTCAGATTTCCACTGGCAATCTTGATGTTGATGTCAGCGATTGCCCAGGTTGGAAGGTCGCCGATCTGATGAAACACGTTGGTCAGGTATTCGCCATGGTTGATGCAATCGTGATTCCGCGTTCGCAACAACGAGTCGGGCCTGGCGCTGAAAGTCAACCTGCCGACGGACAAGATGTTTTGGAATGGTTTACTCATCGTTCGCAGTCGGTGGTTCGGTCCTTAGAAAACATTGATGCTTCAGAATCTCTGTGGACATGGTCAGACCGCCAAGACGCGGGCTTTTACTTTCGGCGTATGGCTAACGAAGTCGCGGTTCACGTGTGCGACCTTCAGCGGGCGATGTCATTGCCAGTTGCCATGGACCGCTCGTTGGCCTGCGATGGTATTGATGAGTTGTACATCGACATGATGACCGGTTGGGCAAAACGCTTCGGCAAGACCTTTCCGGCGGGGTCGTTGCATTTGCATTGCACCGATGGCGACGGTGAGTGGCTCATTGTTCCAAGCGTTGACCGAGTCGTTGTCTCACACGAACACGCCAAGGGTGATGTGGCATGGAAGGGTTCGGCAGTCGCACTGATCTTGTCAGCCTGGGGTCGTACTCACACCGGAATCGAAATCCTTGGAGACGCTAAGATTTCTGAGCAGTGGTCGAACTTCGCGCCGTAATTCTTCCCCAAGATGTTTTATACGGCTTGCCACATTGGAGCCGCCGGATCTTGCCTCCACCATTTCATTCGGTTCTCAGCTTCGACCTTTGCACTAGGAGCCGACAGACTCGCCCGCCAACGCATCAAAGTTGCCGACAAGAGTCGTAACTCGGCAAGGGCCTGTGCCAGTTCGTTGCCCGAAAAATCTAAACCGTATCCGTGAGCAAAATCTGCATACGTCGAAGCCTGTCCGCCCCAACGAGTCGCCCACGTCAATAGTGCAGCATGGTCCCATTCGCGGGGAGCAACCGAGAGTAGATCCCAATCCAGCAAGATCGGTCGACCAGTGTCGCGGTTGACAATGACATTGCCTGGATGGATGTCACCGTGACACAGCACCGGTCGATCACCAACTGACTCGACCGTGATGTCTTGAGCGGTCCTGAAGAATGGTCGAAGTCTTTCCCAACGTTCAAGCAAAATGTCGCAGTCGTTGCTGTCCAGGGTCGGTCCTAATTCGTTTAGCAGCACATCAAAATTCCACCACGGAAACGATGCGGCCTTTGGTAACGGATAAAACTTGGCGACGTCCTCGGGATTGATGTCATGTAGACGACGAACAAACGATCCGATCGTTGACCAATTCACAATGTGTTCGGAGTGAGGCTCAATGAATTCCCATAATGTGATTTCTATTTCGTCATGACGAAATGGTACTTGACTGATCGGTGCGGGAACTTCAAAGCCTTGTCGGCGCAAATAATCAGCAAACTCAATTGCTGGTTGGGTGCTTGTTGTCGGGCGGCTCACTCTCATGATTAATGGCCCGTTTGCCGATGTCGCTTGGTACACGGCATTCATTGATTGGCGGATCAAGGTGATGTCACTCAACTGTAGGTCGGTGGCACACTGTTGAATCCCTTCTCCGATCACCTGTTGATCGACGACTGAAATGGGAGAGGCGACGAGAGGTAGTTCCGCGAACTGCATCACGCCGTCAAATCCGTCGTGAGGCTGACTCCGGGATTCAGTCGGCCCGTTGGGTTGAACTGTTGCAGGATTCGCTGATGAATCAGTGCAACTGAGGGATCTAATTCTGGCGATTGTGTCGGGGTCTTGCTATGGACAACTCCGACACCTGCTTCAACTACAACATGCGAATCTTCTGTCTCAGAGGTGAAAAGTTTGGCGAGTTGTGCTGGAGACACAGAACTTCGGTACGGAAATGAACGAAGATCTGGCGGTCCAGATATTTCTGCGATATTCGTAAAAATTGGAGCCAATTGTTTGATGGTGTCATCGCAATCTTGCGGATGTCCTTCAATACAAAACCAAACACTCAGTCCGTTCGTCAGTACTGATGCTGGTCGGTATACCCGTTGCAGAATCGCATCAACTGAAGTCATTGAAGTTTGCTCAATGTAAAACCACCGTGATGATTTCGGTAGGGGTCGTGTCCGTAAAATTGTCTCTCCCATAAATCCGAGTTGACCAAATGAACCAACGAAGAGTCGACACAGATCAAAGCCGCTGACATTCTTGACTGTGGGGCCACCAGCCATGACGACATGGCCATCGTGATTGACATAGCGGACTTGTAACAAGGTGTCGCGCAGTGCTCCACGACCAAGTCGATAGATGTCGCCGTGACCTTGAGCGAGCGCTCCCCCTACGGTTCCAGAGTCTGAAGAACTCAACGGAAGATTGATGTATTGGCCAACTGCGCCGAGCGCTTCTTGCAATTCGTTGATCGAAGTACCTGCACCACAAACGATGGTCATCTCATCAGGTTGCAAATCGTAGATACCACTGGGTGCTTGCAGATGTCGCACTCCTGTCGGAGCCGAGACTCGTGTTTGTTGGCCGATGATCCACACGGGGTCAGCCGTTTGATCTCCGACGGACTCGGCGAAGCTTGTGAGATCTATACCCACATGCCCTCCCCGATGTCATGGGCGTCGCCACAACTGGATGGGCTGGGAAGAACCTTGAAAGGATTTGCAATTCCGAGCGGATCAAAGGCGGATCGCATCGAAGCTTGAGCCTGCAGATCATGTGGTCCAAACATCATGGGCATGAAGTCGCGTTTTTCCAAACCGATTCCGTGCTCACCCGAAAGAACTCCCCCAGCTTCAACGCTGACACGAACGATTTCTTGTCCAGCCGAATGAACACGTTCCATCACACCGGGTTCGCGTTTGTCGAACACCAAAAGTGGATGCAAGTTACCGTCTCCGGCGTGAAACACATTGAGGACTAAAAGGTCGTGCTCGCGAGCGATACGGTAGACCTCTCGGAGCACTTCGTTTAGTTTGCGGCGTGGAACAACTGTGTCATGCAGGTAGTAATTCGGTTTGATCCGAGCGATTGCACCAAAGGCGGTCTTACGACCCTTCCATAACAGCGCGCGCTCGGCTTCATCTTGGGCTACTCGAATCGTTCGTGCACCGTGTGCTCGACCAATATCTGAGATCCGTTCGGTCTCTTCATTGACTGCGTGCGGTAAACCTGAAACTTCAACTAAGAGTGCTGCGGCAGCATCGGTGGGCAAGCCAGCATGTATGTACGCTTCGACTGCCTCAAGACACAGTTGGTCCATCATCTCTAAGGCAGCAGGCACCATGCCAGCGGCGATGATCGCACTCACTGTTTCGGCTCCTGCTTGAACTGAAGTGAAATCCATCAACATGGTTTTGACTGCTGAATAGTTCTGCATCAGACGAACGCATATTTTGGTGGTGATTCCGAACATGCCCTCGCTGCCGATGAAGGCGCCACGAAGATCAAGACCGATCGGTTCGGGTTCTTCACCACCGAGAACTACTAGCGATCCGTCCGACAAGACAACTTCGCAGGCCAAGATATGACTTGATGTCACGCCATCGGCCAAGCAATGAGGACCGCCTGAGTTATTGGCGACATTTCCGCCAATGGTGCAACTCTGTTGGCTGCTGGGGTCGGGTGCAAAGTGCATACCGAGATGGGCAACTTCGCGAGTGAGATCGAGATTGAGCATGCCTGGTTCAATCCACGCGGTGCGGTTGATCGGATCAACCGAAATGAGTTGATTCATTTTTGCAGTAGAGATCACCACTGCACCATCAAGTGGTGTTGCTCCACCAGATAGGCCGGTGCCTGATCCACGAGCAACGAATGGCTGCTTGAACTCAGCACAGACACGCACCAGGTTTTGGACTTCGGTGGTTGTAGTTGGAAAGCAAACGATTCCAGCGCGGCCCTCGATATTTGAGGCATCACGCTTGTACAAATCAATATCGGCCGCGTCAGTGTGTACGCGACGTGGATCGATCACCTGGCGTAACCGTGCCACCAATGTCTGGCTAATTGGTTGAACAGAAACGTCGCTCTTCATCAGAGGTACAGACTGCTTCAACTACGGACGACGGTGGCGGCTTAAACGTGAGCGGCGGGGTTGTTTCGGATCGTCAACTTGACGAAGCACGATGACTCGACCTGGCTCAACTCTCTCGCCGTCAACTAGAACTTCGTCACCGGGCTGTAATGGGTCAAGGTGCGAATGCGACGACAAAGTTTCGATCCGTCCGTCGCGCCGAGCCTTCAATTCATTTTCCTTGTCATGCATGGCTTCTTTGCCGGTCGACCAGGCATCAGACAACGATGAGAAACGTGATCGAGTTGAGTTCGCGGCTCGATTGATGACTTTGACTGGACCCATGCTTGTCACTGTTCGACGCACTTTCTTGCCTGCAAAAAGCACTCCGCTGACACCAGCAATAGCTCCTGAAATAAACCATATGATGCGCTTGATCATCTGCTCTTCCTGACTACTTCTTGACTCGAAGAATTTCTACGAGATTGACGTTCAATTCTTTTTTGGTCTCTCTTCAAACGTTGGGCTGCACGTGAGGTGCCAGTCGCTAGCGCAGCTACTTTGATCAAAGGAGTTGACAACGCCATACGGGTGACTCGACCGGTGTTAGCCATTGCCCCGCTGATTGCTTCGGCCGAACCGAGGACGCGATCAAAACGATCAAGATCTTCGCGGGCTTCTTCCACTGCGTACCGTGCTTCATCAGTTGATGCTCGCAACTCGGCTAGGAGCGGTCCAGTTTCACGGCGAAGCGAATCAACTTCAAGACGTAATGAACGCAAGGTGTCAAGAACCCTGAGCAATACGACAATCAGCGCGGCGAAACCGATTGACAGCAGAACCGCGGCGAGAACGATGGCCAAATCTCCGGCTGTCATGATTCCTCCCGATTCGTGTTGTCTTCGTGTTGTGCCAAACGTTGAGCGATCTCTCGTTCACGTCCGTGTTGACTTGGTTCGTACCAACGCTTAGCGATGAGTTCATCGGGCAAATATTGCTGAGGAACCCAACCACGCGGGTCATCATGAGGGTAGTCGTATCCCGTGCCATGTCCAAGGGCGGAAGCCCCTTGATAGTGGGCATCGCGCAAATGTGCAGGTACTTCGCCGACAGCACCATTCTTGATATCGGCTCGTGCACCCCAAATGGCCAGTGCCGCTCGGTTGCTCTTGGGTGCAGTTGCTAGGTGAATTGCCGCGTGAGCCAGATTGAGCTCGGCTTCGGGAAGTCCGACATGTTCGAGGGCATGGGCTGCAGCGACTGCGATCATGAGCGATGTTGGATCGGCGAGTCCAATATCTTCACTGGCGAAAATCACCATCCGGCGCACGATGAAGCGGGCATCTTCGCCTGCCTCGAGCATGCGTGCGAGGTAATAGGTCGCCGCTTGTGGATCGCTTCCGCGCAAGCTCTTGATGAAGGCGCTCACGACGTCGTAATGATCATCTCGCCCATAGCGCAATGCACTGGTTCCGAGCGCGGCCTCAACATGCTTGACGAGAACTTGGTCGGGATGAGACAGTGCGGCTGCCACTTCGAGCGACGTCAAAACTTGACGACCGTCTCCCCCAGATCTTTCAGTGAGTAAGTCGACAGCGTCGGGAGTTGAGGTAGTGCCTAATGCGGTCAGACCGCGTTCAATCAGTATTCGAATGGCATCTCGTGAAAGAGGCTCAAGACGAAAGAGAGTGCTGCGCGAACGAAGTGGAGCGTTGACTTCAAAAAATGGGTTTTCAGTGGTTGCCCCGATCAGGGTCAATGTTCCGTCCTCGACCGCTGGGAGAAGGGCATCTTGCTGACTCTTGGAAAAGCGATGAATCTCATCGAGAAAAAGAATTGTTCCCTGACCGTGCATGCCAAGACGTTGACGCGCGCGTTCAATCACCTCGCGCACATCTTTCACGCCAGCAGTGACTGCTGACAGTTGTTCAAATGCTCGCTTCGTTGTTCCGGCAACCGCTAAAGCCAAAGTGGTCTTTCCGGTTCCGGGAGGACCCCAAAAAATTGCACTGCTCAATTTGTCTTGTTCGACGAGGCGACGCAGTGGTTTTCCAAATCCAACCAGGTGCTCTTGTCCAACGACATCATCAATCGTGCGCGGGCGAAGCCTTGCCGCCAAAGGAGACTGTGAACGAAGTTGTTCTTCGGCAGCGGCGCTAAAGAGATCGCTCACGGCAAGATCCGCGAAAACGCTCGGGCGTACGCTGCTTGGCGGAATTCCACAAGGTGATGCAGCAGATGATGGGGTTCCATCCATTGCCAACGGGTGAACTCATGATCGTCAGGTCGCGGTGCAAGATTCTCTTCGTTGATCACTCCGAACAAAAACCACTTTTGAATTTGTCCACGTCGCTTATCGCCATTCTTGATCTGCGCCCGAATGTCGGAAGGCCACTCATACGCGATCCACTCAGGTAATTCAAGAACAAGGGCTACATCAGATTTTGTGAGACCGGTTTCTTCGGAGAGTTCGCGCCACGCCGCATCGATTGGTTCTTCATCGATATCAATGCCACCTTGGGGTAACTGCCATGAGCCCGGAACGTCCTTGCGTTCGAATGCCATGAGGTCGCCATTTTCACGACGGATGACAATGACGACTCCGGCACGAAAGGATTGCGAGCTCATGAGTTTGGCACAGTCCTCATTCAGGCTTTGGGCGGCAAAACCCTGATACCGAGTTCTTCTAGTTGCTTGTTCTCGGCACGGGTTGGAGCATTCGTCATCGGGTCTTGGCCACTTTGTGTTTTCGGGAACGCGATGACTTCACGAATATTGTCTTCGCCAGCCAAAATCGCTACGAGGCGATCGAGGCCAAAAGCGAAACCGCCATGTGGTGGGGCGCCGTAGGTAAATGGCTTCAAGAAGAAACCGAACTTACGGTTGGCTTCTTCTTCGCTGATACCAAGAGCGGTGAAAACCCGACGTTGCATTTCGGGTTCGTGAATTCGAATCGAACCTGAACCGAGTTCCCAACCGTTGAGAACGAGGTCGTACGCCAATGAGCGAACCGACATCGGGTCGGTCTCAAACTTGTCGAGGTCTTCGGGGTGAGGTTGACAGAAAGGGTGGTGTCCGGGCTTGGGTTGGCCGGTTTCTTTGTCAACGCCAACGAACAAGGGGAACTCAGTCACCCATACGTAGCGGTATGGCCCTTGGTGAACTGGCGGACGACCAAGATCATTACGCAACGTTCCGAGCACCTCACATGTCATTGACCACTGGTCGGCGACAATCAATAGCAAGTCACCAGGAGTTGCTTGGAGTATTGAAATCAACTTGGCCTGTTCATCAGCCGACAAGAACTTGACGACTGGTGACTCGAGAGTCCCGTCGGCGGAAACCTTAAGCCACACCAAACCCTTGGCGCCCATCTTCTTGGCGCGATCAGTCAATGCGTCAAGTTTGTTGCGACCGAACTCTTCGGCCTTACCTTCAACGCGGAGACCCTTAATTGATTCGGCACCAGCGAAGGCTTTGAATTCAGTGCTCGAGAAAATCGATGTCAACTCGGTGAGTTCCATACCGAAACGCAAATCGGGCTTATCGACACCGAAACGTTCCATGGCTTCGCGCCAGGTAATGCGTTGAATCGGGTCGGGCTTGATGCCAGTGACTGATTCGGCGGCCGCAATAACTGCCTCACTGATGGCGGCTAAAACATCGTCTTGATTGACAAAGCTCATCTCAGCATCAAGTTGCATGAATTCGTATTGGCGATCGGCACGAAGATCTTCGTCGCGTAGGCAGCGGGCGATCTGGTAGTAACGATCGATACCAGCAACCATGAGCAGTTGCTTAAACAACTGGGGGCTTTGTGGCAACGCGTAGAACGAACCTGGCTCTTTGCGAGACGGAACCAAGAATTCGCGAGCACCTTCAGGGGTAGATGGCACCAACATAGGTGTTTCTACTTCAACGAAACCTTGATTTTCCATCGCGGTTCGAACAGCTGAGTTGACTTTGGCTCGGGTGCGAAGATTCTTTTGCATGCGCTCGCGGCGGATATCGATATAGCGGTATTGCAAACGTACGTTTTCGTCAACATCATCGGCGCGGGCATCAACTGGGAACGGCGGTGGTTCGGCTGAACGAAGAACCTCAACAACGCACTCGCCGATTTCGACGGCGCCAGTACTTAAGTTCGCATTGATCGTTCCGTCTGGTCGCGGTCGCACGACACCGGTAATTTTGACGACGAACTCACTTCGTACATCAACTGCATTGTCGATGACACATTGAACGATCCCTGAATGGTCCCTTAGATCGACGAATGCCAATTTGTCGCCGTGCTCGCGTCGTTTAGCAACCCAGCCACAGACGGTGACTGTTTGCGAAATGTCGCTCGTCCCGATTTCACCGCACATGTGCGTACGCATCGAAGTTTGTCGTTTTGAAATAGTCATGAGAGTGCTTTCGTTATTGAAGGTATTAAATCACTGCGAGGAATAGTTGATTGCTGCTCTTCGCCACGGAGCGGTCGAAGTACGAATGCATTGGCTTCGACCTCATCGGAGCCAATGATGATGGCAACGAGTGCACCACTTTTGTCGGCTGCTTTCATCTGGCTCTTCATACTGCGATTCTCAAACGAGCGATCGCATGCGAAACCAGCGTCACGAAGTTGATGTGTGATGACAAGTGCTTCATTTCCACCAGTTGTATCGACCACGAAGACGTCGACGTTTGCGGGTGCTGAAGGAAAGACTCCCTCGTCATCGCAGGCAAGAAGAGTGCGATCGAGGCCTAACGCAAATCCGATACCACCGGTAGATGGACCTCCAAGGTCTTCGACTAAACCGTCATAGCGTCCACCCCCGCCAATAGCATTTTGCGCTGAGTCAAGCGTGCCACCGACAAATTCGAAAGTGGTGTGCCGGTAATAGTCGAGGCCACGCACGAGTTTTTCATTGACAATGAATGGAATGTTGAGTGTACGGAGACCCGCTAAAACAGTTTCAAAATGTGTTCGGGCAGCTTCGCTATAGAAATCTGAGATCTTCGGAGCCTTGGCAATGATGTCAAAGTCTTCGGGACGTTTTGAATCAAGTACCCGTAATGCATTCTTGGCAAGTGTGACCTTGCTGGCATCAGAGAGTTGATCAATGTTTGCGGTGAAGTATGTCTGCAGCGCGGTGACAAAGTTTTGACGGTCTTGGGGTTCGCCCAAACTATTGAGATGTAAGTGAACTTGCTGTAAACCCAACCGCTGAAAGAAGTTCCAGCCGAGGGCAATAACTTCAACGTCGAGATAAGGGTCGTTGGCTCCGAGAACCTCAATACCCACCTGGTCAAACTGTCGGTAACGACCGCGCTGGGGGCGCTCGTAACGGAAGTTCGGACCTGAATACCAAACCTTCCACGGAGTCGCAGGGCGATGTTGAACAAAGGCTCGGCACACACTCGCGGTCTGTTCGGGCCGAAGGGCCACGTGACGGTCGCCTTTGTCGACGAAGTCGTACATCTCTTTAGTGACGATGTCGGTGGCCTCACCGACTCGGTGGAACACCCCGATGTCTTCAAGCAGAGGCGGAATGATTTGCCCGTATCCAGCGGCCGTCACGGTTTCTGCGAAGGCAGCCACGAACTGCCGCCAACGGGCAGATTCGGGAGGAAGGATGTCGCGCATCCCTGGGCTGGTTTGGAACTCGGGCACGGATACTCAGGCTAGCGGTCACTAGGACCCGCCTCAGGGAGATTAGGTCCTGCGTGGCACGATCGATGAGCGAATATCGGTCACTCGTCGTCTTCGTCGAGCGGACGCCCAGCACCCGAGCGATGGGCGTCGTAGACCCCGTCGATCTTTTTGATGGTGCGCAGCACAGCCTCGAGGTGGCCAGGGTCGGCAAGTTCAAACTCGAAGCGCATTTTGGCGATTCGGTCTCCCCCGGTATGGGTGCTACACGCCACGATATTCACATGTTGTTCGGAGAGTTCGTTCGCTACATCGCGCAATAGCCGTGATCGATCGAGTGCCACCACTTCAACGCTGGCACGGAACACTGTTCCAGTTGCTGAACCGTCCCACTCAACATCTACTAAGCGCGACGATTGATCGTCTGCGAATGTGCCAGCATTTGCGCAGTCTGAGCGGTGGACGCTGACGCCGCGACCTCGTGTGATGAATCCCATGATTTCGTCCCCAGGGACGGGGGTGCAACACTTTGAGAGCCGAACAAGAACATCATCGAATCCTTCAACATGAATTCCGACGTTGTTGCCGCGACGGCGGAAATCATCGGGACGTAACACCGAAGCGGGAAGTCGTTCTTCAGAGTTTGAATCTTCGAAGCGCGCGGCAATTCTCTGTGCAAATTGAGTGGCTTCAACATGGCCTTCGCCGATGGCTGCGAGCAACGTATCGAGATCTTGGTAGTTCAGCGACTCCATCTCGGCGGTGAGGTGCGAACTTTCCATGACTCGATTGACAGGAAGGCGGACCCGTCGGAGTTCTTTCGAAAGATCTTCTCGGCCTGCCTCAATGAGGTCCTCGCGCTTCTCACGAGAGAACCATTGCTTGACTTTGTGTCGTGCTTTAGGCGAAGCGACAAACTCAAGCCATTCGCGTGAAGGGCTGGCTGATTCAACCTTGGATGTGAAAATCTCGCAGGTGTCGCCGGATTTCAATTGGTGGGTCAGTGGGACGAGTCGACCATTGACTCGGGCTCCGATACACGCATTCCCGATTGCAGTGTGGACCGAATACGCGAAATCAACTGGGCACGATCCGAGCGGCAAGGCAATCACGCGACCCTTTGGGGTGAAAACAAAGATCTCATCTTGATCAAGATCGGTTTTTAAACTCTCCATGAACTGTGCCGGATCAGCGATATCGCTTTGCCAGTCAATAATGCGATTGAGCCAATCAATGTCGGGTATTTCGCTGTCGTCCTTGTAGGCCCAGTGAGCGGCGACTCCCCATTCGGCCCGCTGATGCATTTCGCGAGTACGAATCTGAATCTCGAGTGGTTTTCCACCAGCACCGATCACAGTTGTATGCAAACTCTGATACAAGTTGAATTTGGGCATTGCGACATAATCCTTGAAGCGACCGACAATCGGTTTCCAAGTTCCGTGGATACATCCCAAAGCCGCGTAACAATCCTTGACCGAGTCAACAACGACGCGAATAGCCATGATGTCAAAAATTTCGTCGAACTCTTTACCTTTTTGGATCATCTTCTCGTAGATGCTCCACAAATGTTTCCCACGCCCGGTGACATCAGCGTCGATATTGAGTTCAGACAACTGAGAACGAACGTCGGACATCGCTTTGGCGAGATACACATCGCGTTCAGGACTGCGGCTGCTCACGAGGTGATCAAGTTCTGCATAACGCTTCGGGTACATCGAGGCAAATGCCAAGTCTTCTAACTGTTGTTTGAGACCTTGCATGCCGAGACGGTGAGCAAGTGGCGCGTAAATATCAAGAGTTTCGCTGGCAATGCGCTGTTGTTTGTCGACTGGCATAGCAGCAATCGTGCGCATGTTGTGTAAGCGATCAGCCAACTTAATGATGAGTACCCGCAAGTCTTTGGCCATCGCGACCAGCATCTTGCGCATGGTGGCTGCTTGTTGTTCTTCTTTTGAGTCAAAGCGAATGCGGTCGAGTTTGGTAACACCATCAACGATGGCGGCCACTTCAGGCCCAAAGTCGCGTTCAACATCGGCGACTGTGATTTCGGTGTCTTCAACGGCGTCGTGTAACAAGGCAGCGATCACGGTGGTCTCGTCAAGCCCGATATCGGCGACGATCTTCGCAACTGCCAGAGGGTGATTGATATAGCCCTCGCCACTTTTCCGAGTTTGCTGAGAGTGAGCGGTACGCGCAGTCTCAAAGGCCTTGGTCATTAAAGCGGTTGAAGCCTTCGGATGCCGCCGACGAAAAGACTGTAAGACGGGAGCCAACTCGTCATCTGGCGAGCTGTGTTGGCGCCTCCAAGGGAGAAGACGAGTCACCGTTGCCATGGGCTAAGTATCGCAGGAAGTCAGAACCTTCGGGTGGTTATGCCCAAGCTCGATCGCTGGAAATCAGTAGGTAAAGAGCGATTCGACGGCGATGCCGTCGAGTTTGGTACGACCCTTGAGGAAGGGAAGCTCAATCAAGACTGCAAGGGCGACGATGTCTCCCCCAAGTGCTGACACCAAACGGCAGGTCGCTGCAGCGGTTCCGCCAGTAGCCAAAACATCATCAACGACAAGAATTCGCTCTCCGGGATGAATGGCGTCGCGATGGATCTCCAGCTTGTCCGAACCGTATTCGAGGTCGTACTCTTCGCGAACCACCGCCCAAGGCAACTTGCCTGCCTTGCGGACCGGGACGAACCCAGCGTTCAGAGCAACAGCAATTGGCGCGCCGAGGATGAAGCCACGCGCTTCAACTCCGATGACTCGCTGAATATTCGCATCAATAAACCGTTCGGCGATTTTGGTAATCGCTTTGTTGAATGCTGGACCATCGCCTAAGAGCGGCGTGATATCGCGAAATGTGACTCCGGGGTTCGGGTAATCCGGAATGGAACGAATGAGGTCTTGCATTGATTCGGTACTCATCATTAACGCCGACGTTTCTTGCGAGGACGTGGTGGGTGGGTTAACAAGGCCGTGGAAGACGGAGATGAATGAGGCACCATGGCCGAATCTTCTGAATCGGCAGTTTGACGACGAACTGATTTTGCGCCAGCCGCTCCTCCGGAGATGACCATATGGGCGAGTTCGGCACCAGTGGCATGATCACCAATGAGGTTCTTGTAGCGAGTTTCACGCTGTTTGAAAATTGCCAACAATGGTGTCGCGATGTAGATCGATGAATATGAACCAGTCAACAAACCGACGAGCAAGGCAATTGCGAATTCACGCAATGCGATTGCACCAAAGACACCAGATCCGAGAACCAACAATGACAACACTGGCAAAACTGCGGCCAACGACGTGTTCAGCGAACGCATGAGAACTTGGTTCATTGAAACATTGGTGATGTCAGCCATTGATGTGCGTGACACACCAAACTTCTCAATATTGTCCTTGACCTTGTCGAACACCACGATGGTGTCGTACAACGAGAAACCAAGAATTGTTAAGAAGGCGACAACGGTTGCCGGGGTCACCTCAAAGCCGATCAATGAGTAGATGCCCACGCTGATCAAGACGTCATGCAACATTGCGAAAATTGCCGCAATTGCCATGCGCCATTCAAAACGCCATGCGATATAGATGCCGACCAAAACCATGAAGGCGATCAAGGCTCGGATCGCCTTTTCGGTGATTGCACGTCCCCACGATGAGCTCACCGAGCTCACCGAAACATCGTTGATGTCAACCTGCGCTTTACTTGCAAGGTCGCTTTGTACCTTGGCGCGAACCTCAGAAGTTTGGTCACCTACCTGGATCCGAATCGATGTGGTCGTTCCGCTGGTCAAGTTTTGCACCTTGGCATTTTCGGTTGGAACACCGTTGTCCTCAAGAACCGATCGGGCAGCCTCGATATCCATCGTTGCGCTGCTCGGTACCTGCCAAGCGACACCACCTTCAAAGTCGATACCAAGGTTGAGCCCACGGGTAAACAATGATCCCAAGGTCAGCAAGATCAAAATGATGGAAATTGCGAAACCAATTTTTCGCTTTCCGAAGAAGTCGAAAGACGTTTCTCCGTGGTACAGCCGTCCAAAAATTCCGCGACGGGAAGTGACGAGGTCGTTGCTCATGCCGCACCTCCAGTTGCATTCACAGTGTTGTCAATACCGAAAAGCCGACCGCGTTGGAAGCGTTTCGTGCGAGCGATCATCAACATTGTTGGTCGGGTGAAGAACCAAGCAATGACGATGTCACACAAAGTTGACAATCCGAGGAAGAAGGCGAAACCTCGAACCGAACCAACCGTGAGGTACCACAAGGTGAAAGCACCGATAAGTGACACGATGTCGGCCGCCAGAATTGTTCTCCACGCTGACTTGAATCCACGCTCGGCAGAGTTCTTCAACGTGCGTCCCGACTTGAGTTCGTCTTTCAACTTTTCAAAGAACACCACGTATGAGTCGATGGTGACGCCAACGGACACGATGATTCCAGCGATACCGGCCAGACTTAACGCCAATCCGTTCGTTGTTGACAGCAGTGAAATCACGTTCCATTGAACGAGGCCCGACAAGGTAATACCGAACACGACAATGAGGGCAAGAAGTCGGTAATACAGAATCATGAAGAGCAAAACCAGAAGGACACCGATCAAACCAGAAACGATCGCGGCGTTCAGTGAATCTTCACCCAATGTCGGTGACACGATCTGGACGGCTTGCACTTCAAGGCGAACTGGTAATGCGCCACTCTTGAGAACTCGTGCCAAATCTTTAGCTTCAGATTCTTTGAAGTTTCCGGTGATGTCAACTCCGCCCGAGAACGACGGTTGGTTCACGCTCGGTGCTGATTGCACAACACCGTCAAGGACGATCGCCATACGACCAGTTGGGCATGACGTTGATTTGGCGTAACACTGAGCGGCACCGATATTCCAGAGGTCGGAACCAGCGGCTCCGTTCTTGAGGGTGACGCGCACTCCCCAACCACCTGAAATGATGTCGGCTTGAGCATCGTTGTTGAACACTTCTCCGGTCGCAAATGACGGTCCGAGTTGGTAGATCTCTGAGCCGTCGGTGTTTTGCACGATGATGGTCGCGGTGGGATCGGCGGGGTCGCCCATTTCAGCAGGCGGAGTGGGCGACGTGACGTCTGAACCAGTAGGTGCCTCAGTACCGAGAGGAACCTCGGTGACTGTCGTTGCCGAGGTTGAGTCGGGAGAACTAGGGATTGTCGTGGAATCGTCGGTTGGAGCCGATGTTGCAACTTGTGGGAGTGAACGTGATGGTCCGCCCGGAGCGGTCGTTGAAGTTGCGAGAGTCGTGACTGGAGTGGTGGTCGATGAACCGTCGACTGTTGTTGTCGTTGTTGTTGGCGAGCCACCAGAAACTGTTGTTGTTGAGCCACCAGCGACTGTGGTTGACGAGCCATCGGCAATGGTTGTGCTTGAGGTGTCAACTGGCGCAATTTGTTGAGCGAGAAGTACTGGACGAAGCAAAACCGCTCCGGTCACTTGGACCAAACGCAGCGCTTCATCTTGGTTGTCGACTCCGGGAAGGTTGACCACGATCGCATCGCCCTGGCGGATAATTTCAGGCTCGGCGACACCAAGAGAGTCAACTCGGTCGCGGATTCGTTCAACAGCAAGGTCGAGGCTGACGGAGTCATACTCGCCCACTGGTTCTTGAGTAACCGAAATTCCGCCCTTCAGGTCGAGGCCGAGTGCGGGCTTGTTGTCGGCAACGAGGTTGCCAGCGAGAGAACCGAATACAACTACTAAAAGTCCAACGAGAGAAATAACAAGACGACGAGTCATAGCAGTTGAAGTCACTCGCTGTCAGGTTCGGTCGACTCAGTGGCGATTTCTCCACCAGCTGGTTCGACAACTGGATTAATTCGGCGTAAGAGCGATGAACGCGACACGCGGATCTCGGTACCTTCGGCAATCTCAAGCCACACAACGTCGCCGTCAATGGCATTTACAAAACCGAAAATTCCAGCATTCGTGATGACCTCGTCACCTTCACCGATGGAGCGCTGCAACTCTTGGGTTTCTTTGAGGCGTCGACGCTGTGGGCGAATCATCAAGAAGTACATGGCGGCACCGATCGCCCCCATAAACAAAAGAGTGACGACGAAACTTCCACCGCTGTTTTGCTTTTCAGTAGTGGCGGATAAGACAGAAGATAAAGACTGAAGAGTAGACATGAAATTCCCTAGGATCGCGGGTCGAATAACCCGTAGAACTCTAGTCCGTGGTGCACCAATTTGGGGACTCGCCACGGTCCACAACGGTTCTTTTCAGGCGTTTACCCCCAAATCGCCAGAATATCTTGGCGCAAAATGTGGAGACGGCCTTGGCCGATCGCCTCTCGCATGTTCTTCATGAGATTGAGCGTAAAGGCGATGTTGTGCAGGCTCAAAAGACGAGCCGCAGTGGGTTCGTTGACCTGGAAGAGATGGCGCAGGTATCCCCTGCTATGGCGTTGGCAGACATCGCATGAACAGGCCGAGTCGATGGGATCGCTGCTGAGGGCATGTTGCTGATTTTTGATATGCAATTTCCCGGTACTGGTAAGAGCTGTTCCGTGGCGGCCTATGCGCGTCTGCATGACACAGTCAAACTGGTCTACACCAAGCCACACCGCTTCAACCAGCGATGCAGGATCGCCGACGCCCATCAAATAACGCGGGCGATCGGTTGGCAAATGAGCGATGGCTGAAGCCAACGCTGGGATCATTTCTTCGCGCGTCTCTCCGACTGACAAACCACCGATGCCATACCCATCAAAGCCGGATCGATCTCCAGTTGTGATAGCAACGGTGCGCTGCGCACTTTCAGCCCGCATCGCGATATCGGTTCCGCCTTGAACGATCCCGAACAAAGCTTGATCAGTTCGTTGGTGTGCAGTGTGCGCTCGTTGTGCCCACATTGATGTACGTTCAAGCGCTAGACGAATAACTGGTTGAGGTGACGGAAGCGGTGCACAGACGTCGAGCACCATTTGAATGTCGGCTCCGAGTAACTCTTGAGTTGCGATAGCCGACTCGGGGGTGAATCGGTGGTTGCTTCCGTCGTAAGTTGATTTGAAGGTCACACCATCATCATCAACTTTTGGATTCAATGAAAAGACTTGGAAGCCGCCAGAGTCAGTCAAGGTCAGGCCGCGCCAACCAGCGAACTTTGCCAGTCCACCAAAATGTGCGACAGTTTCTGCTCCTGGCCGCAACATCAGGTGATAGGTGTTGCCTAAGACAATCTCGGCACCCAGTGATTCATAGTCAGATGCGCTGAGGTACTTAATAGCGCCACGCGTACCGACTGGCATGAAGGTCGGAAACTGGTACGAACCTTTTGCCGTTGTCGCAACTCCTGTTCGCGCAGCACCCTCAGTTGCAGTGATATTTAACGTGACGGGATGCATCTTCAGCTCTCTTCGGCATGACGGTTGAGCAACATAGTGTCACCTAGCGATAAGAAACGGTAGCCATTCTCAAGAGCATGATCGTAGATATCTCGCCAGCGGTCTCCGATAAATGCATCAATCATCAATAACAAGGTCGTCTTCGGTAGATGGAAGTTAGTCATCATCAGGTCGACACACTGCCAATTGTAGCCACGGTGGATAAACAAGTTGGTTCGACCCGAGAGTTCGTCACGAGACGCTGCACTTTCTAAAGCGCGCACTGCTGTTGTACCGACTGCTACAACTCTCGGTGCCGACTGCACTCTCGTCATCACCTCGTCATCAACAGCGTAGAACTCGGTATGCATTTTGTGATCAAGGGGATTGTCGGTCTGAATTGGCTGAAAAGTATCGAGACCGACAACGAGCTCGACGCGAGCGATGTCGACTTTCATGTCGCTGATCTTCTGTAAGAGTTCTGGTGTGAAATGCAGTCCGGCCGTTGGCGCTGCGGCTGAGGCGGGTCGACGTGAATAGACCGTCTGGTAGCGGTCTGTTTGCGGAAGTGCAGTCGTGATGTACGGCGGAAGTGGAATCTCGCCAATGCGATCAAGAAATGTCAACGCGTCGTCGGCGAAACACAACTCAATCTCAAATGAATCACCGCTATCAAGGCGACCCCGAAAGATGCATTCGCTGCCGGTTTCAAGATGGCGAAGCACTTCGCCGTCCTTGAGTTTTCCGCCGGGCTTTACCAACGCCGACCAGCGACGCGAGTCTGATGAGAGTGGATCAAGAAGCAAGATTTCGACGCTGCCCCCGCTGGAACGATTAAGTCGCAGACGACCAGGGATCACTCGGGTGTCGTTGACGACAAGTAGGTCTCCTACCTGTAAATATTCGGGAAGATTAAAAACTTGACGATGGGCAATGCTCGCGTGGCCCTGTAGCCGACCTTGATCAACAAGTAAGCGAGCGTGGTCCCGAGGTTCGACAGGAACTTGAGCGATCCGATCTTGAGGAAGGTCGTAATCGAAATCTGACAGTTCCACCTGACGAATTCTAGGAGAATAATCCTGGAACTTGCTTCGGCGCATCTAGACCGAGGTGTGCCCAGGCCGATGGCATCGCAACTCGCCCTCGAGGTGTTCGCGCGATCAAGCCCTGTTGGATCAAGAAGGGTTCGTACACATCTTCAACAGTTTCGGGCTGTTCGCCGATTCCGATGGCCAACGTCGACAGACCAACTGGTCCCCCGTTGAATTGCTGACATAAGGACGACAAGATCGAGCGATCGACTTTGTCGAGTCCTCGGTGGTCAACACCAAAAACTGCGAGACCTTCATCGGCGATCGTGCCAGTGATCTTGCCGTCGCCGCGAACTTCGGCGAAGTCGCGCACACGGCGCAACAGACGATTAGCGATACGCGGAGTTCCACGACTACGACGAGCAATCTGGTGTGATCCTTCTTCGTCGATTGAGACATCAAGGATTCCTGCGGCACGACGTACGATCGCGTGCAATTCATCATCATCGTAGTAGTCGAGGCGAGCGACTAATCCGAAACGATCGCGTAATGGTCCGGTGATCATTCCGGTTCGTGTCGTTGCGCCGACCAAGGTGAACTTTGGTAGTGCCAAACGAATACTCGATGCAGCTGGACCTTTGCCGACGACAATGTCGAGCTTGAAATCTTCCATAGCTGGATACAAGATCTCTTCAACAACTCGGCTGAGACGATGAATTTCGTCAATGAACAAAACATCGGACGGTTCGAGTTTGGTCAAGATTGCTGCGAGGTCACCAGCGCGCTCGAGAGCAGGTCCAGAAGTGATGTGCAAGCGCACGCCCATCTCGGCGGCAATGATGCTCGACAGGGTTGTCTTGCCTAATCCTGGCGGACCTGCGAAAAGTAGGTGATCGGCCGCTTCGCCACGACGTCGCGCCGCTTCAAGAACGATGCCGAGCTTCTCTTTCAGTTCGCGCTGTCCGATGAACTCTTCAAGATGTTTCGGTCGCAAACCTGATTCATCAGACTCTTCAATGACATCTTGATCTTGAATGTGTGGATCCAGAAATTCATCCCGCACGGCGAGCTCCTAACGCTTGTAGAGCATCTCGCAACAAACTCTCGGCGCCATCTTGTACTGACACATCGCGGAGTACTTCGCGAATTTCTGATTCGATGTAGCCAAGGCCTAACAAGGCTTCACGCACATCGGAGATGACGCTCGGTCTCGTGCCGTTAGATGGTTCGTGATGGTCAAGAATGGGTAACGACAATCGGTTCTTGAGTTCAATGAGCAATCTCTCAGCCGTCTTCTTGCCGACACCTGGAACCATTGTGAGGGCGGCTAGGTCTGAAGACGCGACGACTTCAAACAACGCAACCGGTGACAGAGTTCCAAGAACAGCCATCGCCAACGAGGGACCAACTCCGTGGGTAGCCAACAGAATCTGGAATGTGTTTTTCTCATCACGCGTCAGAAACCCGAAGAGGGTTTGTGCGTCTTCGCGAATGTGATGATGAATGTACAAAAAGGCTGGCAAAGTTGGTTCGAGTTCGGCCAATGTGCGAGGTGTGACGGTGACGAGATAACCAACTCCACTGACTTCGACGAGTGTCGTTCCTTCACCGTGGCGTTCAAGAACTGTTCCGCGTAATGAACCGATCATGTCTGATGCACATTCATATCAGGCGTACCAGGCATATCAGGCCGACTTTCGGCTACGGGCTCGCCCGTGAATTGATTCGGCACCAGCAGCGATGAGCTTTTGATGCATGGGGGCGACGGCGAGGTGACACAACGCCAATGCGGCGGCGTCGGCGGCGTCGGCTGGTTGCGGTAGCGATTTCAGCCCGAGTCGAACCTGCACCATTCGCTGCACCTGCAACTTGTCGGCACCTCCCCAACCGGTCACCGTTTCTTTGACTTGATTGGGGGTGTATTGCACAACGGTGCAACCGGCTGCTGATGCCAGGGCTAAGGCGAGACCACTCGCCTGTCCAACACTCATGGCTGTACGAACATTGACCTGAAAGAACAACTGCTCAACGACCACGGTCTGCGGTTCAAACTCGCGCAAAAGGTCGCTGATGTCGCTGAGCAGGCTGGCGAGTCGCTCGGGTAAAGGCGTGGTGGGCGAGGTTCGTAAGACCCCGAGGGAAACAGCGTTGACCGATTGTGGACCCGGGGCGTCGATGACGGCATATCCGCAACGGGTCAGGCCCGGGTCGATACCGAGAACACGATGGACAGCGCTCTTGGTCGTCGTGGGGTCGCTCGGTACGAACATGCGTACGATCCTAACGGATTGGTCGTCCCATGTCGTGGAACATGGCATTGTTAGGCATGCGTAGAGAACAAAACTTTGGTCAAAAGGCGGCTCGGTCACTGCTCGCGATCGGGCTCATTGGGTCGCTGGCGGCCTGTTCGAAATCCACGAACTCCGATGTAAGTACCCCAACGACAGTCGGTCCCCCAGGAGCTGCGGTTGATGGCGCAGAACCGGTTCAGCCGACATGTGATCAGCCCGGCGTACTGACTTGCCTGTTGCCGTGGCCGGACAACCGCTTAACGGTGCCAGATCTCAATTCGCCAACTGGTCGTCGTTTGGCGATTCCGAGTGACGCAACTCCCATCAACGTAGACGGTGTTGCACTTGACGTGACTGATCAAAATCGCGGTGATGGATTCTCGCCAAACTCAATGATTGTTTTTGCTGCTCCTGATGTGGACTTAGCAAAAAGTGGCGTTCCGAACTCGACTGCTATTGAGGATTCGTTATACGGTTCAAATCCGATTTCCTTGCGTGATCTTGACACGGAAACTGATTGGCCTTTCTGGGGAGAGTTAGATGAACCTTCAGGTTTGGTTACTCTTCGTCCGGCCGTGGCGCTGACTGAAGGTCATACATATCAGGTAACGATTGGTGCGCTTGTCACAAACCAGGGTCAACCAGTTGACATAGACGCGAACAAGCAACAATGGAGCTTCACGGTTGCAAGTGAAGAATCGTTGTCAAGTCGTTTGCTGTATGAGCGTTCAGTGGCATATGAACAGATCGGTGATGGCGCCCCGAAATTTACAGTTGACACTGTGACGCCAGGAGACGTTCAAACAATTGACGGCACCTTAGAGATTCCGAACTTTCTTGATAACGATGGATCGCCTGGTGGAAAACTGCTGTTTGATTCGGCAGGGAATCCGTCACTTAACCCTGAGCATCCCATGTATGACGCGGCGTTTCGTTGTGTGATCCCCAATGAAGTATCAGCTCCAGTTCCAGCTTTGTTGTATGGACATGGATTGTTGGGGTCGCGAAGTCAAGTTGATTTCTTTGGAGCTTTTGCTGGTCAGGGAACGATTGGTGCATGTGCCGTCGATTGGTTAGGAATGGCCACTGAAGACGTTGCGAATTTGGCGGGCATTTTGAGTGACATGAGCCGTTTTAACGAACAAGCCGATCGAATGTTGCAAGGAATTATTGCGTTTCAGATGCTGGGGCGTTTGACGAACAGTCCAATGGGGTTTGTCTCTCATCCAGCGTTCCAAAATGACGACGGATCACCCATCTTGAAAGCTGACGCAACTGTTTTTGTCGGAAACAGTCAAGGCGGAATATTGGGCGGCGCAGCGTCTGCAGTTTCTTCAGAATGGAATCGCGCAGTCTTGGGTGTTCCTGGAATGAACTATTCACTTCTTCTGCCGCGGTCGAGCGATTGGCCCGAGTTCCAAGTCATCTTCGACAAGGCTTATACGAGAAGCGAAGATCGTTTGTTGGCACTCGCATTGGTGCAACTTTTGTGGGATCGCGGTGAAAATGGTGGCTACGCACAACACCTCACGGCTGATCCGTACCCCGGACTTGAATCCAAGAATGTTCTCTTGGTTGAAGCCTTCGGTGATCATCAAGTTGCCAACGTCGCGACAGAAGTCTTCGCTCGCACGATTCAAGCCAAGCTAGGTGCACCTGCGCTTCGAGATGGTCGCAGCTTGTCAAAGACTCCGTTTTGGGGAATTGATCCGATTGATGGGTACCCCTTTGACGGATCAGCATTGGTCGTGTGGGACTACGGAACTCCTGCCCCTCCAGTTGGTGCAGCTATACCCACCGATCCAGAGTATGGCCGAGATCCGCATGGGGCCGGTAGCGACGAGCCACTCGTGCTGGTACAGGCTCTTGGCTATTTACTTGGTGGCCAATTACTGAATGTCTGTGGTGACGGTCCCTGTATCGGTACGCAAATTGACGGCTAAGTCAGTAACGGGAATCAGCACTTTTTGAGGGCAGCAGTGATGTCATCGACCGAACGGAAGGTCAGGCCAGCAAGCGCACGATGCGCGTACACAATCTTGCCTTGACGGTCGACAACGAAAACGCTGCGGCGCGGGAAACCGAGAGGTCCAAGAGTTCCGTAGAGGGCAGCGACTTCTTTTTTGACGTCAGCCAACAACGGAAATTTGAACCCATGCTTACCCGAAAAGTCTTCGTGGCTTGACACGTCTTGGGCTGAAATTGCGAGTACTTGGGCATCAAGTTGCTCAAATTCTGAAAGCTCATTGTTGTACGTATTGAGTTGTTTGGTGCACACGGGGGTGTCATCACCTGGGTAGAAAACGAGAACTACCGGCTTGCCCGAGTAATCGTTCAACGCATACGTCTTGTTGGCCGTACCCGGAAGTGAAAAGTTGGGTGCGGTATCTCCTACTGAAATGCTCATCCGAGTGACTCCATAATCTCATCGCTGATATCAAAATTGGCGTAAACGTCTTGGACGTCGTCGTTGTCTTCGAGCGCATCCATGACCTTCATGATTTTAGCCGCGGTTTCTGCGTCGGTGACATCAATGATCGTTGATGACACCATGGTTGACTCGGCCGATAAGACTTCAATGCCGGCAGCTTCGAGTGCAGTCTTCACGTCGTACACGGCATTCGGTTCACTCAAAATCTTCCACGATGAACCATCGCGACTGATATCTTCTGCGCCTGCATCGAGAGCAAGCAACATAATGTCATCTTCGCTCGTGGTTCCTCCGACGTAAATGACTCCGCGTCGACTGAACTGCCAGCCAACCGCTCCCGGCTCGGCCATGGCGCCACCCAATTTAGAAAAGATATTGCGAACGTCGGCTCCGGTGCGGTTGCGATTGTTGGTCAGCGTGTCAACCAACATGGCTACTCCGCCCGGGGCGTAACCCTCATAGGTGATTGATTCATAGTTTTCGCCTTGAGCTTCACCAGAACCTCGTTTGACGGCGCGATCAATAGCGTCGTTCGTCATTTGTGCGGCCTTGGCTTTTTGCATGACCGTACGCAATGTGGCGTTTGAGTTGATGTCTCCTCCACCTTCACGCGCCGCTACTTCAATCTGTCGAGCGATCTTGGCGAATAACTTTCCGCGGGCTTTGTCGGCTGCGCCCTTTTTGTGTTTGATTGTCGCCCATTTGGAATGTCCGGACATGGCCTACCTCTTACTTGTTGTTTTTGATTCGTGAATCATGGAAAGAAAAATCTCGTGCACCCGTAAGTCTGACACGAGTTCGGGGTGGAAAGAACTGGCGAGAGCGTGTGCTTGGCGAACCAGAACAGGGCGCTCATCAACTGATGCGAGCACCTCGACGTCGTTGCCAATCGATTCGATAATTGGAGCGCGAATGAAAAGCGCATGAAATGGAGAATCAAGAGATTTCACTGTGATGTCTTGTTCAAATGAATCGTTCTGGCGCCCGTAGCCATTGCGTCGAACCTGAATGTCCATGGCATCCAACGACATCTGGTCAGGCCTGCCGTCTTGAATGGTGTGGGCCATCATGATCATTCCGGCGCAGGTTCCGAATACGGGTAAACCACTCTGAATACGATGCGCGAGTTCAGTTCCAAGGCCAGAAGCAACCAAGAGGTTGCTCATGGTGGTGCTTTCTCCGCCAGGCAAGATGACACCGTCGAGGTCATCGAGGTCGGAGGTATCTTTCACCAGTCGAGACTCAACACCGAGTTCGGCGAGACGACGAGCGTGTGCGTCAAACGCTCCTTGGAGCGCCAGTACACCGACTAACACGTGAGGGTTCACCTGGGGGCCTCATTTAGACGGAACCATTCACCAGCCGCGATCGGCGTAACGCTGGTTAATTTCGTCCATACCGATACCAGTCATGGGGGCGCCGAGACCAGCGCTGACCTTGGCCAAAATGTTGGCGTCCATGTAATGGGTCGTAGCTTCGACAATTGCTTTGGCGCGAGCGGCAGGGTTGTCACTCTTGAAAATGCCCGAGCCAACGAAAACTGTCTCTGCGCCGAGTTGCATCGCCAAAGCCGCGTCAGCTGGAGTCGCTAAACCACCGGCGCAAAACAGCGGCACGGGAAGTTTGCCAGTTTCGGCGATTTCTTGGACCAATGACAGTGGGGCCTGGAGACGCTTAGCCCAATCAAAAAGCTCGGCCGAATCTGCTGAACCAATCTTCTTGATGTCGCCAAGAATTGAGCGTAGGTGCCGAACAGCTTCAACAATGTTTCCGGTTCCGGCTTCGCCCTTTGAGCGAATGAGTGCTGCACCTTCACTGATGCGCCGAAGGGCTTCACCCAAGTTGGTTGCACCGCAGACGAATGGAGTCGTGAACTTGTACTTGTCGATGTGGTGTGATTCGTCGGCTGGTGTGAGAACTTCGCTCTCGTCAATGAAGTCAACGCCTAGTGCCTGCAAAATTTGGGCCTCAACAAAGTGACCGATTCGAGCTTTGGCCATCACCGGAATCGTGACTGCGGCTTTGATGCCTTCGATCATGTCGGGGTCGCTCATTCGGGCGACTCCCCCATCCTTTCGAATGTCGGCGGGAACTCGTTCGAGTGCCATGACTGCGCACGCGCCGGCATCTTCAGCAATCTTGGCTTGCCCAGGAGTCACAACATCCATGATGACCCCGCCCTTCAGCATCTCGGCAAGACCACGCTTGACAGGGAAAGAGCCAACTTGTGCAGAGTTTGAAGGGGAAGACATGGTGTCAGGTTAACCGTGATCCATACTGAGTGAGACCTTGTAATGACTCGGACTTGACGTCAAGACTTGTTATTTGTCACTAACCAAGGGTCCGAATAACGAGCGATTACGGCCAGGGTGTGTCAGATACTGACGAACCGGAAGGCACAACAACCGCCTGCTTATCGCGGGCTAGTTCAACCCATGTACGACCAGGGGTCAACAACATGGGTTCACCTGAAGAATCGGTCAAAGTCCACGGCGAGAGATTGTCGGCTCGACTCCAGGTTCCTTCGGTCCAAGTTCCCTGTGTGAATAGCCATGCGGCACCCGTGCCCACGGTCTGTGCTTCAGGGCTATTTTTGTCGGCTGAGCTGAACTTGTATTCACACACGATCACGACGATATTGTCCATATTGATTTGAATTTTGTTGCTGTCGACGTGTGCTTTGGCTTCATGGAATCGTATGAACTTTCCGGCAGCAGCATCCCATTCCCATGCAGCTTTCATATTTCCGTCCATGGTCAATTTCAAACCGGCAGTTGGTTCGCCACTAGGTGGAGAACCGTCGGTGCGATAACTGAATTGCGGTGGTGGCGTTCCGCCTCGGCCAGCGTCGAGAGCCCAGATGTTGCTTGTCTTGGAAAATAAGTTGTGCGGCGCTTTCTTGTCCGGTGAGCGGAAGAATCCGCCACCATTACTTGCGGCAGATGCACTCATATTGATGAGTGAAGATTTTTGAATCAGACTGGTGACCGCACCGTTACCACCACTCCAAAGAAAAAGTGGACGGTTCAATGATGTCAAGATATCGATGTCTTGGGAGCGACCCGAACGAAGTGGACCGACGGGATCTGATCCTTGCGAATGGAAGACAACGGCGAACCGCGTCCACTTCTCGACGTTCTCTTCATACACGATGTCGGCTTCGTTGAGTCCTGTTTGCGGACGAGCGTCGGGATGGTTGTCGATCTTGGCGGCAATTGCCGGACGAACCGCGATTGCTTCGTCGACGACAGGTTGGCCTGTCAATGGCATCAACGGTACGGGGACCGTTGTGGTTGTCTCGGGCACCGTTGTCGGGGCTTCGGTCGTGGCAACAGTTGTCGGCGCCAGTGATGTCGTCGTTGATTCGGATGAATCTCCCCCACCACCACACGCAGCCAACGCAATTCCAGCGAGGGTGATCGAAAAAGCAAAACGACGTTTTTTAGAAATTTTCACAGTTCCTTTAATAACGCAATTCGTTCATCAAGTGGTGGATGAGTGTTGAACATGCGATGGAAGAAACCAAGTTTGCCTCCGTCACTTACCCCAGATAATGGTTGCTCAATCCACATATGTGCCGTAGCCATTGAGGCTGAGTGGGTTGCTGTTGTATCGGCGCGCAGCTTTTCTAAAGCCGAAATCAATCCTGGCGGGTATCTGGTCATCTGGCACGCTGATACATCGGCGAGACTTTCGCGTTTGCGACTGACTGCTGCTTGCATCGCTTTGGCGATAATTGGCGCCAAGATCAAGAGCAGGAAACCAAACAGAGCAAGAGGATTACTTCCGTTGTTACGGTCGCCCTCTCGAGAAGTTCGTCCCCCGTTCCACCACATCATGCGGATGCCGAGATCGGTCATGATGGCGATTGATCCCACCAAGGTGACCGCGATGGTTGATACCAAAATGTCGTAGTTACGAATATGTGAAAGCTCGTGGGCGACGACACCCTCGAGTTCGACGCGATTCATTTTTTCAAGCAAACCTGTGGTGAATGCAATAGCGGCATGCTGAGGATTACGACCAGTAGCAAAAGCATTCGGTGCGGGATCATTAATGATGTACACCTTGGGCTTAGGTATGCCACCAGCGATACACAGACCGTCCACGAGGTTATGTAGGCGTTGGTATGTCTCGGGATCGGCCGGAACTGCTCGGCTGACTTTGAGCGCGATTGAGTCCGATTTCCAATACGACGTAAAAGCCATGACTGCCGCGATGACTAAAGCGATGACACTCGCAGTTGGTCCACCTCCGATGAGATACCCAATTGCAACACCGACGAGAACGACGAGAACGACAAACCCAAAGATGAGCGCCAGACTTCGGCGCTTGTTAGAAGCAATCTGTTGATACACGAGTGTTAGAACTTAACTGAAGGAGCAGTGCGAGCTGCATCTTCGGCTTCGAAGAATTCGCGATGTGGGAAATTGCCCATCTTGGCGATGAACAAAGTTGGAAACGTATCGAGTTTGTTGTGGTATTCGAGAACTGAATCGTTATAGAACTGTCGGGCGTAGGCAACTCGACTTTCGGTCGACGTCAATTCTTCTTGGAGCGCCAAGAAATTTTGGTTGGCTTTGAGATCGGGGTAAGCCTCCGACAAGGCAAACAATTGACGTAACGCGCCGGTCAGCGCATTATCCGCTTGTCCTTGGGCGACGGGGCCAGGTCCAGCCGCCATCGCCGCGTTGCGGGCATTAATGACCGCTTCAAGGGTGGCCCTTTCGTGTTCTGCATAACCCTTCACTGTTTCAACCAAATTAGGAATGAGATCGAGTCGGCGCTTGAGTTGAACATCAACTTGTGACCAAGCATTGTCAACTTGGTTGCGACGACGGATCAGGGCGTTATACGACAAAATGACAAAGACAACCACAAGGGCGATCACGGCGAGAATGATGAAGATCATGCGCTCATCATATGATCAAAAATCCAGTCGAGTCGGTCAATGGTGAGCCAAGACGATGGTTAAGCGGTCAGAGGGCGCTCTCGATTCAGAAATCTGCGAACTCTTTCACGACGACTAGGTCGATTTTGGGCCTCTGCAATGACTCGTCGATATATGTCGACATAGGTCGATGCAAGTTGAACCATCGAAAACCCGGTGGCCCGTTCTTGGCCATGACGAACGAGTCGGTGAGCAAGTTCTTGATCAAGAAGGATGCGACGAAGGGCCGCCTCGAGAGCTGTTGGATCATTGGGCTCAACGAGAAGTGCGTCGACCTCATGAGTAGCGACGTTCATGTAGCCATCAAGGGCACTCGCCACTATTGGGGTTGCTGCAGCCATCGCCTCAATAAGAACGACGCCGAAACTTTCTCCGCCTAAGGATGGCGCACAAAAGACATCGGCTTGAGATAATCGTTTTGCTTTCTCGGCATCGCTAATTCGCCCGAGCCACATAATTCGAGAATCGCCTGCCCATTCGCGTTTGAGTCGTTCGGTCTCTGGTCCTTCCGAAGCGATCCACAAGTCAACATTGTCGGGCAAGGTGGCGTGGGCTTGCAAAAGTACTTCGAGTCCCTTGCGGGGCTCATGACGACCGCAGAAAAAGATTGATCGGCGCTTCAATATCGAATCGCTATGAGTCGGACTGGTGTTTTGTGAACTTGAAATGAATCGATCGAGTTCGACGCCGTTCGGCAAAATTTGATATTCGCCGCCGATATAACGATGTGCCAAATGCACCGCGTCCTTCGACACCGCAACTCGATGATCAATCGCACTTGCGAAACCTTTCAGTGGAGCGCTCAAGTATTTGTAACTGAGGCTCTCTCCGGCAGCGTGAAACGTCGCGACAATCGGAGCGGTTCTCATGACGAGCGCCGTAATACTTGCACCTGGGGTTAATGGTTCGTGGATGTGCAAAACATCAAACTGTTCATCGCGTAGAACTCTGATTGTTCGTAATGCAGCCGAGGGGTCAGGAGCAAGGGGTGCGATTGACCCATTGGCAACTGTTGGTAATGATTCGCCAATTGGCGTAACAAAAGTGTCGGGTGGAGCTCCGTCGCACGGGCCGAGAACACGTACCTCATGGCCCATTTTGCGCAATGCTCGAGCGAGGCCCATGACTTGGCCTTGGACTCCCCCAGGTGTCGTCAAGCTGTATGGGCAGAGCAGGCCTATACGCAACCGTGATTCAGAATCGACGGGATCGGCTTCACGAGAATTTGACATGACTCCCTCAAACTAGCGAGAACTGATTGGTCACCGGTGTTCGGCTAACTTCAAGAGATGACGCTTCCCGCCTTATCAATCGTCGCTTCACCGACTAAGAGACTGCAGATTCTTGAATTGGCCTCCGAGGCGGAACGTCGGGGTTTCCCCGCCTTGGCCTGTCCGACTCTTGGCAATGCCTTTGGATTGTGCGTGAGCCTCGCTCATGTGACCAAGAGTTTGCGCTTCTACACGGCGATTCAAGGCATCTATGGAACCTCTGCGGCAGAAATTGGATCAATCGCGAGTCATATCGGCGAAGTGTCAGGCGGAAGATTCGCATTGGGGCTCGGAGTCAGTCACGAAGCCATGGTGAAACGTCTTGGGGTTGAAATGGGACCGCCATTGTCCGACATGAGCGCTTTCGTTGAAGCGTTGCGGAAACAGGAGAAGTTCGGTGGACCACTACCTCCGATTTATCTTGCGGCACTTCGTGACCGAATGTTGGCTTTGGCCACTGAGATAAGCGAAGGTGCACTTTGGGCTAATGCGAGTTATCGCAACACGGTCCAACAGGTTCAACGAGTTTCGGCGGCAAAGATCAGTGAAGGGTTCCATCTCGCCAACATGATTCCTACCGTCATTAGTGATGATCGTGAAGCAGCAGCTGCGGTGAATCGAAAGACCATGTCGGTGTATGTACGCCTTCCGAATTATCGCAATTATTGGAAGGCCGCAGGTTATGTCGAGGAGATGGAAGCAATCGAGAATGCCATTGCGTCAGGCAATCGTGATGATCACTCAAAGTTCATGAGTGATGCCTGGTTATCTGATTGCACTTTGTATGGAACCGCCAATGAAGTTCGCGATGGCCTGCAGAGATGGTATGACATCGGAGTCGAACCGATTGCCGTGATGTCGAGTACGAGTGGTGGTCAGATCAAGGCGATCAACGAACTCTTTGACATCTATTCGTGACGTTTTCTTGATTGCTGGTCGGCTCAAAAGCCTTTAGCCCAGTCGTAACGTCTCCAGAGGTTCAAGTGCGGCAGCGCGACGGGCGGGATACAAGCCAGCAAGTATTGAAATCGTAATTGCTAGAACAATTCCGGCTGGCGCTAACCACGAGGCCATCACGAAAACCCATCCCGCTATTGATGCACCTATGAATATCGCCAACATACCCAGAAGAACACCGAGTATTCCTCCGATTACACCCACCACAATCGCCTCAAAGAGAAACTGAATTGCGATGATGTTTCGGGTGTGCCCAAGTGCTCGACGAATACCAATCTCGGCCGAACGCTGGATCACTGAAATTGACATCACATTGGCGATACCAAGTCCGCCAACAATGATTGCGAGAAGACCCATTGAGATGACGATCATCTGTAACTGGCGATCGCTCTGTGCTGCCAATTCAAGCGCCTCGCTCTTGATATCAGTTGTGATTTCTTGGGGTCCACCAAGATTCACAGCAGTCTTGAGAGCCTCTGACGTCTCGGCTTCGGTTCCTTCTTCACAACGCACGTACATTTTGTTGGGTTTGACCTCATCGTCAAGAAAATCGATTTCTGCTCGAGCGAACGAAATGAAAACGGCATTGTCGAACCCAGGCTCAAGTTCAACAGAATTCAATATGCCGACCACGCCGTACGCGATCCCGTTGAGCTCAATCGTGCGGTTCTCCCCTGGCAAGACATCAAATTCGCGAGCTAAGCCGACGCCAATAACCGCTGCCCGCACGCTGCTGTCTTCGTCAAACTGATTAATCCAGCGTCCCGAAACCAAATCAACCTGCAAAACTTCGGGCAAATTGCTGTCGGTTCCGAGAACCGGAATGGGAACCGTCTCAAACTTCTCGCGTGCTTCTTCGTACGGACTAACCACAATATTTGAAAGCTCAACCACCGCAGAAACCTTTTCCACTGTGTAGACGGTTAAAGCGCGTTCAACGGCATCAGTCGGAAGAGTTGGGTTCTGGCCGCCGAATGAACTTGAAGCAGCAGCTTCGATCAGGTTCGTACCGAGTTTGGCGACCTTCTGTTTGAGGTCACCTTTGGCTGAATCGGTCAAACCAACTGAAGCGATGATCGCCGCAACACCGATCATTGGGCCAAGAAGTAACAGAAGTGTCCGAACTTTACGAGCGAGCAGTCCGGTGAAAGCAACGCGTACCAGATCCTGAAAGGTGCTCATGGTCGCAGTACCTCATCGGAAACAATGCCTCCATCAAGCATGGACACTTTTCGTGCAGCCGAATTAGCGATACTCGTATCGTGGGTCACGATGACAACGGCGCGTTCGGTCGATCGCAGCCCCGACAAAATTTCCATGACGTTCGCCGCATTTTTAGTATCAAGTGCGCCCGTTGGTTCGTCGGCCAAAAGAATCTTCGGTTCAGTCACGAGAGCCCGAGCGAGGGCTACACGCTGTTGTTCGCCACCTGACAATTGAACTGGTCGGTGATCGGCGCGCCGTCCAAGACCCACTTGTTCGAGAGATGCCATAGCTCGCTCTCGCCGCTCGGCAGGTTTGAGAGAACGGTACAAAAGGGCAGTTTCCACATTCCCTAAAGCGTCGAGATGAGGAATCAAATGGAATTGTTGAAAAACGAAACCAATACTTTTTCCACGAACTCGGGTTCGTGCAGCATCAGCAAGACGAGTTACTTCTTCATCGCCGACAGTAATTGTTCCTTCAGTTGGCACATCAAGGCATCCGAGCAAACCCAACATGGTGGATTTGCCCGACCCTGACGGCCCCACAATTGATACGAAATCTCCGGCCCGAATGATGAGCGAAACATCACGTAGGGCCCAAACTGCAGCTTCTCCAGTTCCGTAAACCCGCGAGACATGGCTGAGCTCCATGAGCGTCGGTATTTCTAACGACTGGGTTGAGGACGATGCAATCATGTGACTTGATCAAGCAGCCGAGGCGACGTTGCCAGCAGCAATATCGACGACAACCAATTCGTCGCCTTTCAAACCATCCTTGATTTCGACCCATTCTCCGTCAATCAAACCGATGGTGACTTTGACACGAGTAATTGTGCCGGCATCATTCACGATACGAACTTCGTCACCGTCAGCTGAACGAAGCACCGCAGCGACGGGAACTGCTAGTACCTGCAAAGCCTCGGCGAGAGTGACGTCTATCGAGACCGTTGCGCCATCAACTGCGCTGAAATCTCCGGTCACAGTAATTGTGCCCTCATACAGTTCTTCGCCAGCCGCACCCACGTTGGCGCTGTCGTTGAGTTCGGAAATAACTCCCGGAAGAATCTGACCGCCAACTTTCAAGTCGACCGAAACTGCTTGACCAACTTCTAATTCGGCCCGGTCGGTTGGGCTGACCTTCATAGTGATGGTGAATTGTGGTTCGGTCAGGCTGAGAACAACATTGCCTTGCAAGACAAATTCGCCTTCATCGACTTCTACTTTGCCGATACGTGCCGGCCAGTCTGCGACGAGCATGTCTGAGGGCTTGAAGATCACATCGTCATTGATGACATTGATCGGAACTGTCACACTGCTCGAGCCAGCTCTCATGATGATTGTGCCACTCAATGCTCTGTAGTCGGCTCCATTTTGTGCGGTTCCAGAAAGCTGATAGTTCACAGACGTGTCTTTAGTTACCGCGGCGTCAGCGACGATACGGAATGAACTCGTACCACCCTCAGCGACGGTTCCGCCGCCAACTAGCGACAGTTCAGGAAGATCGTCACTTTCGATCGTTACCTCGGCAACTGTGGGAGTGCCCAGAAAGTACCGATCGGTCTTACCAGAGGGAGGCGTGTCGCTATTGAGAGTCAAGACGAGAGTTTCATCAGGTTCGACTGTGTTGTCGCGGCGAATCTGAATCTGCACATCAACGCTGTAACTTCCAGCATTGATTGTGTAGGTATCTCGATCGGGGGTTAAAAAATCAACGTCTTGGCTGGCGTTGCCAGACAAGGTGACATTGAATTGGATATCGCGATTTGATTTGACCGATGTACGAACCGTAAACGTCACCGACGAACCTTCGCTGATTGTCTCGCTACTTGCCTTCACAGTCAACAGAGGACGAAGCTCTGATCCGTTAGCTGCGATCACAACGCGGACCTGGTTGGTATTGCCAAGAGCATAAGTTGGGTCATTACCGAACTGAGTTGTCATCGCGACGATGATGTCCTCGTCGTCTTCAATGGTGTTGTCAACGAAAACCTGTGAGGTGAATGAAGTTGTTAACTCGCCTGCCTTGATCGTTGCGCTTCCTAAAATGGTGTCGTAGTCATCATCATTGGCCGGATCATCACCGGCAGCGGCGCTACCAGTCGTGTTCAGTGCGATCGTCAAGTCTGAAGTTGGCGCAACATCGGCAGTAATCGTGAAAGTGACTGACGCACCTTCGGCGACTATCGACGTGCTAGCTGAGATGTTCAATGTGGGTTTGATGACCAATGGTCGGAGACTTGAGCCGCTTGACGTTGGTACTGCTTGAGTCACGATGAATGCAGCGGTGTTTTCGCGGCCCACTGAATACGCGGCACCGTTCGGTGACAACGACGCGGTGATTGTTTCGTCGCTTTCGTTACTTGAGCCGCTGTATTGCCGATCAAACTGCCATTTAGCTAAAGCCGTCCTGGTCTCTTCTGTGAACAAAGTGTCAACATCGCGGATCTTGTATCCGCTGTCATTGAGAATCGTCTCGAGTTGCTTGACATCGGGTCCAACGCTTCCCACGGTCAACTCGCGATAAAACGAAAACTCGCCAGGCACAGCGACTGCAGTTCGACCATCAAGGGCAAAAACTCCGTCGCCGACTTCTACTGTGTCGCCGTCTTCGACATTGATCTGGCTCACTTTGCCATCAACAGCTGAGTTGATCTTTTTCGTTTCATCTCGACGCACTTCGCCTGAGACTGTGAGCACATCAGAAAGATCTCGTCGTTCAACCGCACGCGGAGTAATGAGAAGTTCGTTATTCGTCGAATCGCCACCTGATTGGCGACCTAACAGCACCGCTACTCCGATCACGGCGATCAGGCCAGTGGCTAAAGCAATTTTCTTGATGTTGGACATTTATGCTCCGTTTTCAATGGCGTCGTTGATGCCAGTTTCGGTGAGACATGAATCTAAATCTCGTTGATTGAGATCGCCGTCGGCACTTTGAAAAGTTGTGGGATTGATCAAACCCGAAGAATCAATCGAGGTGTCTATTTTCCAACCTTTTTTCTTGAGGCAGTCAGATAACACGACGAAAGCCTCGTTACGAGTCTTAATTTCATCAGGGGTCAGATTGGCACGAGTAGTTGAGACCTCGTTCAGGATATTCACAATGTCGCTACGTGCTGCGCACTTCTGAATAACCTCCAGATATGCAGGATCTTGATAAGCGGGGTTATTCGGATCTTGTAGGTCGCCTCGGATTGTCTCGCCTGAATCCTTGATGCACCCTGAGAACTTCGAAAATGCATCAAAAAGTTTGAGTTCTGGTGGACGATCATCTTTGTTTAACGGAATTGTGTCTGAAGTGGCGTTCGAAGCATCATCGCCTGGCGCAATTGACTCATCAGTTGTTCCAGAGTTGTCTGAGTCCTCGCCAACAGGCACCAAGGTTGACCTCATGGCGGTGACTTCCTCGGGTGTCATCACTTGAATTGCATCGACATCGCGAATGATCGTCGTTGTTTGGCTCGATGAACCGCAGGAGGACAACACCAAAAGGCCCAAACCAAATCCAGTTAGGACTGCAGAACCCCCGTTCAACCTCACACGACGAGACTACGGGTTCTGCCAGCGTGAGACCTTATTGTTCGGCGTATTTACTCGTCAGATGGAGATTCTTCATGGCCCCGGTGGTCGTGTTTGTGATCGTGACCATATCCAGGATCACTCGGCCAGTTGGGTTGCAGAAGATGCCATTGCTCCGGCGCGCGTTGAATCAACTTTTCAAGCTCATACGCCAGATCTTGTGTGATGCGTTGTACGTCTGCACGTAATTTTCCTTGACGTTCACAATTCATCGGCGCACCAATAAAACCGAGATGACCCACCCCGCGATCGGTGAAATAAGCAGCACAGGGCAACAGCGCTGCTCCAGTTCTCAGCGCAAGGGTCGCCGGGCCAGCTGGCAGTGTTGTCTTCTCGCCGAAAAACTCGACCTCGATGCCACCACCAGTTAGGTCACGGTCGCTCAAGAGGCACAGCACCTCGTTGTTGCGTAAGGCTTTGAGTACTGCGGGACCGGCTTCGGGACCAAGCGGAATAACCGTCATGCCAAACTTTCGACGCAAATCGGCGAACCATTCAAAAAGTTCTGGCGGATCGATTGGTTCAACGACAACAGTCATCTTGTTGCCAAGATCAGCCGCCCAACGTCCAGCCCACTCCCAACCACCGAGATGAGGAAGGGCAAGTATCACGCCTTTGCCACGTTCAAGAGCTGGTACTAAATTTTCGTGGTAACCCTCAAAGGTCATTGATGCGGCTACTTGTTCGCTACTTAAGGTCGGAAGTCGGAAACTCTCAAGGTAATAGCGCGCGTAGCTGTCGAAGACTTGTTGAGTCATACGACGTATCTCAGATGACGATGCCTGGGGCCGAACGCGTCGCATATGGCGCTCAACCATTTTGCGCTTATCGCGCATGCCGATTGATGTGGGAAGACCGATGAGTGATCCAACCGCTCCGGAAAGGAAACCAGGAATACCTTTCGATAACAGTGAGCCAAGTTTGTAGGTGCCGACAATCAGAGAATCAGAGATTGACTGTCGAGAATCTTGAGCCATGGTTTTGGCAGTGAAGACGAAGGCTAAGGGCGACGCGTCGTTGGTCGAGCACGACGTGATTGAAGCGCGGAGCGTCGACTCTGACGGCGTGAACGGCGTAGTTCGATCTTGGCTGCAGTAACAGGAGCGACCGCGGCCTGTTTCCAGACCTTAATGAAACGTTGTACGGCTGTGATCGTTGTTAACACCAACATCACCCACATGATCGGAATCAACAATGGTGGAAACAACAGTCCGAGACACAAACAGATAATTCGTTCGGCTCGCTCCATCAACCCGCCTTTAGCGGAGAGACCTAAGGATTCTGCTTTGGCGCGCTCGTAGGAAATGACCGAGCTCATTCCAGAAACTGCGAAGGGCAATATTGCCAAATGCGGTGACTCGTGTGAGATGAAATACCAAGCCACTCCACCAAGCAGCAATGCATCGGTGACTCGATCGACGACCGAATCAAAAAACGCGCCTCGCTGGCTAGATGTATTTGACGCTTTGGCCAACGCCCCATCGAGCAAGTCGGGCAATGCGGCGAGAATCACGAGTAGTAAGCCAAGTGACAAATACCCAGCACCGATTGCAACGGCAGCACCACAAGCAATCAGCATTCCAGCGATCGTTAAATGATCGGGTGTCATCTTGGTTCGACGAAGAGAATCGCCAAGAGGTTTGACCGCTCGGTCAACTGCAGTACGAAAATGGCCGTCAAACATGGTGTGAGTCTACGAAAAATGATGACTCAAGTGAGCCATGGACTATGAAACGGACGATGAAACGACCGATTAGGACCAATCTTCGAGGTTTTCTTGCGACAAATGCTCAACAACCCTGCCATTCACAGCGTCAACCAAGACCAAACCTCGACGGCTCGGCGGATCTTCATTTGAATAACACAGAACTCGCCAAGTGGGACGACTTCGAAATCCCCGCCAGACCTGTTGTGCTGACGCATGTCCCACCGCGAAGCCCACGGCCGAACCGGCTGCTTCAAGAGCTTCTTGTTCATCGATGGTCATTCGCCAACCAGATGTGAGGCAGAGCAAACCAAAAAGAGCGAGCACTACCCCGCCAGCCAGCAGGCCCGTGTTGACATACGGACCATCACTTCCGATGACTGTGGCCAAAGCAATGACGAGAACGCCACCTCCTAGGTAGATGTAACCAGGAATGCGACGGCGACTGTTATCGGGAAATTTGTAAACACCGACATGCTCGGAAGCGTTGAGGTCTGACGGCAATTGATCACGAAAGTCATTGGCATCTTTGGCCGTATCTGAGGTTATTTCATTGTCATTCATAAATCAGCTTCTCCGATAGTCAATATAGAACTGTACGAGGCAGATCAGCTCATCGTCCACGCATGACGGATTCGTGCGGCAGTTTCGATGAGTGGTTCTGAAATTGTTTTGGCATTGGCGACCGTGGTCATGAAATTTGCATCGCCGCGCCAACGAGGCACGATGTGGACATGGAGGTGCTCACTTACGCTCCCACCGGCGGCAGGCCCAAGATTGATTCCGATATTCAAACCGTGAGGCTTGTATTCACTTTTCAACACTTCGCTGGCGTGTGTGACAGTGCTCCACAACTCAAGGTTCTCGTCTGGCGTCAATTCGAACAAACCGGCGATCTGTCGTTTGGGTAGAACCATCAAATGACCAACTGAATATGGGTAAGCGTTCAAAATTGCGAACACCAATTCACCCCGATGAACGATGAAAGTTTCATCGTCGGTGAGATCTGATTCAAGAATTTGTGCAAAGACGCTGCGACCCTCGCTATGAGACCCTTCAAAAGGGTTGGGCAATGAAGATAGGTACTGACTTCTCCAACCAGTCCAGAGAGCATCAATCATGGTTCAAGCACATAATCGTAAAGGCCGCTCAGATGACCGAGTGGCTGATCTCTTCGGTGACTCGCCTGGCGAATTCAGAAACTGCAACTCCACGCTCGACGTCAAGACCACGAGCATTCACGCCAACTGTGTTTGCTGCAACGTCGTCGTCACCAACGACAAGAACATACGGGGTCTTTTCCATCTTGGCGGTACGAATGCGCTTGCCCAGTTGATCGTTGGCTTCAACAATTTCCACACGAATTCCGGCAGATGACAACGCGTCGGCAACCGACTTGGCATAGTTCTCATGTGCTTCAGCGACGGGCAGCACTTTGACCTGCACGGGACTCAACCAAGTGGGGAAAGCACCGGCGTAATGTTCGACCAACACACCGAAGAATCGTTCGACCGAACCAAATAGAGCGCGGTGCAACATAATTGGCCGCTGGCGTGAGCCGTCAGTTGCGACGTATTCAAGGTCGAATCGTTCGGGCAGATTGAAGTCACATTGAATTGTCGAGAGTTGCCAGGTGCGACCGATGGCATCTCGAATGTGAATATCGATCTTGGGACCGTAGAAAGCTGCGTCGCCTTCTTTGACGCTGTATTCAACGCCATGCGTTTCAAGCGCGGTTGACAACGCGTTCGTCGCGGACTCCCAGATTTCATCTGAACCCACATACTTCTCGGGATCTTTGGTCGAGAGATGGAAGGAGAAGTCCTCGAAGCCAAAGGCCTTTAAGACGCTCATCACAAAATCGAGAAGCGAAATAATCTCGGCTTGCAGTTGATCACGGGTGCAATAAATGTGACTGTCGTCTTGAGTGAATCCACGGATACGCATGAGTCCGTGCAATGTTCCGGCTCGTTCGTAGCGATACACGGTTCCGAGTTCAAAGAGACGTAAAGGAAGTTCGCGATAACTGCGCTGGCGTCCACGGAAGATCAGACAATGCATCGGGCAGTTCATGGGCTTCGGGTAATACGTGCCGTTATCCATCTCCATGGGTGGATACATACCATCGGCATAAAAATCAAGGTGACCCGAGGTTTGGAACAACGTCGCATTCGAGAGATGTGGGGTGAAGACGAACTGGTAACCGCCGCTTTGGTGGCGAGCTCGGCTGTAGTCCTCCATCAATTTTCGTACGATGGCACCCTTGGGATGCCACACCGCAAGTCCCCCGCCGAGTTCGGTTGGGAACGACAGCAAATCAAGTTCAACTGCTAGACGACGATGGTCGCGACGTTCGGCTTCTTCAAGGCGATGCAAATGTTCTTCGAGTGCAGTTTTGCTCTCCCATGCAGTTCCATAAATACGTTGAAGAACCGGTCCCTTTTCATTGCCACGCCAATATGCCGATGACACCTTTTGCAGTTTGAAATAACCAAGTCGGCCTGTGCTCGGAACGTGAGGTCCGAGACATAGGTCAACAAATTCGTCAGTGTTGCGATAAATACTCACAGAATCGCCCGAGCCACCGACTTCTGTACTGTCAGTGCCATCAGCGGCTCCACCAGTGACGCGTTCAATGATTTCGCACTTATACGGTTGTTCACTAAAGAGTTTGAGCGCATCAGCAACAGAAATCTCGGCACGAACAAACGGTTGGTTAGCAGTGATCACTTTGCGCATTTCGGCTTCAACATTGGCCAAGTTCTCCTCGGTGAACACTCGGCCGCCGAGATCAAAGTCGTAATAGAAACCGTTTTCGATAGCCGGTCCAATGGTGTACTTCGCTCCGGGATACAGGTTTAAGACTGCTTGCGCCATGACATGGGCCGTTGAATGGCGCAACACATGGCGGCCACGATCGGAGTCGACAGTGATGATTTCGACTGAGTCACCTTGAGCGAGATTGATTGAGAGATCGACTTGCTGACCGTTGACGACACCAGCGATTGCTGCTTTACCCAGGTTGCGGCTGATAGACGTGGCCAGGGACAACACGGTGGTATCGGCGGCAACGTCACGTGAAGATCCGTCAGGGAGGGTGATTGTTATCTCGGCCATTCTTGACAGTTTACGCCCATACCCCGTGGCTCACTGTGGGATTTGGCTAGATAGCAATGCTAGATAGCGATGCCGAGCAGATTGGCTGCAGCTCGGGCTGAAAAACCTTCGCTGACGGCGCGATCAATGGCAACCATGGCCGATGGAGTATCGAGATCGTTGTCTAAGTGCTCTCGCACTTCGTTCATGAGGACATCTGATTCTGGTGAGTTGACGCTGTTCGCCCAGAGCTTCATTCGTTCGAGAGCGGTCGGCATTTGATCATTGGTCCAAGCCCATTCGAAGCGGTAGTGATGTTGCATGATGGCCATCCGAATTGCTCGGGGGTCCCACTCTTTTCGCAGAGCATCAACAAAGATCAAATTGCCCAAAGACTTCGACATCTTGGCGCCATCCATAAACACCATCGCGACATGCATCCAATGCTTCACGAATGGCGCGCCAGTTGCTGCTTCACTTTGAGCACGTTCGCATTCGTGATGCGGGAAAATCAGGTCACTTCCGCCACCGTGTAAATCAATTGTCTCGCCCAGTTCACGGAGAGCCAAGGCACTACATTCAATATGCCAACCGGGACGACCTGCTCCCCACACTGCTTCCCATGACGGTTCGTCGGAAGCAGATGGGTGCCACAGAACGAAGTCAAGCGGATCGCGTTTATTGGGATTATCTACGTCTCCACCACGCTCGCGTGCGAACTCAATCATTTGTTCACGGCTGTAGTGGCTGACGCTTCCGAATGAATCGAATTTACTGACGTCGAAATAGACCGAACCGCCCGAGACATAGGCGAATCCGCGTTCCAAAACCATGCCGATGAAACCGCGAATATCGGGGATGGCTGACGACGCACGAGGAGTTGAGTACACGGGCAAAGCATTGAGTGCTTCCATGTCGCGTTCAAAACGAGCCTCTTCGCCGGCCGCTAAATCGAGATAGTGCACGCCTAATTGACGGGCCTTGGCGAATAGTGGATCATCAACGTCGGTGACATTTCGAACGCAACGAACCTCGTGGCCAAGATCAATGAGTCGACGCTGCAAAACGTCATATGCCATAAAGGTCGCCGCATGTCCGATATGCGTTGCATCGTACGGTGTTATGCCGCAGGTGTACATCAGTACACGCGGACCAGGTTCGAAAGGCACAATGACCTGACGAGCAGTATCGAACAGCCTGATTGGCAAGTGACTAACCCTTTTCTATATTTGTTCAGGGGTTGAACGGATGCCTGTCAACTTAGGCGCAACTCGGGTCTTGTAGCGGACATTCAATTGCAAAAGCACGGCAGTAAATGCTTCGATGGCCGTTGCATTCGAAAGTTGGCCCGCGTCAAGTGGTCGACAGCCAGGAATTTTGTCGACGATCGCACTGACCTCTTTGAGTGCTGAGGCATCGTCAGAACAAATCAGAACATCAGAATCGATCGGTTCGCCAATGTGTCCAAGTTCTTTCGCGGGAAGGTGATGGAACGCCGCGACGACACGGCTACGTGGAACTGCAGCTTGAATATGAGCGGCCACGCTTCCACGAGGAGGCAACAATGGCTGGAACTCGCCGGCGACTCTAACCAAGGCGTTCGCCATGCTGATGATGACTTTTCCAGCAAGCGCGTCGGCATTGTCTTGGACTGTTGTTGCCGCCGAATCCCAAGGCGTGGCGATGACGACCAAATCACACGCTGATGCTGCGGCGTTGTCTCCCCCAGTTAACAAACCGTCGAGTTCGGGAAACTTGACGACGAACTCACGAGCGATCTCGACGGCCCGAAAGGCCGAGCGAGAGCCAATGACGGCGGGATAGCCAATTGACGCAAGGCGAGCGGCTAGAGCAGAGCCGGCGGGACCAGTGCCACCGAGAATTCCAATACGCATGCCCACACAATGCCACAGATGTCCGGCGATTCTTTAGTTGACCCTTCAAGAACGGCGAAACAACTAGGTTGTTTCTATGAGTCTTCTTGCTGGTAAGAAAATAGTTGTGACCGGAGTCTTGACTGATGCGTCACTGGCCTTCGGAGTCGCCAAATTAGCCCTTGAACAGGAGGCGCAGGTGGTGCTGACGGGCGCTGGCCGTGCCATGTCGTTAACCCAACGGACGGCCCGCAAATTGTCACAAACTGTCGAAGTGCTCGAACTTGATGTCACTGTCGATGAGCACGGACCGCTTGTTCGCGATCATCTTGCGGCATCGTGGGGCTCGGTCGATGGTGTTGTGCACTCGATTGGTTATGCGCCCGAAGTGTGTCTTGGTGATGATTTTATGGCGGCAACGTGGAGCGACGTGGCAGTTGCGATGCAGATCAGTGCCTATTCACTGAAGCACCTAGCCGATGTTTTTGTACCACTTATGAAACCAGGCGGATCAATCGTCGGTCTCGACTTTGACAACACTGTTGCGTGGCCTGCCTACAACTGGATGGGCGTCGCCAAATCAACTCTCGAAAGTATCAATCGATATTTAGCTAAAGAACTTGGACCAAAAGGAATTCGGTCCAATCTTGTCGCGGCCGGACCCATCAAAACGATGGCGGCCAAATCAATTCCCGGATTCAAAAAGTTTGAAGATGTCTGGGACGACCGAGCACCTTTGGGCTGGGATGTCACAAACGGCGAGCCAGTCGCTCGCGCTGTCGTTGCATTGCTTTCTGATTGGTTCCCCGCAACAACGGGATCGATGATCCACGTTGATGGCGGGTATCACGCAACCGGTGCGTGAGGCAATTCTTTATAAGCCGCTTCGCTCCAAGATATGGATGCCGCAAGCTGAGCCCAAACCAATGACATGGGCGAGACCAACTTTGGCGTCCTTGATCTGACGGTCGCCAGCTTCGTTGCGTAAGTGATGGCAGACTTCCCAAATGTTGGCGATGCCAGTTGCAGCGATGGGGTGACCCTTTGATTCGAGACCGCCCGACACGTTGACTGGCATCGAGCCGTCGCGCCAGGTCGCACCGCTCATGAAGAAGTCAACTGCGCCACCCTCGGGGCACAACATCAAGTTGTCGTAGTGCACCAATTCTGCGGTTGCGAAGCAGTCATGAAGTTCAACGAGGTCAAGATCGCTCGGTGATACACCGGCTTGCTCATAAGCAATCTTGGCTGCGTTACGCGTCAAGGTGTTGACATCGGGAAGGATCTGGCACGCTTCTTCGTACGGGTCTGTTGTCAACACTGAAGCTGAAACCTTGATGGCACGACGCTGCTGCTCTTTCGACAACGTACGGAGAACTTCACCAGAAGTCACGACTGCAGCGGCTGCGCCGTCGCAGTTTGCTGAACACATGGGTCGGGTATTTGGATACGCGATCATCATGTCATTCATGATTTCGTCGAGTGTGAAGCGCTTTTGGTACGCAGCCATCGGGTTTAACACCGAGTGAGCATGATTCTTTTCGGAAATCTTGGCGAACAATTCGAAGGAAACTCCGCCGTACTTGTGGCCGTATTCCATTCCGACTTGAGCGAATGTTCCGGGCATGGTGTCGGTTCCGATACGTCCGTCAGTCGGAAGCACACTTCCGAAACGTCCACGTGGTTCAAACTTGTTGCCGTCTTTCTTTGAAGTACCGCCACCGCCGAGCAAACCAGCACCGGACAACTTCTCGGCACCGACGGCGAGACCCATACGAACTTCGCCTGACTTCACTGCCATGATGGCTGTACGTAGCGCGGTTGCTCCCGTGGCACAAGCATTAGCAACGTTGTACACCGGGATGCCGGTCTGACCAATCTGCTTTTGCAATGCTTGACCGAAACTTGCGCCGGCACCCATGAGGTTTCCGGCTGCCAGAATCCCGATATCGGCCATGGTGACGCCGGCATCAGCTAACGCAGCGATGGCTGCTTCTGATCCGAGGTCAACAATGTCTTTATCGGAATGCTTACCAAACTTGGTCATTGCAATTCCGAGGATCCAGATGTCGTCACTTGCCATGATGATTGCCTGCGCTTTCGTTGTTGAAAATGGGTACGTCGTGAAATGGGTGGGAGTCTAAAAAATTAGGCTGGTTCGAAACCGAAACCAATGGCTTCAGTTCCTTCTTCGTCGGTTCCGATACTGAAAGTTGTCAAGCGCAACTTCATTCCAAGCGTGACCTTTTCTGGGCTTGGATCGGTATTCACGACATTGCCGCGGACGCTGGTTCCACCACAATCAATGATTCCGGCGACAAAAGGAACAGGTACTCCGGGTGCAGCGAAAGCAACAATGGTGAACGACTTCAAGATTCCGTCAGTTGAAATTGCAACCTTCTTGAAATCATTTTTGAAACACTTTGCGCATGCGTTGCGACGATCGAAAAAGCGGGCACCACATGAGGTGCACTCGTTAGCAACGAGATGTGGCTTGTCGCCAAGCTCGAGGTAGTCGACGTGAGGGATTGTCTTAGTCATTGTGGCTCCGATGAACGCTGGTGAGAACAGTCTTACCCTAAACCCTGCTGGGCGCAGATCTGAAACCCTTGTGGTCGCTCCAACATTTCGTGGGCATCATTTGGTTGTCACCATTTCGTTTTCACCAGTGTCCGAGGTGAACTACCTCAGATGCTGGTCGGCGGGCTCGGGTAGTCGGTGAACCGCTCGGTTGATCGTCGGGATGGCGAAAACCCACGGCTATTGCTCCGACACATGACACCGTTGTCGGAACCGCAAAGGCGTCAAGCGTGACCCGAGGGTCGCCAAAGAGCCCAAATAACAGGGCTCCCCAACGCTTCTCTTCGATGAGTAGCAGCAGGTTTTCAGCGGCCATCGCCGCATCCGTCAGCCAAAAAGGTGTCACCCAATTGTCGGCCTGATCGAGATTGTGCTGGGCTTTGTCGGGTTTGCTGTAACGCTCGGTGTACGCCTCGTGATCGCCAAGGATCAAAATGACCGCTGTTGCGTCAAGTACCCCTGGAGCGGTCGAACTGAACCAGTTCCCCGCTTGGGAGACCTGCCAAAAACGTGTGAGATTGTCACCAGTCAGAACGAGAAAATGAGAACCTTGTGAGAACCCGGCTGAGGGTGCTCGCAGGGCTAACTTGCACAGAGAAGACAAGTCGGCATCGGTCGGTCCATTCAGAAAACGCCGAGTCATACGCCGACGGCGCAACAGAATTTCGAGAGGACTCGAAGAGTTCGGATTACTTGAGCTTGCCAAGTTTGAGCAGATCCTCGGTCATGGTCCAACCATGAATAATCAAACAGCCGCCGACGGCTGGATTGACTCCGGCGAACAACTCGGCGATTTCTGGTTTGATCTTGTCAGCCTTGGTTGATTCGTGATCGAGGAATCCCGACAAACCTTTTTTGGCCACAATGAACGTCTTCTCGTCATACGTGGCGTCGACACCGAAACGACGCGCTAACCGTCGGCCCCAGGCACGTTCCTCACCGACTGCACGATGTGCCGGACGGGGAATCAGCTCGGTCAGTTGTTTGAAGGCTTCTAGCCCTTCGGCATTCAGAAATCGACTGCCGACCACAACGTCCTCGTCAGGAAATGCCATGAGAGCACGATGGAAAGCTTCAGCCATCAACCCCTTAAGAATCTGGTCACGCTTTGAGGAGCGTTTGACACTCATCAATCCGAGCAAGACACAAGGTGTTCCGCCAATGCGCTCGAGAGTGGAAAAAGTAAAACCCTGAACCTTGCCAGCTTCGATTGAGGTGGTGCAGAGCACCCAGTCCTCTTTGGCTTTGAGGAGGCGTTCCATGTCGAAAGAGCCGCCCATGGCAACCATGTCTTCGAGTTGAGCCTCCGTGAGAGCCGCACAATCTATTGTTTCGACTTCAACGGACATGAAAATGGCTTCTCTCTGCGTGGACCCGGAATAACGGATCCGGAAATGAACTGTTCCTATTCTGCCACTTGGGAGGTCGTTCAAGCGAAACGACCTGATCCCTCGGGCCAAATTACGACCTAGCGGACCACTCCAGAACCAAATGCGACTCGTAAGGGCGGAATGACACGATCGATATCGACCATAAATTCGGCGCCTAACTTGAGGATCTTCGCATCGCCGATGTGCAAAAAGACATAAGACGGGCCGGGATACTTCGACAAGATCGATTTCAGGCGAGCCACATTTTCGGGGTCAAGGGCCACCGCAGGGAGATTCAGTCGCAATTCGGGTTCGCGATTGGAGAGTTGCAATGGGGTGATTTCCATTGTGGCCACGCTGATGCGGTCATCTTGACGGTTCACACGACACTTCACCGAAATAATCGCCTCATCAACAATCTTGTGACCATGGGCCTGCAAGGTCTTGGTGAAGACGGTGAGTTCAACTCCCCCGTACAAATCTTCGAGATGCACGATGGCCATCGGGTCGCCCTTTTTGGTGACCTTACGTTCGACCTTGGTGATGATGCCCGCCAAAGTCCAAATGGAACCGTTCTCGGCTTCGGCCAGCATGGCAGTTGTTGTCGTTGAATGTTTATTGAGCGAAGATTCGTGACCAAACAAAGGATGATCGCTGATGTACAGACCGAGCATTTCTTTTTCGAACTTCAGTTTGATTGATTTGTCGTATTCGTTTTCGGGAATAGGAATATCGAGATCAAATGACGGATCGGTGTCGGTGTCAATGGAGTCAAACAGACTCATGACACCTTGATCAGCCTCAGCTCGCCGCGACACCGTGTCATCAACGATGTTTTCAAAGACGGCCATCAAGCCTTGGCGAGGGTGACCCAAACTGTCGAACGCCCCTGCCTTGATGAATGATTCAACCGCTTTCTTATTGAGACAGTCGGTAGGAACTCGCATGGCGAAATCATGGAAGGATTCAAAAGGACCGTTGGCGTGGCGTTCGGCGACGATTCGTTCGCAGATCGCGTGTCCGACACCCTTGATTGCCGACAAACCAAAGTGAATCACTCGTTCGTCAACCTGCGGCGTGAAGTCGACATCGGAGACGTTGATGTTTGGTGGGCCGACGGTTATTCCGCCGGTACGAGCGTCGACGAGGTAACCAGCTGCCTTATCAAGATTGTCTTTGACGCTGGTGAGCATTGCGGCGAAGTATTGAACCGGATAGTTGGCCTTGAGAAATGCTGTTTGGTAACAGATGTATCCGTAACCAAATGAGTGGCTCTTGTTGAACGCATAGTCGGCAAAGTTTTCAATGATGTCAAAAAGTTGCTTGCCGAGTATGTCGCCGTATCCAGAGGTCTCACAGCCTTGTTCAAACTTTGAACGCTCCTTTTCCATCAGCGCGCGTTCTTTTTTACCGCAGGCTTTACGTAGGTTGTCGGCTTCGGCCAATGAGTAACCGGCAAAACGTTGTGCAACGCGCATCACGCTCTCTTGATAAATCATGAGTCCGAAGGTGTCACCTAAAACCTCTTCGGCATCAGGATGGAAATACTCGACCTTCTTGCGACCGTTCTTGCGGTCGGCGAAGTCGTAATGCATATTGACGCCCATTGGGCCCGGTCGGTAGAGAGCAATAACGGCCGACACATCTTCAAAACTGGTGGGAGCCATGGCACGAAGAAGTTGCTGCATTGGCGGAGACTCAAGTTGGAAGACTCCGATGGTGTCGCCGCGCGACAAGAGTTCGAAAGTCTTGGCATCGTCAATCGGAATCGCATCAACGTCGAAGTTGGGTTCGGCGAGGCGAATCAAAGCCATTGCATCGGAAATCACGTCTAAGTTGCGCAGCCCGAGGAAATCCATCTTCAGCAGACCGAGAGATTCAACGCCGTGCATTTCGAACTGCGTTGTCACCTGCGATTCTTCAATAGGTTTGCCCGCTTCGGGCTTCCGCTGTAGTGGGAGATATTCCGTTAATGGTTCTTTCGAAATCACCACTGCTGCCGCGTGGATTCCGGTTGATCTCTTCAGACCCTCGATACCTTTGGCGACGTCAATCACTTGCCGCATGTCTTCTTCGGAATCATAGATGTCTCGAAGTTCTTGCGCTGCGTGATAACCCTCTTTGTATTTGGGATCAAGCTCGAGGCAATATTTGAGCGGTGTATCGCGGCCCATGACAAGAGGCGGCATTGCTTTGGCCAATTTGTCACCCACCGCATACGGGTGACCAAGAACGCGGGCCGCGTCGCGAACTGCATTACGTGCCTTGATTGTTCCGAAGGTAATGATTTGTGCGACATGCTCACGACCGTACGTGTCTGTCGCATAGTGGATCATTTGCTCGCGATAACGGGAGTCAAAGTCCATGTCGATGTCGGGCATCGAAATACGACTTGGATTCAAAAAGCGTTCAAAGAGTAGGTCGTAACGAATCGGGTCAATTTCGGTGATACCTAAGCAATATGCGACTGCGCATCCCGCAGCTGATCCACGACCAGGACCAACACGGATGTCTTGTTCTTTGGCGTAGCGAATGAGATCCCACACAATTAAGAAATATGACGCAAAGCCCATATCGCAAATGACCTTTGTTTCATAAGCGAGCCGTTCAATGGTTGATGGAGGCAATTTGTCTCCCCATCGTCGTTTTGCACCCTCACGGGTGAGGTGATCTAAATAAGCGGCGTCGTCGGCGAATCCAGCGGGAATTTTGAAGTTCGGTAGTTGTGGTTTGCCGAACTCGATAGTGACATCGGCCCGTTCGGCGATCCAGAGTGTGTTGTCGCATGCTTCAGGAACTTCGCGGAAGACATGGCGCATTTCGTTCGATGTCTTGAGATAGTGCTCGGTACCCTCGAAGCGAAAACGCTTCGGGTCATTGATCATCGAGTTGGTTTGAACACATAGCAACGCGTCGTGCGCATCGCTGTCATGACGATGCACATAGTGCGAGTCATTTGTTGCAATGACGGGTGCACCAATCTCTTGGGCGATCTGAAGCAATTGCGGGTTAGTCTTAGTTTGGGCAGCGAGACCATGATCCTGAATCTCGACAAACAAATTGTCTTTGCCGAAGATTTCTTGCAGACGAGCGGCCTTGATCTTGGCGTCCTTGTAATCGTCCTTTAAAAGGGCTTGCAAGACGTGACCACCCAGGCATCCCGTCGTGGCAATGAGTCCTTCGTGGTATTTCTCGAGTAATTCCCAATCCATGCGGGGTTGGTAGTAGTAACCCTCGAGAAACGCAAGGCTTGACAGCTTGATGAGGTTCTTATATCCAATGTTGCTTTCAGCGAGCAATGTGAGGTGGTAGTAGAGCTTGCGTCCACCTTCGGTGTCTCCGCCGGAGTCGTCAACTTGCCCGCGCCGGCTGGGTCGCTCGAATCGGGTTTCATACGCCATGTACGCCTCAGTGCCGATAATTGGCTTGACGCCCTGAGCGCGACACTCTTTGTAAAAATCGAGGACCCCGTACATGTTGCCGTGGTCAGTCATTCCGAGAGCCGGTTGGCCGTCGGCCACCGCCTTGGCGACAAGTTCGTCAAGTTTTGCGGCGCCGTCGAGCATGGAAAACTCGGTGTGAACATGGAGATGGGTGAAAGAGTCGCCCAACACCAACCTCCTAACGTCTCGGTAGAACCCGACCTATTCGGGCTCCAAATCTCAGCAATGTGGTTTAGGAACAGTAGCAGTGGCCTAGAGGTAAGTTCCTGGGAGTCCGGCGTGGTTGGAACCGTTTCCTGACGACTGGTCCGTGCCACCAGGGTTGATTTGGCGCAGTTGCTCGAATTGTTGGCGAGCCGCCATCTGCTGGGCGAACAATGTCGCCTGAATGCCATGGAAAAGGCCCTCGAGCCAACCCACCAATTGGGCTTGCGCAATTCTCAATTCGCTTTCACTGGGGATGCCGTCAGAAAAGGGCAATGCAAGCATGCGTAGTTCTTGTTGGAGGTCGGGTGACAAAGCATCAGCAAGTTCGACGACCGAACGTTCATAGATTTCGGCGAGACGTTCGCGACTTCCGGCATCGAGTTGTGACGTACGAACTTCCTCAAGTAACTGTTTCACCATCGAGCCAATCCGCATGACTTTGGCGGGCTCGGTGACTGATTCAGTCAAAGGAACGTCGGCATCTGTCTGAGTTGCCGACAACGACAGAGGAAGAATTTGAGACTCAATCGACTCGGATGGAGTGTTGTTGTTGACATCAGATGTACTCATACAGGCTCACATTTTCGCACAGATTTTGTCTTGGTTCAGACCGTTCGAGCGAGAAACGGAACAAACATTTCATCTGCGGTCAACGAACCGTGACGACACACAAGGCTAAAAGGTCCAGAATCTAAAGGATCGTCAAATGTTGTGGCAGTAAAGGGCACGAGTGCCACATCGCCAAGACGTCGTTTGACTTGATCGGCGATTCGTCCACCTCGTGCTGGTCCGAGCCAGGCTTCCTCGATGACCTGATCTCGCGACGCGACCCACGCGATATCGCTGTACGAATCAGTGGCTATCTGAAGAAGATCAGACTCCTGGCCACGTTTTGCATGAAGCCAACGGAAACGTCCTTCGCCAGACTGATGGTGCAGTGATGCTTTGATGTCGTCAGATAAATGCACGACGTTGTCATCCACTTGTACTTGACCGTGATCAGCCGTTATTGCCAAAGTAGTTCCCGAAGGCAACGTGTTGAGTAGCGATCCGACCAACCAATCGGTCGCCGCGATTTCAGAGTCGTAATACGCGCCAAAGCCGCGTTCGTGAGCGATCTTGTCAATTCCGTCGTAATAGGCATAGACGAATTTTTCACCGGATGAAATCAAGCTTGCACATTGCGCGACAATTGAACTTGCGGCTCGCCAACCACATGGTCGACTTCCGCGTAAATGTGCTTCAGTAAAAGCCGAACCTTCAAGTTCGGCACGACTGACAACCGGGATCGTCATTCCTACGAACGGTGGGATTGGTTGCACTGTCGCCGGAGGGTGGACCTTGCGGAGGTCTCGTGTATCTGACCACCAGCGCAGTGAATTCATGATTGAGTCGCCCATGTCCATGCGATAGCCGACAATCCCGTGTTCGGCGGGACTCGCGCCAGTGACAAGACTTGTCAACGCACTCGCGGTGGTACTGGGTGCGATTGTTGTAATTGAACCCCCAACAAGTGACATCAGGTTCGGTGCGATATGTGCATGGCGTTGTAACTGCTCATAACCCAGGCCGTCAATCACCAGCAGCACGACGCGCTCGGCCTCTTGCAATGGCTGGGGAAACCAATTGGGCCGCCGCCCAGAGGTTCCTAAAAGGCAACCTGGAATAATTCCGGTCAAATTGGCTCCCGAATAATCGGGAATAACTGGAACGGGTTGCATACGACCATCTTTCACCATCTGATGGGGATTTGCCTGCATTGTGACGCAATCTTGAGAACTGCTGATGACGATCGCGAGTTCGATCAGATTGGTTAATTCGTATTATCGGGTCGGCAACCTCCTACGATGAGAAGGTGCGTGTTTCAACAAGGGGTGACTATGCCTGCCGGGCCTTACTGTCTCTGACCTTGCATGCAGGTGAACCTGGACCCACTTCGGTGCGCGATATCGCTGATCGAACAGGGCTACCTCAGCCTTACCTTGAACAAATCTTGTTGGCTCTCAAGGGCGCTGGTTTGGTGAAGTCAAAGCGTGGAGTTGGCGGCGGCTATACGTTGGCGCGTTCGCCCGAAGAGATTCGTTTGAACGACATCATTTCTGCCGTTGATGGTCCGATTACCTTGGGCGATTTTGGTGAACCTCATCAAGATGGTTCTTGCGACCACGAAGGTCAATGTGTTTTGCTCGCTATCTGGAAGCACACCGGTGACCATATGCGTGAACATCTCGCCGGATATACCTTGGCCAATGTCGCTGATGCGGCCAACGGAAAGATTTCTTGGCCTGAAACCAGCCACCACGATTGACCTGTGGCGGCGAAATTAACTAGTACGTACTTGTTTGGCAATTGCTGAAAGCACGCCGTTCACATAACGACCTGAGTCGTCAGTACTAAAAGTCTTGGCGAGATGCACAGCTTCATCCAAAATGACTGCTTTAGGAATATCGTCGCGCTTCAAGAGTTCAAAAGTTGCCATCCGCAAGATGTTGCGATCGAGGCAGGGCATGCGTTCAATCGTCCACCCATCGGCGTGCTGAATAATGATGCCATCTATCTCCGAAGCTAAATCAGAAACACCACGAACAATGAGTGCGGTCACTTGATCTGGATCGTCAACTAAACCAGCCAAGACGGCATGCCCATCCAAATTCTTGGTATCTGCTTCGTAAAGGAGTGTCAATGCTCGCTCACGAGATTGTGAACGAGGGTCGACATGCGATGAACGTGATCGGCGAGATGCCACAATCAGACTCGTGTCAAATATTCGCCAGTGCGAGTATCGACCTTCACTTTGTCGCCAATGTTCACGAACAACGGAACCTGAATGGTCTTACCAGTTTGTAATTCGGCGGGCTTGCGAGCACCAGAAACACGGTCGCCCTGGATACCGGGTTCGGTATTGGCGATCAACAATTCGACCGACGCGGGGATTTCAACCGAAACAATGTCGTTGTTATGGGTAGCAATAATGGCGATCATTGATTCGATGATGTAGTCGGCGGCGTCGCCGAGCGCGACGGGCGCAACATTGATCTGATCGTACGATTCGGTGTCCATGAAGACGTAGTCGTCTCCATCGCGGTATAAGAACTGCATGTCTTTCTTTTCGAGCATTGCCTGCTCGACACGGATTCCAGCGTTAAAGGTTTTTTCCAGAACGTTGCCAGTCTTGAGGTTGCGCAACTTAGTGCGCACGAAAGCTCCACCTTTACCGGGCTTGACGTGCTGGAATTCGATGACCGTGAAAAGTCCGTTTTCGAGTTGCAGCGTGATGCCGTTTTTCAGGTCGTTAGTTGTAATGGCGGGCATGTTGGATCCTTGGGAGAAGTGTTCAATATTCGGCAACCATGTTCGGTGATGACCACGAGGTCTTCAACACGGAAACCGCCGAACCCCCCACGATAGAGCCCAGGTTCGACAGTCACGACATCTCCGGGTTGAAGAATTGCTTGACCCGAAGAATTTATGAAGGGTTCTTCATGAATGACCAGGCCGACCCCGTGCCCGGTTCCGTGGGTGAAATATTGCTCGAGACCAGCCTGTGAGAGCACTCGTCGACAGGCAGCGTCGATCTCAGACACTTGAACACCTGGTCGACATGCCTCTACCCCAGCCTGCTGTGCCGCTCGAACTGCCTCGTACCACTCGGCTTGTTCAGAACTCATAGGGCCAACAACAAAAGACCGAGTCATATCCGAGTGGTAGCCGGCCACCAATGCTCCGACATCGATAATCACGGTGTGTCCGTTTTCGATTTTGGTGCCGGTCGGATGATGATGCGGACGTGCTGAATTCGTAGCACCAGAAGCCACGATCGTGTCATACGAGGGTCCGTCGGCTCCGAGTCTGCGCATGGCATATTCAAGTTCATCGCGAACGTCGTTCTCGGTTACGCCCATGGACAACAGATGCACGCACTGTTGCAATGCATGATCGGCGATTAAACAAGCAGACTCAATGAGTTGTATTTCAATGTCGTCCTTCTGGCGCCGCAGAAACTTGATTAATGAATCACACGGAATCAGGGTTGACGAAAGTTCGGCTTGGAGTGCAAGAAAGTTCTGATATGTCAATTGCGAATCTTGAAACTGAACGCTTGTCGCACCTTGGGTGATTTTCTCTGTTGCTTTTTGCATTGCCGCAAGAGTCCGACATTCAATGACCTCTACCACCGCGCGATTGGCTTCAATTTCGGCGCGAGCCTGTTCGACATAACGACCATCGGTCAGCAAAAACAACTCCTGATGATGAACCACCAACCAGGCATGTGAACCAGAAAAACCCGTGAGCCAACGAATATCTGAAAGTTCGGTGATGATACAAGTTTCAGAGGGGCCTAGATCAACGATTTCAAATAGCTTCTGAGCACGCAACAGTGATGAATGCACAGTCGTCCTTCAATCACTTGAGAAGTCGGGCTACTGCAGTCACAGCAAGTTCGTATCCCAACAACCCGAGACCCGCAATTGTGCCATTTGCGACAGGAGCGATCACGCTGGTGTGGCGCCAAGGTTCACGGGCATTGGGATTTGAGATATGTACCTCGATAACGGGACCAGAGAAAGTTGCGAGAGCATCGTGAAGGCTCCATGCGTAATGAGTGAATGCACCAGCATTGATGATGATGGCATCAACCCGGCCGCGAGCTGCGTGAATTGCATCGACGAGTTGGCCTTCATGGTTGGATTGTAAATCTTCAAGAGTATGGCCAGCTGTTGCCGCCACTTGCCTCACGCTCGTGACGTACTCATCGAGAGTTGCCGTCCCGTAGATCTCGGGTTCGCGCTGACCCAAAAGATTGAGATTAGGACCGTGAAGTAAAAGGATGATTCCCACACAAGTGACGATACTTGCTACGGGTCAGCCCGCACGGCAACTTTAGGCCTGGCTGAAATTGACGAGTTCGGAACGCACGACTTCAGCCGAGATTCCAGCAACTATTTCGAGACCTTGCGGCGAATCCAAAATGAAGGTCAGGCCATTAAGAGCCTTTTTGTCGCGGGCCATGGCCGCCAAGAGCGCGTCGATATCCAGTCCAGCGGGCATGCGAGTTTGGAGAGAGTACGTTTGGCCCACCACGAGTTCGTGATACTCGACACGGGCATCATCGATTCGTCCAAGTGCCCGTGCGAGACGAGCAGCAAAGATGAGCCCGATAGCGACTGCTTCTCCATGGGCGAGTTGATGATTTCCGACGGTCTCAAGTGCGTGGGCCAGAGTATGTCCGTAATTAAGAAAAGCACGTTTGCCAGATTCGCGTTCATCTTGTTCAACGAACGAACCTTTGATGCCAACACATCGTGCGACACGCTCATCGAGACTCATCGCGAGAAGATCGTCTCCCGTCAAGAAGTGGTACTTGGCAACTTCGCCGAGTCCGCAACGCAACTCTCGTTCAGGCAACGTCGCAAGTGAATCAAGATCACAAAAGACCGCACTTGGTTGCCAGAAAGCGCCGACAAGATTCTTTCCTTGCGGAAGATTCACGCCGGTCTTGCCGCCGATAGCAGCATCAACCATTGCCAACAGCGATGTGGCCACATGGACAACGGGAGTACCACGGTGCCAAGTTGACGCCGCAAAACCAGCGATGTCGGTCACCATTCCCCCACCGATTCCGATGATCACATCGTTGCGAGTGATGCCCATGTCGGCGAACTCTTGGCTTAATGATTCAATCGTCGCGAGTGACTTGGTTGACTCTCCTTGACCGATGATCACGGTTTTGGATTCGATGGGTAGCGAAAGATTTGCTGGAATTCCCGACTGGGTAATGATCACAGTTTTGCGAGCCGACTTCGGAAGAAATTGCGCGATGTCCTCGACAACTCCGTGGCCGATGAGAACTGGATATTCCCGACCAGGAAGCCGGACATCAATGCGGTGGGTAGTCATGAGTTCGCCTCCAATCCAGTCTCGGTTAAAACTTTGTCAATGACATCTTGTACTTGTAAGCCTTCCACATCAATTTCAATTGATGAGACATCGCGATACAGGCTTTCGCGTTCAACATACAATTTTTGCAGTCTTTCAGCAGGATTGCCATCGATAAGTGGTCGATGCCCGTCCCCTTTTGCTGCACGCTGTCCGATCCGTTCAACCAAGACGGGCAATGGTGCATTCAGCCATATGACAAACCGTGAATTCTTCAGCAATTGGCGGTTGTCGGGGCGAAGAATGATTCCACCAGCTCCAGCAATGACATGTGGAGTTGTCAGCTGGCAAGCAGCAGCTAGAACATCGTGCTCGACTTGGCGAAAGAATTCTTCACCATCGGTTTCGAAGATTTGGCGTACCGTGCGGCCAGTTAATCGGTTGATTTCATCGTCGGTGTCGAGAAACTCCCAGCCCAACTTATGGGCAATACGCCGACCGACAGTGCTCTTGCCAGTACCCATCAGACCTACTAACACCAGATGGGGTGACCCTGAGGTCGGTGGGTTCATAAAGGTTGAGTTGCCGAGGTCGCATTGCGGACGAATTCTGCGACGGAGTCACCACCGTACTTGCGTTGCGCTTCGGCTGCCAAAACTAGAGCCACCATCGTCTCGGCGACGACGCCCATCGCTGGGACCGCAGTGACGTCGGTGCGTTCTTTGAACGAGACGCCCACTTCTTTTGTGATTACGTCAACGGTCGGCAACGTTGGTTTGTTGAGCGTGGCGAGTGGCTTCATGGCAGCGCGGACAACAAGAAGTTCTCCGGTTGTAATGCCACCTTCGGTTCCGCCGGCCAGAGTTCCGGTTCGAACGAAACTTTCGCTCGCTTCATCCCAATGGATCGGGTCGTGGCCATTGCTACCGCGACGGGTCGCAACTTCAAAACCATCACCAATCTCCACACCCTTAACCGCTTGGATGCTCATGATTGCTTGAGCAAGCAACGCATCAATTTTGCGATCCCAGTGCACATGCGAACCGAGACCAACGGGGACTCCATAGGCAAGAACCTCAACGATGCCACCTAATGAGTCGCCTTCTTTGGCAGCTTGTTCAATCTCGGTCACCATTCGGTCGCCAGCTTCGGTATCAAAACTACGAACGGGTGATTCGTCGACTTGCTGCAGATCTGCGGGTGTCGGACGATGACTGCCATCGGATTTGGCTGTGCCCATCGAAATGACATGTGAGATGACCTCAACACCAATAGTGCGCAGTAAAGCTTTCGCTAATGCTCCGGCTGCAACGCGAGCAGCGGTCTCGCGTGCGCTCGCGCGTTCAAGAACATCACGTGCGTCGGTGAAGCCGTACTTCTGCATACCGGCGAGATCGGCGTGGCCGGGTCGAACTTTTGTCAGCGGGTCGGCAGTGGCGCCGGGTGCCGGATCCATTTCTTTGTGCCACTTGTCTGAGCGGAACCATTCACTGTTCTTAATTTCAATGGCAACTGGTGACCCAAGAGTACGACCATGGCGAACGCCACCAACCAAGGTGACTTCATCTTTTTCAAACCGTTGGCGCGGTCCTCGACCATATCCGAGACGCCGCCGAGACAATTCGATTTGGATATCTTCAACGGTGATGGGTAGTCCAGCAGGTAGACCTTCGACGATAACGACTAAGGCTTGACCATGGGATTCGCCGGCGGTGAGGTAGCGCAACATTGGAAGTCAGGTTACCGCTCTCTCAGGAAAGAGCCTGCAATGCTGCCTGATACATATCGGACACATTGGGAGACAGCCCGGTCCAGATCTGTTGTTGTAGCGCAGCTTGGTGAACCAGCATTCCGAGCCCGTCGATGGTTTTCGCCCCGCGGAGTTCGGCCAATCGAAGGAGTTCGGTCTGTAAGGGGTGATACACCAAATCCACAACGATGTGAGATGAGGTGATGAGATTGGCTGAGATCGGACTCTGAGACTTCACGTCAGGATTCTTCGTCATGCCAACACTCGTAGCGTTGATCACGATGTCGCATTGACCTGTGGCCTCAGACATCGCCGAATCGTTGGAGAGTTCAATCGCTGTGGCGACCCCTTTTGCCAATTCGGCAGCCAATTTGGCATTCTCAAGTGATCGATTCACGATGAATATCCGATGACAGCCTCGGCGATATAAGGCATCGATGACTGATCGGGCTGCTCCCCCGGCGCCGAGAATCAGCACATCTTTACCCGCAACATCAACACCTTGCTCAAGCAAACTAGCCACGAGACCATCGCCATCCGTGCTGTGACCGATCAGCGAACCATTCGCTGATACTTCGACTGTGTTGACACTCTTTAATGCTTGAGCCGATTCGCTCAACGAGTCAACCAGTGCTGCGATCGAAGTTTTGTGAGGCATGGTGACTGAGAGCCCACGCAGGTTGAGAATCTTCATGGCCTCAAGTGCTTGTTTGGCCTGGCCTTCTTTCACTTCGCATTTAACGTAAAACCAATCAATTCCGAGTGAACGAAAACCAGCATTATGGATTACCGGGGACAAGCTGTGTTTAACCGGATCGCCGATGACTGCTGCTATTGAAGTTGAAGCATTGATTCTGTGGTCGCGTATCGCGTCAGTGAAAGCTTGCTGTGTCGTATTCATTTCAGAGGACTCCCGCGACTATTGCCGCCTGAACATTGATTTGGTGTTGAGCCAATGACGCCGCGAAAACGTGCCGTCCATCTTTGTCGGACAACACATAATAGAGATACGAACATGGAGAGCTATCGGTGATTTCGCGACAGATGGGGTCACCAGACGACGGATTTGGTGCGGGGTTGAGAGCGGCGTTGATCGCTGCACGACCAGGATTAGAGATTGGAGTCGGAGGTAAGCCCGTAAACAAATACGTGTTGTACGGACTGTCTATTGCCTTCAACTCAAGGAATGGCAGATCAGTGTTCTGCTTGTAAAAAAGGGTTGCATCAATTTCAAGAGGCATACCGAGAGACAGTCGGTTGTAGATAACCCGTGAGATTTTCGCGCGATCTTCTGGGACTTTTGCTTCTCGTTCAATAATTGACGCGATCGTTAACACCTCATAGGGACTCAGACCTACAGCATTCATTGAGTCATCAAGACCCTCTTGACGGCCGACGCGTTCCATAAGTTTGAGCATCTGTTGAGCTACTTGGGTGGCGGTCTGGTCTCCATTGATGAGGTACGTATCAGGAAAGAGTAAACCCTCGAGCGTTGTGACTGATTCGGGCTGATACACAGAGCGAACTGCGGATATTTCCGCAGAAGTATCGCCAGTTTTCAGAAGAAAATCGGACTCGTTCACCGACTTAACTTCTTCGCCTAAACGTTGCGCCATTTGCGCCAAAGTGAATCCCTCTGGAAAAGTGATTTTTGTCAACGTTTCATTAGGCGGAGTTTTCAGTATTCTCAGAATATTTCCGACGTGGTCGAGGGGTTTCAATGTGTAAAAACCGGCGGCGATCTCGAGTCCCCCTTTCGAGGAAACATACGATCGAAACACTGAATCGTTGACGATGAAGCCTTCTTGCTCGAGTCGTTTACTGACCGTCAGCAAATCGTCGGTTTCGGTGATCGTGAAGATTTCGGCAGCGGCTGGATCTCCGGAAGGATTCACTTGTCGTAAGTACCAGAACTGATATCCGCCGTAGATGACTGCGACAAGAGATAGAACTGAGACGGTGAGCAAGGCGACCCTATTGATCAACGTTTGACTGAATCGCCTGTTCACGTAAATCGTGGGAAGAACCTGATACGGATCTTGATCCGGATCTTCAGTCGATGAAAGGTCGTGATTCATAACGAGCGGCGTCTCTCTAGCCACGCTTGCAGCATGATTGCCGCGGCTACTTTGTCGACGAATTGGCGCCGAGCAGTGGCACTTAAATCAGCCTCTTTGAGCACGCGATCAGCCGCAATCGTGGTCAAACGCTCATCGAACATTTCAACAGGCACGGAGAGAACCGTACCGAGTCGCTTTGCTTCTGTGGTGGCGGCCTTGGCTGCTGGACCATAAGTGCCAGACATCAAGAGAGGTAATCCAACGATCACGATTTCTGCTTCTTCTTCAATGACTAGATCGAGGATCTTTTGATGATCGAGTCGTAGTGATTTACTCCGCTGAATCACCGAATGAGGGCTCGCGATTGTGCCCGAAAAATCACTGACCGCAACTCCGATGCGCTTTGTGCCGAGGTCGAGGCCGATAGCGCGCATCAGTTGTGCGCAGCCTCCCGCGCAAGACGAAGGGCTTCGGGAATACCAGCGGGGTTCTTGCCACCAGCTGTGGCGATATCACCCTTGCCTCCTCCTCCACCTCCTACCGCTTTTGCCGCGGCAGCAATGAGTTGCGCAGCGTTCTTGCCCGACGACGTATCAACAGCCCCAACGAGAGAAACACCGCCGCCTGGCGAGACGCCGATAAGAACTACGGTATGGACACCTGGTTGCTGACGCACTGCAATTGTGAGGTCTCGTAAATCTGAAGGAGTGAGATCATCAACTTGAGCAATCACTGCGCCGTCTACAGCATGTGCTGCAAGCGTGCTCGCTGCGCCCGTGGCCAGTCGTGATCGCAGAATCTTGTTCTCATCTTGTAGACCCTTGATGTCGTCGACTTTGCGCTGAACTCCAGACATCAATTCATCTGGACCGGCCCCGACCAAGCGCGCGACATCGGTAATGACTCGACGGTCGTGTTGTAAGAGACTCAGGGTACGTGTTCCAGCGACTGCTTCAATACGACGTAGGTTGGCACCAACTGAACCTTCGGAAATCACTTTGATGATGCCGATATCGCCCGTAGCCGAAACGTGAGTCCCACCGCAAAGCTCAACAGAAGGTCCGGCCGATAGAACTCGAACCCGGTCGCCGTACTTGTCGCCGAAGAACGCGATGGCTCCCTTTTCTAAAGCTTCATCCTTCGAGGATTCTGATGAATCAACAACTTCGTTTGACAACGTCAGGCTGTTGGCCAATTCTTCGATCCGTAAAAGTTCGTCGTCAGTGACTGCGTCGTAATGACTGAAGTCGAAACGTAAACGTTCATCATCAACCAAAGAGCCGGCCTGCTTGACATGATCACCAAGAACTTGGCGCAGCGACCAGTGCAAAATATGAGTCGCTGTGTGGTGACGACGAATTGCGAGACGACGTAGCGAGTCAATGTTGGCGGACACGGTTTGATTGACAGTCAGGCTGCCTGAGACAACACGGCAGTGGTGTCGACGCAAACCAGGAAGAGCAAACGTGGTATCAATCACTTGATACTGATTAGTTCCTGATGTGATGAGGCCTGTGTCTCCAACCTGTCCGCCGCTTTCGGCGTAGAAAGGAGTTTTGTCTAAGAAGAGATCGAAAGTTCCGTCGTCATCGGGAATAATCGCCAAAATTCTGGCTTCGCAAGAATCTTGTTCGTAACCAAGAAATTCAGTGATTCCACATTGCTCCATGACATCGCGGTACATCTCATGGCGAATTGAATCAATCTCACCGCCCTTACGGGCCGCCTTGGCGCGCTGGCGCTGTTGGTCCATCTCAATGTTGAAGCCGTCAATATCGATAGATAGGTCGCGCTCATTGACAATTTCTTCAGTGACCTCAAGGGGGAATCCATAAGTGTCATGCAACAAGAACGCTGCCGAACCAGACAAAACTCGATTTGATTTGGCTGCTGATTGCAGCTCATCTTCGAGAATGGTGAGTCCGGTCTTGAGCGTCTGGCGGAAGCGCTCTTCTTCTTTGGTGAGAACGCCCATGATGAAATCTTTTTGCGCAACAACATCGGGGTAAGCCTCGCCCATGGTGGTGATCGCTGTTTCGACGAGTGAAGGCATCACCAGTTTCTCGGTACCGAGTAAGTACGCATGGCGAACCGCTCGACGAATAATGCGCCGCAAGACGTAGCCACGTCCTTCGTTCGAAGGAAATACGCCGTCACCTACGAGCATCGTGCTTGAGCGTGCGTGTTCAGCAAGCACGCGCAATGAAAAACTCGAGCGATCTTCGTAGTCGCCAATCTTGTACGTTGCACCTGTGACTGATTGGGCAGCTTCGACGATCGGGAAAATAGCGTCGGTTTCCCACACGCTGTCTTTTCCTTGAACAAGAGCCAAGATTCGTTCAAGACCTGCACCGGTATCAATTGAAGGTTTGGGAAGTGGCGTACGAGTGCCGTCAGGCGCCTGGTTGTACTGCATGAAAACGAGGTTCCAAAATTCCATGAATCGATCGCCGTGCGGGTCGTTCAGTGGGCCTCCGTCGGGGCCGAACTCTGGTCCACGATCAATATGTAATTCAGAACATGGACCACAAGGACC
>SXGQ01108331.1_pt1 | contig 61977 bp, 54 predicted proteins | sample 3178371 | NCBI WGS metagenome assembly SXGQ01 (sample SAMN11356859, study PRJNA531348) | freshwater metagenome | isolation source: freshwater sample F1-20 | place: China: Fuxian Lake, Yuxi | collected 2017-12-25
GACCGTCAATGGACTGAACATCACAAGCACCACGGGAACGCTCACTTTGGCAAACGGAAGCTCGATTGTTACGTCTGGTGGCAATTCGATTACCTTTGTTTCCACCGGAGCAACAAGTGTCACTCTGCCAACAAGCGGAACATTGCTAAATGATTCATCAGGACTTTCTTTCGTGGCCGGATCGCAAACAAGTGCGCTTGCATATCCAGCGGCAACTGCAAACTATCATCGTCTTGGATATTACATGCTTTATGCGCAAACTTCAGGAAGCACTCAAACGACTTTGACCACAGATGGTGGATCAGCAACAGCGTCGAATATCGTCAAGCTGCCACAATCAACCAAGGGAGCGACATGGTGGATTACGGTCAAAATTTCCGCCTATGATTGCACAAACAACCTTGGAGCTGCTTGGCAAATTTCTGGCGTCTTCAGAAAAAACAAGAACTCGGGAGGAACCATTCTCGTCGGCGATCCGCTTGTTCTCGCTTCGGCAGAATCGGGATTGACAACATGTTCGGTGTCCATTGCTGCCGATACGGCAAATGATGCCATTGACCTGAAAGTTACCGGATTGACAAGCACTACGATCAACTGGGTTGCCTCTGTGGAAACGACAGAATCAGGATCAAACTAAATGCCCACTTTCACCGCTTCCAACAGCATGGATGTTGTTGGAAGCCAAGTCATTACTGGCGGATTGGCCATAGGCCAGACCACGGAAGTGGCAAGCGGATTGACAATAGCCACTGGAGACATTTCGCTCTCCGGTGGCTCCCTCAAATTGACTGATCTTGGATCAACTCCTTCTGCACCGGGAGCTGGTCTTTCCTTGTTTTATTCTCGTGCAGGATCATTGTATTACAGGATCGGGGCATATGGCGCAGAAACAACATTTGGAGGGTCAGGAACAACCACCAATTCCCTCACAATCGGCACCGGACTTTCAGGAGGAAGCTTCAATGGTTCCTCATCTGTCACTATCGCATTGTCAAATACTGCTGTTACTGCATCTTCTTATACAAACGCAAACATTACCGTAGACGCACAGGGAAGAATTACCGCAGCATCGAACGGCACAGGGGGAGGAGGAACAACCAGCAATGTCCTGACCATTGGCACAGGACTTTCGGGGGGAAGCTTCAATGGATCGTCGGCCACAACCATCGCTTTGGCGAATACCGCGGTTACTGCCGGATATTACACCAATGCGAACATCACGGTTGACACGCAAGGAAGAATTACTGGAGCGGCAAATGGATCAAGCGGTGGAGGCGGAGGTGGAAGTTCCACGTATACAAAGACATGCAATTTTGTCGGTCCGATTAGTGTGCAGAACGGAACAGCGCGTTGGTATCCCGATCAATCCGTGACGGTGACGAGTGTCTATATCAATGCTTCTACTGCGTCAACTTCGGGACCGTTTTCAATTGCGGTAGAAAAAAATGGCGCGACAATAGCAACTGCGAGTCTTTCCGCAGGTTCCCATACCTCAAGTGTCACTGCAGTCAACGTTGCGTTTACCTCAAGTGACTATGCTACAATAGACGTAACTGCTTCCAATGGAGCAGCCGATGCCGCAGTCATCCTGTTATATACAAGGGCGTAATGCATGTCAGTAAAAAATATTCCGTATACGGCCAATAGTGTTCGTGTAGTCATCAGCAATGAGGTAACGTATGCGAATATCCTGACAGGCATCAATACGGCCATTACGGAGCTTGGATGGACACTGTGGGATTCGGTTGACAATTGGATTCCGGGCAGTCCCATTTCATTTACGGCCACGATTTCCGGTACTGCGATGACTGTCTCGGCTGTATCTGCGGGAGCACTTGCGGTAGGACAGACCGTTGTCGGATCGGGAGTGACCAGCAACTCGGTCATCACGGTTGCGCCCACAAGTCAGTTGACCGGCGCATATACCCTGAGCCAGTCCTCCACCGTGAGTTCTGCGACGGCCATGTCCGTGGTGTCCAGTAACGCCTCCCCAATGTTCTTGCGTGTCTACCGTGCAATCAACGCGGATGCATCTACCTACAAGTATTTCATCATCTGGTATGACATCCGCAAGCAGGCATTCTGGACGGGGACATGCGAGTCGTGGGATGCAACCAATCACGTGGCGAAGAATCTGGCATGGAATAATAACGGATCATTCGTTCAGAACTACGATATCAAGGATTCCTATATCTGGATCAGTGCCACCGCAAGGCATATCGTGATCTGGCCATTTGTCACCGAAGAACCCGGATTGTGGACTGGAATCTTTGAATTTGAGCGTTCTGCACCGGAAGATACCGTCGCAAACGCCGCACCGTGTTGGGCGTGGACAAACTCGGTGATCATTGGAACGCAGTTTGCCGACGGAGATATTTCCCGACATGTTTCGCCAAGCAAGACCATGTTTGCATTTCCCCGAACACAAGATGGATTGACAGGCGCAGCTGCAGCGGGAGCATATGCTCCCGTTACCAACAGGGGTTCATTTCCTCCCTCGTATCCAAGTGGTGCGTTGACGCAAGGTGTCGCATCCTTTTTGGGTTATATTGGTTTGATTGACAATGAACAAGGGGCATCAACTACTCTTACCGTGCACACCATGAACGCAGGAACAATTGTCAATGGAAGTGCTATCCGCGGCCCCGGAGTACTACCCGGAACGAGAATTATTGCCTTCAATGGAACGGGAACAGGACAAACGGGAACGTACACTGTAAATATTGCTCAATCATGTGGGAATTTTATGTCAACGAGTGCCTCTACGCAAACACGAACTGTTCCAATGACCTTGGAGTCGGATCCTCATTTTTTACATCTTGCATCTGCATATAATTTCTCAAACGGATGGACGAGATCACCCAGTGATACAAAGTTCCGTTCTCTTGATCGATCATTTGTTTCTCCGATATCCGTTGATGCCATCGGCAAGAGCATGCCGTTTGGTCGTATGTATAACGTTTCAGTGACAAAACCGATTGGTTCTGCATTGGAAGTTACCCAGACAACTCTTGACAGTTCTGGAGGATGGGCAAGTGCAACAGGAAGTGCTGGCGATACAGTGATTCTTCCGATGAATGGAGGATCTGTATTTCCGCTATTTTTTAGTGCATTTACTTCTTCCCATCAATCACAAATTAATAGGCCACATAACATAAGAATTAACACCCCTGCGTTATTTTTCCGATCTTTTATTCTTGGGGATTATTTATACGGATCGTGTACGGCTACCACAACAAACGGAGGCATTTGGAGAATCAGTATATCCAATATATTGACACCAGCTGTCCAAAACACTTTTTTTAATTCAGCCACTGGCCTTACTGCCATATCGCCAACGTGGACGCAGATTTATCAAAACACTCTTGGTGTGTCAGACATGATTTTTGATGGAGAACGAAGCATTTATGCGTGTGTGCGATCCGGGCAAAATCTCGTCAAGATTGACACGGAAACATTGGCCGCATCGGTACTTGCCATTACCAACGGCACTCAGGGGCAAGACAGTTTGTCGATTGACAATAAATATTTGTATATTCTTGGTAACCGGGCCATTAGTTTCAATAACGTAGCCATTGTGGACCTATCTTCGTTCACCCAAGTGAGCACATTTGTTGCAGGATTTCAAAATACAAATCCTGGATACAATATTGTAAGTGCAATGTCAAATTATTCCGGACACGTGTATATGTTGCAAAATGCTTATGGTGGTTCAGCTCCATTTACGAGCTACGTATACACTGCTGCGTCTTCCACCGGAACAGCAATTCCTTTGGCAACCAATGCAAATAACGCGTACGCCAACTTGACAGCCATCAACGGAGCATATCATGCCGGAACTACCAGTAATAATGCACAGACTCTTTACATGGATCCAACTACAAGCACTGTATTTTATATCAAAACTGAAGGTCAGTCTAGTTTTCTGGAAGGAATAATTTCACGCGTCAGTCCTGCAGTAAACCCCACGGCGATATCGACCATTTCATATACAACTTCTCTTACTGGGGCTCCGCAATATGGGGCATATAATCCGGCTACGAATCAGGCAACTACTGTTATGTATTTTCAAGGATTCATAAAAGGACGAATGTATTTTAAGCCGGGCGCGGGTGCCCACAATTTTTTTTCCCGAGCGATTTTTTCAGATCCCAATAACACAACATCGGGTAATGCGACGTTTGGGACATCTCCTCAAGCAAGCGGTGCCGCCAGTTCTTTCTCTTTGTATTGGATAGATGCTTACGCTGTACTGAGCATGATGACAAATGGTCCGAGAATGTGTGTGAACTTCCATTGGTCTGTTTCACAGGTGCATTTCATAAAAAATATCTACAGTATGCACAGCACTGAAGGTGAAGTTGCCGCAAGGCTGCTCGTCAAAGCGTAAAAATTGTATACTGAACAAGGGAAAAAAACATGACCGTAACAAACACCTCATATAGCACGAATAGTTACCGTGTGAACATCACAAATGAACTGTTGTCGGCAAATATTCTTTCCGGCGTCAACACAGCAATTACTGCCTTGGGGTGGACAAGTTACGATACGGTCGCGAATGCGGTGCCGGGTGCTGGGACACGCAGTGCGTTTTCTCCCATCTACACGTATGTGTATCGCGCCCCCAATAATGACGGTACTGGTACAGGTCTCACCGTCAACACGACGGTATCCAGCGGTGTAGTCACTGCGGCTACCTTGAACGCTGCCGGATCAGCATACCTGAACTCTGGAACAGGTACGCTGACATTCACCCTTGCTGGTGGCGGTGTTCCGGCAATTGCCACGATTGGCGTGACGAGTGGTGTGCCATCGGGAGCAATCACGATTGTTTCTGGCGGCACAAATTACACTGCAAATACCGCTGTCGCCACATTCTCGCATACGTGGAAATATTTTATTCTGCGCTGGGATGTTCTCAAGCTGCAGTTCTTCACGTCCGTATGTGAATACTGGAACAATGTGACACACGTCGCAACTAATGAGACGTGGAGCGGGGCGGGATCATTTCCCCAGCAATACGATCTCAAGGATTGTTTCATCTGGATAGGGGCAACGGCGCGGCATCTTGTGTTGTGGCCGTTCATCAAGTCAGAGCCGGGAATGTGGGCTGGAGTGTTCGAGTTCGAAAGAGTTGTTCCTGAAGACACCGTTGGAAACGGTGCTCCATGTTTTGCATGGACAAATAGCGTCATGATTGGCACTCCATACGGGAAGACATCGGGCGCGATCAGCAGGATCATGTATGCGTTTCCAAGAACACAAGACGGGTTCACTGGTGCTGCTGCAGCGCAAATTTACGCGCCAGTGACAAATCGTGGCATGTTTCCGCCCTCATATCCACAGGGGACACTTGCCGTTTCGGTGGACACCAATTTGCTGCATCTTGCCAGCTATTACAACCTGACGTATGGTTGGGATACCTCGACTGCCAAGGCATTTGCCTCTCCAATCTCCGTTGATGGTCTTTCAAAGTCCATGCCGTTTGGACGGACATACAACTTGAGTACCACCAAGCAGATTGGATCATTCCTCGATACCACGACATTGACCCTTGATACGACGGGAGGATGGGTTGCATCGACGGGTACGTCTGCCGATTGCGTCATCCTGCCGATGAATGGCGGAACAGAAATGGGCAACATTGCCTATGGAGTAAACAAGATGTCTGCTCCCTTGAGCAGCAATACCATGACTACCGGCGCCTCGAAGATGATCGTGATCGGCGATAACGTCTGGGCATGTTCGCAGGAAGGCGTCTATACATGGCCCATGAGTGCGGGAACCGTTTCTCCGGTATTGGTGTATCACAACTCTGTAAACTTTGGAGTCATTGACATTGTTTTTGATGGCGTGAGAACCGTTTATGCTTCAACATATTTTGGCGCGGTAAAAATTGACACGGAAACATTGGCGACATCAAACTACATATTTCCGAATGGCGCAGGGTCTGGATTGACGGTTACCACAACCGTGGTGAATGGCGCAGTTACCGTTGCTGCAGTAACTGCGGCAGGAACTGGACATCTGGGACAGACCACTGGAACAGTGTTTTTCACCATACCGGGACAGACAGGCTTTCCTGCGCTGTGTTCCATTGCATTGACGACTGCTGGTGCCACTACTGGTGCAGCAACAGTGATATATGGAGGCACTGGATATACGGCAGGAACAGCATTGCCAACTCGCGTCATGATGGGCGGGGGCTACATGAGCATTGACAACAAGTATTTGTATGTCACGCAAAGACAAGCTGCACTGCTGCCTACCATCTGTTCGATTGCAGTTGCGACCGCATCGTTCACGGCTACCATTTCCGCAACGACAATGACCGTTTCTGCGGTCGCCATTGGCAACTTGGCAATTGGGCAGACGGTCACAGGCGCTGGTGTAACGGCAAACTCGATCATTACGGCGCTTGGCACAGGCACCGGAGGTGCAGGAACGTACACATTGAGTCAGTCTTCCACCGTGAGTTTAGGCGTAGCCATGACAGCAAGCATGTCAACCGCAGAGGGGTACGGGGCAAACTTTACCGTAAACACCACCGTTGCATCTGGTGCGGTTACTGCTGCGACAATCAACACTGGCGGAGCAGGATATCTCGGAGGTACATCGGGAACACTCTTCTTCGAGATTGCAGGCGGAACAGGATTGGCTGTCGCTTCAGCCGCAGTTACCAGCGGAGTGGTGACAGGAACACCCGTCATCATTTCCGCAGGATACGGATATTCGGGTTCGTTGACTGCGGTTGCCACGGATACTTTCCCGATATTGTATACGAGTCCGACTGCGTTGGCATTTGCTTCTGTATTTGGCGTTCCTGTTCCTGACTACAACGGAACAACGTACGCTGCCACGCAAAATGGCACCGCCGGATCGGCACAAACCATGCGCCTTGTCTCGTATGCCGCAGACAATGCAACGTCGCTTTATAACGTTGCAAACCTTGTTGTCACAACGACATCAGGAACACCATACAATCCGACATCGTTCTATATTGATCCGACTGCGGGAACAATTTACTGCATCATTTCTGCGAATGGCTCCGGATTCATCCATCGCGTTACTACCGCATTGGTGTCCGCAGCAAGCACTCTCTACCTTACGGCATCAACCACTGCTTGTCAGTCCTTCCGTGTTGCGGGTAATACGGATTATTTCGGAGATCTCGGTGTTGTTCCTTTCCGTGGATTGTTCTATATTTTTCCAAAGAACCGAGTAAACCCAACCTATAATTCACGAGTTTTATTGAATGATCCCACGAATGCCACGGCTGGAAATCCGACGTACCTTCAGCAATCGAATAACCAAAGCATCCTTACAAACGTCATGGGTGATTCATTGAACAACCTGCTTACAAATGGGCCTCGTGTCATTTTTTCTTATAGCTTTCAACTGTATTATTCAAACAATGCCTACACGCTCCACAATGTTCAGTCAGGTAATGCAGGCAGACTGTTATTGAGGGCATAATCAATGCCCGTACAATTTGGGGCATTGACAAGCGCAAGTGGACAGAATGTCTCTTCGGTCACTTTTGCCCACACAGTAAGTTCGACACAATACGCAGGGGGAACCAAGCTCCTTCTTGTTGCGGTCACATTCATTGATCGTTCAGTAACTCCCATCAACATTACCTATAATGGTGTGGGCATGACGCGTATCTCCCTGTCGGGCTCATCAGGAGGAGGGATCTCTCAAGCTTCTGGTGATTATCCGCGAATTGAATATTGGCACTACCTGAATCCGCCCACAGGGTCTTCTTACAACGTTGTTGTGACGTTTGCTTCCGCAAACTACATTCAGGTCGCAGCATGGTCATTCTCGGGTGTCAATGCCACCACTCCTCTGGCTTCATTTGCTTCCACTTCAGGGTTTGTCTATCCAGCAGGAAGCCAGACGGCTTCAGTCTCCTTGGCAAGTTCCACGGGCTCCATTGCGGTAAACACGATTGCGGGATGGAATACATTCTCGTCCAGTGACTATGGATCAGGTCAGAATGCGATTGTGACTCCATGGTTTGCCTCATCAGACGGATCATGGAGGGCAGCGGGAAGCGCAAAGGCAACAAGCTCGGTAGCGACAACAATGTCATGGACGGTTTCCACGGGAGGAACCAACGTGAACTTGTATCGCTATCTTCTTGCCGGACTTGTCGTGCAATCAAATGACGCGACATTTGGTGGAAACAACATCACTTCGTCATATAGTTTTTCGCAAATGCCAAAAATTCCTGCTCCATTCGCAATTATTCCCAGATGGAAATACTTGCAAAATATTCAACAGGATTTGAACACCAAGAATGACGTGTTGTCCTTTGTTCTTACCGTTAATTCAATCATCTACAATAAATTGTATGCAGTGCCCAATTTTGGAAGCATAAAATATCCTGTAGCAGTTTCTACTTCGCCAGTGAAGATGAATACTGGGTCATTAGTTTCTTCGCCGGGATTCAGGAATTTCTTTTCTCGCGCCGGAAATGTCAATGCAATTTCGGCCAATCCAAAATTATTGACAAGCCCATCATTATTTCTTCCCAGATGGAAATACCTCCAGTTGCATTATGATCCAATGACAGTGGGAAAACTGACCTTGATTGTGTTAAACTCAAATACATTCACAAAGAATATACGGACAAGCGGAATTGTTGTGTCCTATGTATTCTGGAGTTGAAAAGGAGCACTTGATGCCAACGCTATTTGAAAGATTTGATGATCCCTATATCTACGGGCCATTGTCCAGCGCCGATGTGCAGGACATCATGGTCAATCATCGCATGGTCGAACTCGGAGACGGATGGTATGTCGGCGTTCCCGTACAAATCGAGAAGTGGAAGCACATAGAGATTGTGCGTCCTCTTCCTCCAGTCTCAGAACCAGCCGTTGAAGAAGCTGTTGAAATTTTGACGGAAACAAATTGAATGGCACTTGAGCAGCAATTTGTCACAATTCACGGCATAACACTTGTCAATGGGTATCACAAAATATCCTGGGTGCAATGTTCCTCTCCGGGAATTAGTGTTGAGGTACAGGTAAGCACGTATGCATCCGAAGAGCAGCGTCGCAAGGGAAGCTCACCGTTGCAAATACGCAATTTTATTTTTCCGATTGGGAACATAACAGATTCAAGTCTGTTTTCATATCTTTATGAAAGAATGAAAGAACTCCCTGATTTTTCATCATCGACAAACTGTTAATTTTGATATAGTATAATCTAATATATGAAGGAGTGCAATTAATGGCAAACATTCCAAGATTGCGGATTGCATCTTCCGGCATGGCAACAGTTGCAGGGGGATTAACAGTAGCATCTGGCGGAATAACTGCGGAAGGAGGAGTTGCGTTAAACTCCGGAGATTTCGCTGTCAATGCAGGATCATTGCTTTTTTCAAGCATTTCTCCCGCTGGCTCCTACGCTCCCGGAGCAAATAGGATTGTCATTTACAACAAAAACGGGGCTCTCTATTATCGATCAGGAACATCGACATCTGAACATGTTCTGGATCCCGCTACTTTTAATGCAACAACGAACAGCACGGGAAATGGCGCATTGGTGTTTGCGACAAGCCCGACACTCGCAACATCCTTGGATTCAAGTGCAACTTTTGCGTCGTTTGCAAGTGCAACAACATTGTCCATTGGATACACGGGCGCTGATGCAAGCACGACAAACATATCGACAGGAGCAGTTGCTGCTTCAACGACAAAGACCGTAAACATTGGCACTGGCGGAGTAGCCTCATCAACGACAAACGTCAATATCGGAAGTGCAAATGGCGGGTTAGTTGCCGTGAACAGTTCCCTTACGGTAACCGGAAACTTGACGGTAAATGGCACAACGACAACCATAAATTCCATCACCTTGTCTGTAGGTGACAAAAATATTGAATTGGCAAGCATTGCATCTCCTAGTGACATAACCGCTGATGGTGCAGGACTAACCGTAAAAGGAGCAACAGACAAGACACTTAATTGGGTTAGTGCAAACACTGCGTGGACATCGAGTGATAATTTTAATATTTTGACCGGCAAAACGTACAAAATCAATGGAACTGATGTATTAACAAGTTCCTCATTGGGAAGCGGAGTAACAGGAAGCAATCTCACTTCAGTGGGAACCATCACGTCAGGTGTCTGGAATGGAACGGCAGTTGCCATCGGATACGGTGGCACTGGAGCAACGACGGCTTTAGCAGCAAGAACGAACCTTGGCCTTGTCATCGGATCGGACGTGCAGGCATATGACGGAGACTTGGCAGCCATAGCCGCACTGACTGAGCTAGCAGGTCTCCTGAAGAAGACGGCTGCTGATACATGGTCTCTGGATACCTCGGTGTACTTGACAGGAAATCAGTCAATTTCGATCACCGGAGATGCTTCTGGTTCCGGCACAACGGCCATTACGTTGACACTGGCAACAACGGGAGTCAGCGCCAGTACCTACCGAAGCGTTACCGTAGACACGAAGGGCCGGGTCACTGCCGGAACCAATCCAACCACCCTGACTGATTACGGAATTACCGATGCTCAGCCTCTGGATGCAGACCTGACGGCAATTGCCGGTTTGACTGAGCTAGCAGGTCTCCTGAAGAAGACGGCTGCTGATACATGGTCTCTGGATACCTCGGTGTACCTGACAGGAAACCAGTCCATTACCGTGAGCGGAGATGCTTCTGGTTCCGGCACAACGGCGATTCCGTTGACACTGGCAAATACCGCGGTGACACCTGATTCGTATACCAATGCAAATATTACCGTTGACTCGAAAGGACGTATTACCGCAGCATCGAATGGCACAGGAGGCGGGGGCGCAGGCTACGCGCGTTCATTTTTGCTGATGGGCGCATAATATAAATTATGTATAATACACATATCAGTAAGGATCTTCACAATGCCTGAGGTATATAAGCGTCTGGGAAGTGTTGCCGCTACTGGACCTATTGGAACTGCACAAATACTATATGGCCCGGTTCCGGGTTCAACAAGCGCGGTTGTTTCTACTATTGTCATTTGCAATCAAGCAGCCTCTTCCGCTACATACCGGCTAGGATATAGTACGACAACAAGTTATATAACTGCGGATATGCTAGTTTTTGGTGCGACCATTGCAGCAAACGATACAGTGTTTTTAACTATTGGCGCAACGTTAGCGGCAACAACCTATTTGTTATTCAGTGCCTCCGCGACGACGGTCAATGCGGTAGCGTTCGGGACGGAGATCACGTAATGAGCTTGACTACCTCCAGCGCGTCGGGCATTAATGGCAACAAGACGCGGGCATTGCGGTCGCGCTCGTTTGCGACTACGGGCAGCCCGACCGTCAGCGTCTTAGTGCATCAAGGGATACCCTATGACATCATAACGTTTACCGGGTCGGGCAGCATAACGCCGTCCGTCAATGTGAACGTCGTGGTATTGGTTGTCGGTGGAGGCGGTGGCGGCGGGGCATGGGGCGGCGCAGGCGGTGGCGGTGGAGGCGTGGTTCCGGGCGGATTGCGGCTTTTTGCAACCGCCACGTATACGGTAACGATTGGAGCCGGAGGGGTTCGCGGACAAAATACCGGCGAGACCGTAACGACCCTTGCCGCTAGGGGTGGTACGAGCAGTATTGCTGCGCCTATACTGTCAACAACACAAACGTTTCATCGTCCGGGTGGGGTTATCGCATACGGAGGTGGCCCCGGCGCACACTGGAATGCGGGGATAGCGAGTACGAGCGATCAGGCTGCTGCCGGTGGTAGTACGCCGTATTCGACGGGGGGTACAGGGTCTGCGCTGTTCGGCTACGGAGGTGGGAGCGGTTATGGCTCTGGTAATTATACTGCTGGCGGGGGCGGGTCGTCAATCGCGGCCGGAGGTAACGGCAACTACTCTTGGCCGGGTGCCGGTGCCCATGGTTACACATGGATTAACAGTACGACATATGGAGGCGGAGGCGGAGGCGCGTCTTATTACACGGCGGGAGGCGGGGGCGGTGGTGGCATGGGCGGGGGAGGCAGCGGGATTGTTGTTAATTCTGGCGGAACAGCGACTGCCACTAGCGGCGGGGCTAATACCGGAGGTGGAGGCGGTGGCGGCAGTTATTACCCGCCGAACTGGGGGAATGCTAATGGCGGCACGGGGGGTTCCGGCGTGGTAATCGTCGCAATCCCGAGGTTCGGTTGATGGCTCACTTTGCTGAAATTGGCGCCAACGATATCGTGACGCGCGTCGTCGTCGTTGCCAACGAGGTCACACACGCAACCGAGACTGGCCTAGAAGACGAGGCGCTGGGCGCTGCCTTCTTGGCGGACTTGCTGGGCGGCGAATGGGTGCAAACGTCGTACCACGGCAGCATCCGCGGCCGGTACGCGGGGATCGGGTTCCAGTACGACCGAGAGCGCGACGTGTTCGTGCCGCCGGATTGGACGCTCGTCGATGATGTGTGGACGCCGCCGCCTCTTGCATCGAATGCTCCTTCCTTCATGACACAAACGTAATATTTATTTTTGGCAACAAAAGGAAAATTCGATGGCACAAACACCAAAAAGACTCGGCGCAATAAACACACAGGAATAAAAAACGATGGCCAATCCGAATATTATTGGAGTAAGTGCAATACGAGGAAAAACGACAAGTATTCTTGCTCCTACAAACTCATGCACGATTGTGTCCAATCTTGCTTCGAGCGGTCAACTGTACAAGATGAATTCCATTCTTGCCTCGAATGTTACAGCAACCGCCGCAACCGTCACGCTCTACATGCATAGCGCTGCGGACACGTATACCGTTGCCAACGCTGTCACGGTGGGAGCGGTGACAGAAGGAGCATACACTCTGACAGTTCCCATGTCTGCCGGACCCTTCCTTTCCACATCTACATTCAGTGGATCAGGAACGGGAAATCTCGGTTCAGGTTTTGCCGTAGGTGCAATCACCATTTCGGGCACAAATTACACGATTTCCATCGCAGGAGCAACGGGCGCGGTTCAAGGTTCCCTGACCACATTCTCGTGGACAACTCCCGCTGTTGAACGAGCATTGGCAGTTAACGTTACTGTTCCCGGAAATTCCTCGCTTGTGCTTTTGTCCAAGGATTCCAATGTGTATCTGAAAGAAGCAGATTATTTATATATTTCGGCCGGAACAGCAAATGCTATTCATGCTACTTGCATTTTTGAGGTGATTGGATGACAAGATACGCAACAACAAGAAGTTTAATTAGGTCAAATGCGGAATTTCCCAATGGGTTGACTGTTTCCAATGCAACATATTCGTCTAGAATGCTAGGGCAAATATTGCAACATCATGTTCAACGTGGGGGATAAAATTTTTTGATTTAAAATATAGTGCAACATTAAATGAAACCGACTCTCTTGCTGTTGAACGTTTGGCTTCATTTGTTCAAGCCACGACTGAAAGCATTATTGAATCAAATTGGAATGCGACATATGGATCTACTTACGGAACCAAAAAAGACGGCACTCATTGGAACTCCATCGGTGGCCTACGCAAACCTTGATAGCGCGACAGGTGCGTGTATCGTAGCACTGACGGCAGATACCACGCTTGGAGGGTTACAAATAGCAGTAACTGGAGTGGCAAGCACAAACATTCACTGGATGGCGGTTGTCACCACAACGAAGGTTGGATAAAATGGCACTGAAAATTACTACAGATACACCGCACGGATTGAAAATTAACGGAGCATATCATCAGATCACGATGATGCGTCTGTTGGCACCAGACGACCTATTGATTCTTTTAAATGTCTATGTCACTGAGGCAGATCGTCGCGCCAACAAGCAGCCTATTGATCAGCGCACCGTATTCCTGATTGGGAGTCAGGTGGTGACCACTGGGACGCTGCCTGAAAGCCTTTACGACGCAATCAAGACAACTCCGGAATATGCTGGCTCAGAAGACGCTTAAAACGCGCAAATACACATAAGCGATTATCTAATTCGGTATACTGTAAGGAGAAAATTATTCAAGGAATAATAAAATGCCTTTTAGTGTAGGAAGAACTGCTGGATACCTTGGTCTAGGGTCCAATTTGAATATTGGTTCCTTTACGCTCATGCTTCTTGAAAAACCAACAAAAATTATTCAGTCATATACTTTTTTTGTTCTTCCGAATGATATTGAAATTAATAAACCAGCACGATTGACCACGTATCAATCCATTGGCGGTCAAGCGCATATTGATCATATGGGTGAAGGTCTTTCGACTATAACCATAGGAGGATTCACTGGCGTCAATCCCTTGCTTGGGCCCGTAGGTTTTGTTCAATATTCTCTTTTGCGCCAATTAGTTGACACATATTATCAGTTATGTCGAGACGGAAGAGCCGGAGACATAACATTGAAATTGAGTATAAATTTCAGTGACAATCCAAGATTTGGAAGTTGGAATGTTGCCATACGAGATGTCACGCTAAGTCGAAGTTCACAAGCACCTTTGTTGCACAAGTATCAAATTGCCATGTTTGCTCTTTCTGCCGACAAATATGCAGAAGAGCGAGTTGGCATTGCATCTTTCGCAAAATATTTTACCGCACGAACCACCGGAAAAGCTTTTGATATTACCAATGAAATGTATTGGCCAAAATCTTTATCTGAACTAAAAGCCGATGCTGAAAAAGCATGGAAAGTTATGTTGACACAATGCCCGTTTCCTCTTGTTCCATATGAAGTTTCAAGTACTGGTCCTTACAAGTTGAACGAAATTATGCCATTTATTTACGGCACAGTATTTAAGCCAACTATTGAGCAAATAAAATACATACTTGGAATATCGTTCATAAAAGATGAAAACGATATAAAGCCGGGAACAATATTGAATTTTCCCATCTTTAATTAAAAAAAGAGAGGTTTGAAAAATGGCCCTTACCATTGTTGTGGACGCATACCCCGCGCCATTCAATTTTTCCACAAATGCGCCATATCGAGACAATCTTACGGAAGAACAATTGGAAATCTTGGAGTACTATCCACAAACAGAAAGAGCTGTGCGTTTTTGTCAAAAATCTTGGACGAATATTGATCAACATACATCTACGTATCGAGTAACATCCGCCCGAGTTGTTGACGCATTGTCAAAATGCCTTTCGTTTATAGAGTTGGAAATTTATGGAATTTCTCAATTGAATTCAAGCAGTAATTTTTATTTGAAAAGAAGTTTGGGTGGACAGGTGTTTTTTGCAAATATACAAAAAAACATAAAAAATTTTTCAATTCAAATGAAACTTGCTCACACAAATGCTCCGTACAGAGACGGACAGATATATTCCGTAAAAATCTCGCTTACCGAGGACGCCTCAAACAGCATTGCCATTGTTGAATCTTGGGATAATGTTGATAATATCATTTCAAAAAAAAACGATTCTCCATTTTTTGAGGTTACAGACATGATGAACAGAATTCTTGATGGACTTTCCGTGGAGACAGTGATTTAAATGCCAACATTTACGAATTACATTGTTAATTCAGGCGATACATTGGCATCAATAGCGTCCAAGATGTTGGGGTCGGCGAATCGATGGACTGAATTTGTGGCATGGAATCGATTGAGATATCCATATATATCCGACAACCCAAAGGATCAGCTAGGAATTCTTCGTGGTTCATTTGTCCTTGAAAGTCCACTTACAATTGGATCAAATTTTACAAATATAACAAAATCACTTGTCTCGTCAGGAGCACTTTCCGTCTTGTCGTTAAGAAAAGGAAACAGATTATTCTTTACTTCGTACACAGATGATGGAGATATCATTCACGATACGGTTTCCATACGGTCATACAATTCTTCTGGATCAACTGTAAAAATATTTTTTGATTTTCCCACCATTGCTCCTCCGTCGATAGATCCAATTGTATCTAACATGGCATTTATTGGAAAGCCACCGGCAGTGAATTCGTCAGTTAGTGCAAACGCCATATTTTCACTAACTGCGGGAAATTATTATGTTGCGTATTCGTACGTAAATGCCGTAGGAGTTGAAACCATAGTTTCTCCTTTTTCTAGCGATATTGAGGTTCCTTCCATGCGAAGAACACTATTTTTGTCTCAAGAGTCCATTGACAGGGGAGAAACAATAATTTTTAACGGACCGTCCGTTTTTCCTGATGGAGTAAAAAGCATTAACGTCTATCTTTCCAGAAAAAGCGACACTCTAGTGAGTCCAGAAATTGCTCCTGTTTTATATTTTCAGAAAAATTTAACATCTGTTTTTCCTACATTTAATGACGGATACGTGAGTCCTTCGTCTTATGTTGCTTTTCGTTCATATTCCACAGGCATTTTGTACGACGACAAAAAAACTGAACTTTCAACTTCGGGAATTTCCTTTAATTATCAAACATCCTCAATTGTTACCATTCATGATGACCCTGCGGAATCCTATACTTACGTACTGAAGACAGGAGACATTTTGAGAATTCCTGCGGAAAATTCTCAAGCAATTTCTTCAATAGGAACTTTTGCAACTGACAGTCCAACAGATAGTCTGGGAGCAGACATTCTCATCGACATTGTTGGGCAAATTTCCTTTAATGGCCAAGGAGGCAATGACATTAGCGTTGCGTCTGGTTATAATAATGTAAGACAGTCTCTAAGAAGTCGTCTTTCAACTCCATATGGCTCATTGATTTTGCAGCCCGAATACGGAAACAAGGCATTGAACAGTCTTGGGTCAGCATATTCATTGAATCTTCTTGAGGAAATACGATTGCTTTGCACGGAGTGTGCGTACGATGATCCTAGGGTTCTTGCAGTGACTTCCATTAATGTATCATATGACAAGGATAGTTCTGCCATTTTTGTGTCAAATTTTGAAATACAAACAACAGTAAATGAGTCGGTTATCAATATAGAGCCGCTTTCAATCACTATCTAGACAGGAATAAAAATGGGCGGATCTTTTCAGCTACGAAGACAACAGGATATTGTGGCTCAAATGATCGGATATTTGATGGGTCACACTCCATACATAACCGATTATTCTTCTGGGTCAATAGTTCGTTCTCTTTGCGAATCCATAGCTGAAGAAATATATTCTCATAATGTTGCGTTTGCTGAAGGAATTTCCGAAGCAATTGCCACATCTGTAAAGCAAGCATTTAATTTTCCACTTCAGCAACCTCAAAAAGCAACTGGTGAAATTGTATTTTATCGACAAATGTTGGCATCACCGACAGTTCTTTATTCAAATGTATCAACTGGATTAACTTCAGGCGTGGCCGAGCAAATTTCGGGTTTGCTATACAATACTCAAAATGGTTCTAGCACTGGAAGTGTTTTTGGAAAACTTGTTGGTGGATCATCATTGTATTACGGAATTTCCGGAGGAAAAAAACGTTCTAGCATATCATACGAAACAGCTTCTAGCGCATCAAATCTTTCTGTTCCGGCAACAAGCGAGGGATCAACTATTACGCATGGTAGAATTTCTGTTTTACAGTGGGAAAAATTAAATATTTATGATGAACACAACGTATACAGATCCTCGGTAGATCCTTCAATTCTTTCCTTGTCAATTACCACTCCGACAAATACGCTGAGTTCAGATCTTCTTGGCACTTCAACGGCAATAGATATTGCATCAGGATCGTCTGGGCTTTTTGGAGAATATTTTTTTAGTGTATCTGCAAAAGATACTTCAGACCTTGTCTCAACTGGAAGTAAACCTTTTCCCCTTGTTCTTGTCAATCAGACTGGCTATATTTCAAGCTTGGCAATACCAAATGCAAATGGATATCGTTTTTACAGATCAGTCATTGCTCGTCCTGTTGCGTCAACATTTTCTCTTTCGACATCATCAGGAGGAAGTTTATCTACATTAACGTATTATTATAAAATTGCCGGAATAAAAAATTCCACGTATCTTGGGCCCGTTACTGACGCCAAAACGGTACCAGTAACTTCTGGACAATCTGTGAATATATCCTTTGGGCTTGTATCTGACGCTTCCGTATATAGAATTTACCGATATACCACATTGCTTCCACCAGTGAAATCATTTCTTATTAATCTTGATTCTGGCGGAAACGGTGTGTACTCAAGCGCATTTATTCGACCAGTTCTTGTCGCTCCGGCATCTACGGTTTCAACAATAGGACTCCCCGCTGGCACATGGACGTATCGAGTTGCTCCAATATTTTCCAGTACAGATTTTGGGCAAATCGTTGGAATTTCTTCAAATTCAGTATTAATAACAAACACAAATAATCAAACATTTACCATTGGTTGGTCATGGGGAGCATCTTTTGTCAAATATAATGGTCAAAATGCAGTAATTACTCCAATAACAAAAGTTCGTGTATATCGAAAATGCACCAACGCGCTTGTTTCTAGTTTTACGGGATCTATTTCTGGAACGACATTGACGGTTACTGCTGTTTCTACCAACAACCCTCCAATTTCCATTGGACAGACGCTAAGTAGTACCGGAATAGGAACGAATGTTTCAAGTGGCACAAAAATTATTTCTCAAGTCTCTCCTCTCTCTTCTGATGAAGTTAGCGGAGGAATTGGAAGATATACAATTGATGGATTATCACAAACTGTTATCAGTCGATCAATGACCGCAACTGTTTCCAGTTCTCAATGGGCTTACAAAGATATTTCCTCGGCGACAATAGGCACAACGAGTTTTAACGATTCAAATACTATTAGCGAATGGACTCTAGATCAATATAACGACGATACTTCGTTTCCATCAGTTCCAATAATTACGTATAATGATACTGGGTCTGGTAATTCATTAGGCGAAAACATAGCATGGCCGTATGACAATTATCCCATGCAAAATTCCTACTATGTTGATAGTTCAACAAATGTTGTTTTCTGGACAGATTCGGCTCTTCAACAAAACTCCATTGTGTGGCCATATGTTCACAAGATAAATAGTTTTTCTACGATAACTTCCGCCGCAGTATTGATTAATTCTAATGCAACCATTCATGAGGCTACCGATATCACTCCGGCAAAAACTCTGTATGTGTCAGTTGACACGGGAGAAGTTCCTGTTACCGCTGATAGGTATTACGCAACGTGGCCGACGACAAATAACGCGCAGTCTGTTGAGGGCGCACTGTCCATTCCTGCAGGAACAAGGATATCCGTTCCGGGCACATACAAGATTTACGAAACACTTTCTACCGAGACCATGCTTACTGATTCTTCTTCTCAGAAGGCAACAGCTTCCTGCGTATCTGCCGGAATTATTGGAAACACTGACATAGGATCAGTAACAAATATTGACACCAATGTCTATGGAATATCTGCGGCTACAAATTTGAAAGCATTTACAAATGGAAAAAATCTTGAGACACAACAAGAATGGAGAGTTCGTTTTCAGAAAAACATCAAGCAGCTTGCAAGAGGAACCATAGATTCTCTGGAAGAAGGTGCAAAACAGGCGTACATAGCTGATGTAAATGGTATTGTGACTGAACAGATTACAAAATCATTTGCGTATCAGGAAAGCGCTAGTTCCACCGCGGTTTATGTGGCAAATCAATCGGGATATGCCCCTTCTTCAGAAATTCTGTCTCAAACCGAAAAAATACTTACAGGATACACAACATCTGATGGTGTAAGATATCCCGGATACAAACCTGCCGGAATTCCAATAACCATTCGTTCGGCAGTTTTTTCTCCAGTTGATATTACTGTCAACGCCACTCTTTCTACGGGATACAAAATATCAACACTTTTTACTGCCATACAAAAAACCGTTGAGTCGTACATTGCGTCGCTTGATATCAGTGACGGATTTGCTGTTCCGGTGCTTTCCCAGTCAGTTTTGTCTGCGGCAACAATTATTTCCGGTTCATATTCTTTATCAACACTTACTGTAACAGAAAAAAGTGGAACATTATATATTGGGCAGCAATTAACAGGAACAAATGTGTCTTCAAACACTGTTATTTCAAATATCATTTCCAGCCCCGGTTCATCTCCGTCAGTAAGTAATCCTTGGACATACACTCTTTCAAAATCTCTTGCATCAGGAACTACTGTTTCATTTCCAATTACCGCCAGCTTAACTTCACTTTTTTCTTCTGCGGCCGGAATTCCCCTGTATCAAACGGACGGATTTGTGCAGTATCAAGTTGTATTGGTAAACGCAAATGGGCAAAAAAGCATTCCTTCCAATACGTTACAAATTTCGAATGTTCCTTACAATTATAATTACATTCCTATTCAATGGACTGTTCCTGCCGGAAGTTCTTCTGCGTTGCTTAATGCCGAAGTGCTTCGCTGGAGCGTGGGAACTGCAACATGGAAACTTATTGCAACTGTTTCGGGCACAACCACAAGTTTTATTGACACTAACATTTCTGCGCAAAATGATTACTCATTTACAACAAGCACACGGACGGTGTTTCAGAAATCCGCACTTGTTCAGAAACTCATGAGAATTCCCGGAATTGTGGCAGTAAAAGTATATGCATTATATGATTCTGTAGACAACGAAGTAATTGTTCCTAATGTGGGAAACATTATCTCTCTTGGCTCGTTGACGGTGAGATAAATGGCAACAGTAACGTCTTTACCGTATAACACCTCCATACTTGATAGGCTTTTCTCTCATATGCCCGGTTCATTTGCACGTGATGCATATGAAAATGACGCCATAGATTTATCATTTAAAAATGGATCTGCGCCCTTAACCTATGTTCCATTTACGGTTGTGGTAAAAGATGGAATTTTGGAAATGAGCGCAACGGGAGTTTTTCGTATTGTAAAAGTGTTGAAAAATTACACCATTCAAAGTTTGGTCGACGAAATAAATTTCGAATGGAATCCAGTTGCTGGCGGCGTGTGGGCAAAGGTCTCGTCGGGAATATTTTCCTATGGATCAGCACTGCTTGCTTCAACGCTTATGGAAGGTAGCATGCTTGTTGGTTCTGCAGGCTTTACTTGGCCACAATTTACCAGCAATAATTTTGCACTCATGATGACTATTGCTCTTGTCATGAAAGAAAATATTGATAATGTTCACAACGCTCTTGTGCAAACTGATCAGCATTCTGCGACTAGCGAGTGGCTTGACTATTGGGGTAACGTTCTTGGTGTGCCAAGATTATATTCAGAAATTACTAATGATACGTACTACAGAAACAGAATGCAGAGAGAAGCTGTTTTGCCAAAAGTAAACAATAATGCCATGGCAAATATCATCGAGGGTGCCATTGGATCTGCTACATCTGTTGTGGACGGAGGCCAACCGTTTCTTCTTGTTTCTCCTCAAGACAGAGGAACAACAGAAAGCAAACTTTCGAGTATTGTTTCCGGCGCATATCTTAACGCGTATGAACTTGGACCAAGCACTGGAGCAGGCACATTTATTGTTCGAGTGTCAACACCGCTTACTCAAGATCTCTATTCCTATATATATAGCATGACAAGCAAATATAAACCGGCAGGCGTGTCTTTCGCCATCACAAACATCTGATGCGTATTGTATAATTGATATACTGTAGTCGTTCGAAAACAGGAGAATGATGTGAAGCCAGTAAATAGCAATCTTGGAGCAACGGGTAGCTTCGTAAGCCGCGTTTCAAGCATTTCATCTTCTCAGGCGTCTATTGATTCTGTTGTTTTTCAACAAGGGAAAAGTATTCTTGATTTTGATTTAAATGTTACACAAGATGTATTAAAAAATTCCATAGAAAGTCTTGCAAGAAGTATTCTTTCAAAATCAGGTTTTCTGAAGTCAATTGCCATAACATCTTCGTATTCTTCTCCAAATGTTACAATTTCCATTCCTCCCGTTGATGTTGCGTTGCTTGGAAAAATAGTACGATTGTCATCTTCATCTGCCACTGGAAATATTAATTCCACTGTTAACGTTTCATCAGGTGCGTTTTTTTGGATAGAGCTTTGGTATCAGGAAATTATTCCAGAAGGAACAATCGAAACTGGAAAAATTAGTGTAATTAAATCTTACGGATATGCAGATGATGATTCATCTCTTTCAAATACAATGAAGGATGTTACCTTTGGCGCAGAAACAACTCGACGAGTTCAATTGAGATGGAGGGTAAGATCTGCTCAAACTACAAGCTCTAATTTTACTGATGCAACCATAACTGCACGAGGTGGAAATCAAGCTGGTGTGGCTGATTATAATTTTTATCTTTCAAATTCATATGCATCCAGTACGGAAACTGCGCTTGGCGCCAGTTCGGTAAAAAATAGTTTACTGGAATATGCTCTTCTTAATGACAGTGGAGTATATATTGCCGGAAGAGGAACCGATGCTGACGCACAAGCATTAAATACAGTTGATGGACGTGTGTATGCTTTTTCCCTTTGTACCGTAGCGGCAAATAGTTCATCATTGACAAACACTTACAGTCTAGTCGGTGCTACAACATCAGGCGCCTTGTCTGGATCAAGTGCAACCATTGGTAATTTAAATATTTCTTCAGAAGTATCAGCAACAACGTTGTCTATTGTTAATACTGCAGCAAATTCCTCAAATATTGTTCTTTCTCCAGCAAACGCAGGATTTGTTTCCGGTCCCAATTTTCAATTAAGTGGAGATGGAACAGTATTAGTTCCCGCATTAAGATTTTCTTCGTCGACATCAACTGGACTCTATTACACTTCCGCAAGTACCGTTCCTGAACTAAACATTTCAACAGCTGGTGTGCAACGACTCAAGATAAATGCATCTGCTTTGACTGTTTCTGGAAACATTATTGCGTCAGCGACAAATGCATATATTCAAATTGGAGCAGGATCAATTACCGGATTAAGTACTGGCGAAAGCATGATTACCAGCCTTAACGCACTTGCGTTTCGATCCGCAAATGTTTCAATTACTGGTGGATCAATTACCGGATCATTGACAAATTCCGCAACACAAATAACTGGCACAATAGCTGCGGTTGCAAAAACAAATTTTTCTTTTGTTAATGAAAGTGTGTTTTCTAACACAATTGCTAATTACACACCTCCCAGTGTAACTTCAATTAACGCGAGTCATGTTGTCACACCTTACCCCAGAAACGGAATAGTATTTGTTCCGGGAACAAATACTACTCTTTTGGCATCATATGATGATAATTATGTGTATCTTCAAATAACCACGGGAACATCAAGTTTTGAAACAGCTTCTGGAGATTCAATTACTCCATCAACTTATGTTGGCAAACCTAGTGATTCATGGTCTGAAGGAGTTTCTACTCGTCCCGCACGAAGAGATCATATTCACAAAAGAGAGGGTTACGCAACAACCACCATTGGTGTGCCTACTTCTCTTTACACAACGTTAAATGATTCAAATCTTTTAGGAACTTCAACTGCAGTTGCTCGGGCAGATCATACGCATACACTTGGTTCATATATTCCCGCCATAGGAATTGGATCGGCAAGAACTTCAGCATTGACAAGTGTTCTTGAGGTTACAGGATTAATTAGCGACAGCGCTGCGCATTTGACAATCAGAGACTCTGCAACAAATGCGGCAAATATTGGCGGAAAATTATCTTTTGCAGGCGTTGATTACGCTACTTCTACTACTTTTCTATCATATGGATCAATTGGAATATACAGAGAGGCAATCGGAACAAACAGTACGTATGCGTCGTTTGTTACGCGATCTGCCGCAAACTTGAATGAGTCTCTTCGTTTGTACAAAAATGCATCGGCAAAAATATCTACGACTGCTGCTGATTACGCTACTACTCCTGCCGATGGATCCATTGAGGTGGAAAACGGTGCAATTGCAAAATATTTCAAAGCTTCTTCATTTGTCATCTCTAACGGAGTTTCAACGGGTGCCAGTAGATTCATTGGCTCCGTTGGGGCAAAACCAACCGCAATCACAAACGTTACTGTCGGAGATTTTGTTATCGACACAACCGGAAACATTCATGTATATTCCGGGTCCACGTCGGGATGGCTTACCGCAGGAATATTGACTACCGCCGCAAATAGTTGGACGGGATCTCAGCAATTTGGCGCAAATAGAACATGGGCAGACACAAGTGGCCTTACCAATACCGCTTCTGCCATAAACATGAGTTCGTACAACATTACTCTGTCGGCAGCTCAAGGTTCAGACTCGGTACGAACCATGTATGTTGGAGGAAATGTTGTTACTTCTGCAGCATCATCAACAACATCGGTTGCGGCAAATAAATTGTATGCAATTACCGCTACTGGAGGCGCAAGCAACTGGGCATCGGCTGTTCCAGCGGGAACAGTAGTGGCTGTGTACCCAACAACAACGGCTAATACTGTAGATTATTTTACCGCACCAGCAGTAGGGTTTACTCTGAATCAATCATCTTCTACTGTTACCGAATTATTGCCGTTGCTGACTGCGTCGACACAAGATATTAACGGTCCTCCCAGTTTTGCCGGATATTCATACATCATTAATTCTTATGGACTTAGAATTCTTACAAAAGCCGTAGCAGCAAATACGTATCCCATATCAGGAACTTCTGCATACGGATTGCAAGTTGGCATTCCAACAAAAGCGTCAGTGGTGTACGGAATACACATTCCCACAGTAATTGCAACCAACAGTGCCTACGCGTATGGTTTGCATGTCACTGCTCCTTCGGGAGCGACAAATAATTATGGAATTTATGTTTCCTCAGGATCCGTCGTGTTTGCGGATGCTACCGCATCGACAAACTCGACGACTGGAGCCCTTCAGGTAGCCGGTGGCATTTATGCTGGAAAAGCTTCGGTGTTTGCGGATGTCGTGTCGCTTTCAAACGCTACCGCATCGACAAACTCGACGACTGGAGCCCTTCAGGTAGCCGGTGGCATTTATGCTGGACAAGCTTCGGTGTTTGCTGGTACCGTGTCGCTTTCAAACGCTACCGCATCGACAAACTCGACGACTGGAGCCCTTCAGGTAGCCGGTGGCATTTATGCTGGACAAGCTTCGGTGTTTGCTGGTACCGTATCGCTTTCAAACGCTACCGCATCGACAAGCTCGGCGACTGGAGCCCTTCAGGTAGCCGGTGGCATTTATGCTGGAAAAGCTTCGGTGTTTGCTGGCACCGTTGTCATAGGTTCTGGTGAAGGCACAGCATCGGTTGCGGGAAATACTTTACGTGCTCCTTCGGCTGTTGGTAATAATGTTGCTGGCGCTTCTCTCACTATTGCAGGAGGAGTCAGCACAGGAACTGGGACGGGTGGAAGCATTATTTTTCAGACTGCTCCCGCCGGACCAAACGGGAGTAATAGTAATGCAAACGGCGTGGCGGAAAGAATGCGAATTCTTTCTAATGGCAGTGTGGGCATTGGGACCAGTACTCCGGCAGAGAAACTTCACATCAATGGCAATGTGCTTCTAGAAAATAACAATGGGTACTACATCAAAAGGGCAGACGGAACTGCACTCAAGTTCGGCTCTGTTGATACCATCAGCCAGATGGGTATAGGCGATGGCAATGTAAATGCGATATATTTTACTTCGGGTTCAAGGTTTTTCTATAATCTTAATGGAAATTATATTGCAAATATTGGCCCAAATGGTTTGCGTATTGGTGATTCAACGGCTCCCGCCGCTCCTTTGGATGCTTTGGTCTACTCAACACAAATTGCAAACGTTCTTCGATTAACCGCACAAGCAAAAGATTATACATTTGCCAATGGAACATTCAGCGCTGTAAATACAGGCGCAAAAACAATAGTATTAACCATTGATAGCGCAGAAACAACAACTGCGGCGCAAATAACTGCTAGCTGTATTGGCTCTGCAATATATGGCACCGGAGCAGGTTTTGGAAGTTTTACCGCATTTTCCGCATTATTCACGGTTACTAGTGCCACAACGATTAGCAGCAAACTTGTCATTACGTGTACGTGGACAGGTTCTCCTGCCACCACGCCTTCAAATGGCGCAGTAACAGCAATCATTATTAATGGATATAGAGCAGGATGGGGACCGCAATTGCTTTTTTCCGGAATGGGAGACGGCAGAGACACGGGGGCAATTCGTGTTTTAACTGAAACCGACGGCGTTGGCTCGAATGCATACATGGCTTTTTGCACAATAGGATTGGAAACTTTTTCAGAACGCATGAGACTTACATCTACGGGAAGGCTTGGCATTGGGACGACTGATCCTTCTGCAACATTGCATGTAGTTGGTACGGTTGCTGGCGGAGTCGCTCCCAAAGTATTTCTTCCCGCTCAAGCATTCAATTTACCACCATCAAACTATCCTGCTTTTTTGCAACGAGATACTGGAACAACTAAATACGAACTACAATATTCAGGAACTGTTGATCAGGTTGCGCACACGACTATTGTTGTTCCGTCTAGTTATTCTGGAGGAAATATTACAATAAAATTATACTGGTATACGGCAACGGCAGATCAAGCCATTTCATGGCAAATTCTAGCGGCGTCCACAGGCAATGGCGGAGATCCAAATCCTGCCACAGTTTCTTTAGCAACTATAAATTCTTCTACAAACACTGCTGCAAAATTAAAACTTGAAACATATTTATGGACAACCTCAAGTGGAGTTAATATAAACACAATATTTGCTGGACAAATTCTCTATTTGTCACTCAAAAGATTGGGATCTACTGATGTTTCTTCAGAAACCATTAATTTTCATTCAATGATTATTGAATTTTAGGAGAATATGAATGTCAACTTTAACATTCAACGGAACAGTTGTGGATTATGGAACATCAACGACTGATCTTGTGGTAGATGCTTCTAATAGTCCATTTACAATAGCAAGCACAGGACATGCATATTATAGAAATGTTACCGTAAATTATGGTTATATATTGTATATTCCAAGAACTTCTAATTTTAGGGTAAATACAAAATTAATTAATAATGGAACAATATCAAGCGCGGCTGGAACGGGTGCAAACACAGGAACAACAGGAAATTCTCCAACCTATGGAGGAGCTGGCGGAGGAGGCGGCGGAGGATATAGTGCAGGAGGAACTGCTTCAAATTATAGCGGCGGAGGTGCTTATGCCGGATCTGGAGGATCTGCCAATGAATCATATTTGACTGGGACAATCACTGATTATACCTCAACTATTCCTGCAGCAACTGGGACAGGATCTGCCGGAGCACAAGGGCAAAGCGGAAGTGGTCCGGGTTTTTTTGGGCCTTCTGGGCCTTGGTCCGGAGGAGCAGGCGGCGCAGGAGGGGGTGCCGTAAAAATTATTGCCAAAATATTTGAAAATAACGGTGTAGTTGATGTTCGAGGAGGAAATGGCGGAACAGGTGCCAATTCTCAAAACGCGCGAGGAAATGGCGCAGGCGGAGGCGGAGGTGGAGGCGGCGGATCTATTTGGTTTATTGGAGATCAACTCGTTGGTTATGGAAATTTTTACGCAACTGGAGGAGCAGGAGGAGGAGGAGGAAGTCAAGACGGAAATTGGGATGGAAATTCGGGATTACCGGGTGGCGCTGGAGGTAGTGGGGCCATCCGTTTGGATATAGGAACAAAATCTTCATATATTGGATTTTTTGATCCAATTAATCCAACATATTTTATATTTAATTCAATTCCGTACGTTGCCGATCCGGCATCTCCATCTGTAACATCAACGACGGTTTATACGTTTGGTACTGATGCTGCGTCAAGTACTGCACTTATACGAAAAATGTTTCAATCATCTGTAAATTTGACTGTGCAAACTGCCACTACTTTGAGTTTGACTGGAGGTCTTAATGGAACTTCTGTTTATTATTATCAAACATTACGAGTCACTTCTTCTTCAACATTAACTTTAGCAAGTGGAATTATAATTTATTGCAAATATTTTATAATTGATACAGGATCTACCGTAAACGTCAGTGGCGGTTATACTATATCATCAGGTGCAACTGGCGGAACAGGCGGTGAAATTTCCTACGGAGGTGGCGGCGGTGGCGGCGGTTATGGAACTGCTGGCTCTGGTGGAAATAGTTTTGGGACTCCGGGATACGGAGTGGGAGGATCGACCTATAATTATTTAAGTTCTTCTTCCGCAGACATGTTAAAAAACGACTATTCCACTGGTGGTCCATATGCTGGAAGTTATGGAGCAGCTGGCGGTGGTGCTGGAGCATTCGGCCAAAGCACAAGCGCTGGAGGAGGAGGTGCCGGAGGAGGATTTGTCAAAATTTTTGCTTGGGAATCAACTATTAATGGTGTTTTATCAGTACGAGGAGGCAATGGCGGATCAGGAACTACAAGCATGTGGGGATCTTATATGGACAATGAAGTGTCCGCCGGATCAGGAGGAGGAGGAAGCGGTGGTGCTATTGAAATTGTTTCTGGATCTATTACCGCAAGTACTGACGGAAAAATCGATATTCGAGGTGGAGCTGGTGGAGTAACCTCGCCCATGGTAACCTCCGAGTGGACAAGAGGCGGCAATGGCGGGAGCGGCGGAGCAGGCGGATGGGGACGAGCGTACATTTGGAGTGCAAACAACAATCTTTCTTTGACAAATAATTTTTATTCTGCTTCTTCGTCTCAAGCAGTAATAAATACTAGTTTAGTAACATCTGCAGTTGATTCGTCAGCTCCTACGGGAACTGCTTCGGTTTATGAAAAAATTTTACGAGGAGGAACAGTAGTTACTTTATCTGATACATCTACTTTTGCTTTACGGTATCTAGAGGCAATAAGATTTAAAATGGTTTTTAGTGAATTTCCAGTACTTGAATCAACATATGCTGATATTTATGTTAATAACGTTTCATATACAAGTTTTAGTTCAGGGTCGCTAACCCCAGCAGGTTCAGATAGGTGGTCTACCGGTCCTTTTACAGTATTGTATAGTGATGCAAATTCTGCTTATTATGCCGACAAATTTGGCGCACTTGAAATTAAGTTTTTTTCTACTGACTCTTGGGGGAATGCAGGATTTACAAATTCCATAAAAGGAAATGTAATTCCTTTTATGCCTCCAATTTCATTTTAATAAACCAATGCGATGTCAATTTTTCCTGTGCACACAATCTGCAGTGTGATATGCTAGATATCAAGGCGGAAGCCGACACAACAAAAGGAGAGCAAAACCGTGGCGTCAAACAACAATGTGGTAGATGCAGAGTTCAGGATGGAAGAAACCGAAGTGATCGAAACCAGTCCGGAAGGCGTCGGAGAGACGATGGATTACGATCAGTTTGTTGACACGCAAATCTTTCTCCTATAAAAATTATTCCTCCATCTGGATCTTTCTCTTATTAGGATTGACGTTAAAAAAATTGTGTTATACTGAATATGTCGCCTGATGCGACAAGAAAGGAGCGCGTAATGTCTATCCGCGAAAAAATTGCCTTGAACGGAAAGGCGTCAGTACAGAAGGTCACCAATCTGATGAGCGATACGGAGAGCACAATGATTATTGATGGAGTTGCCAAGGAAGTTGATGAGGCACCGCCAACTGAGGAAACAGGACAGGAAGTGCCGTACGAAGATTTTGTTGACATCCTTGCTTCAGGAAAATATTCTGGAGAGTTGTGGGCTGAACTTGAACGAGACAAGATTCGCGCTCAGGTTGAAGTCCGTTTTGCGTCAACTCGAAACAACGAGCAGCGTCTTACGGCTGCAACTGAAAAGCTGAACCGGCTTGTTTCGGAGCAAAATGCTCTTGAGGAAGAGTTTCCTTCGGCAAAGATGTGGGGCAAGTTCTTCATCAGCAGCGAGGCAGTTACTGCCAAGCAAGCGGAGAATAACACTCCCCGTTAATTTGCGGCAAAAAATCATGAAATCCCCGCCCTTGTGCGGGGATTTTGTTTTTTTCAGCCTTTTTTCTGTTTTTCATTTTGTCATAATTGTCAGTGAGGTGCTTCATGATCAAGCTGCTTACGTTGACATTACAAGGTGTTTTTGGCGCTTCATCCGTTTTTACTACAGAGCAAATGCAAATCATATCATCTCTTATTGATGATATTGTTGGCTTATTTACCATTGTTGCAATATCAAGCGCAAGCATTGTGGGGCCAATGTTGCTGAACGCACTGAAAAAACGTCAGGATGTTCAAAATCATCTTGACGAGTGGAAAGCTTTGGAAATCGTTACGCATTATGCAGTGGAATCCGCAGAAAAAACGATCAAACACGGTGATAATGTTTTAAAATATGATTACGCGGCAAAAGTGCTCAATGATTACGCAAGCAAACACAAAATTCATTTTTGCACTCCGGAAATAACACGAGTAATCATTGAGTGTCATGTGCGAAATCTTTCAAATGCATCAAGGAGGAAATCATATGACGCGACAACACGGGAGTCTTCCTGAAAAAGTTCTGCGGTATCGAGAAATGCATGGTGCCGGTCTTGGTCGAGGATTGGATAGCAATGAGGCTTCTTCGTTGATCGATTTGCTTCAACAACGAAAAGCTTTGCTTACTTCCTGTGAATTGCATTGGAACACCAAGTTTACCGAAGAACAACGAAATTCTCTTCTTAGTCTTCGCGAACATTGGACGAAGCATAAAATCAAGAATGAACACTTGATATACTATAGTGAGTCCCAGATAAAAAAATGGAAATTTCTTCGATATCGAATGGATCGCGGAGATTTTTCAGAAGACACCATATAAGGAGGTTTTTGTGGATACAAGTGACCAGCAAGTTCTTTTGAGTGCCGTTCAGCAAGTTCTTCCTGCAATTTTTGATAGCGCTGCAGTACTCGTGGCCGTATTGGTTGCCATAGTGCTTCGAACAATTCATGGAAAATTGAATTCTGCAAAAAATAATGAACAACTTTCCTTATTGGCTCAATGCGCAGAAATTGCCGTGAAGGCAGCCGAGCAAAGCATTGCAAACGGCAGTGGCGCTGAAAAAATGGCGTATGCATCACAATTTTTGGCAAATGCTGCAAAAGCCCATGGCATTTCGGTCGTTTCACAAGAAATGATCAACACGGTGTTGGAATCTGCGGTATTTGCGGTCAAATCAGATTTGAAGCAATCAGAAAAGAAATAATCATGAGAAATGAACATCTTCATTTTTTGGTTCAAAAATCAATGAGCACCAAAATGAATACTGTAACGCTCGACATACCGTTGCTTATTTGATTGCTGGAATTTGCAAGAGAAGACGCAAAAAACGACATGGATCTTCGCGTCGTTGCAGAAAACATGACCAATCTGTCACAGCATGTATCCTGTCTTGAAATGAAACATTACAAAAAAATAATTAAACGATAAAGGAGAAAATCATTCATGTTTCCACTTTTTCAGGCAAGAGAAAGCAATCCCACAATGGGTGGATATGATTTTGGAGAATGGAGCACGTATTCGAATCAATTTCATCCGGGTCTCGATTTCAACGCCGGGTCAGGAGGTGATGGAGATATCGGCATGAGTTTGGTGACCGTGTGCAAGTCTGTGCTTCGCGCAAGCGAGGAAACGGCGCGTGGATACGGAAAACATCAATGGTGGGAAATTATCGAAGGTCCGCATGTCGGATCATGGATTCATTACTGTCACGCAAACAGTTTTGTTCATCAGGAAATTGGAACTATTTCCAATCGTGGAGAAACAATTGGCGAGTGCGGAAAATCCGGTGGACAACAGTTTGCTCATCTGCACTTTGAAGTCAAGAAAGAAAAACCTCAGAACTGGGGATATTGGGGCGGAGGATTGACCAAGGATCAAATGCTTGCCACGTACACAAATCCTTTGTCCTTTTGCCTCGATTACGACAATTATGTTCCTCAAGAAGCAAACCAAGGAGAATACGACATGCTAAACGACGCAGAAAAGTCCCTGATCAACGCAGTGAGAGAATTGAATTTCGTTGGAAATGCCGAATCGGTCATTCGCCTCATGGCTGGCTTGAACGCAAACGAAACCAGTGTTGATGCATGGATCAACGAAATTGGCGCATTGAGAAGCCAAATGGCTCCCGCTGTGGAAATCGAAACACCACATGATGGAGATCACCCAGAGGAATCTGTGGTTGGCGGACAGTAACTACTCAAAAACAACACAAATTGCCCGGACGTTCGGAATGTCACGCACTCCTGAAAGCCTCCGGGCTTTTTTGCGCCTGTCAATGCCTGCAAACCTTGAACAAAGCAAATCCGAACGTTTTGGAAAATGCGCCATGCCAACATGTGTTTCGTATGGGTCAACAGATCATCCTCTTGATCTTCATCATGTTGTTCCGAGATCGCAATCAAAAGAACGTAGTGATGATTTCACCAATCACTTGTATTTATGCGGCGATTTTTTCCCCAAGAATCACCACAAAGGCCTTCATGGCGAACGCACACCCGGCTGGATCGACTGGAAACAGCTTGGCGTGTTTGATCATAGCATGCCGGAGGAGACCGTTGTTGCCAACATTGCAACGGACGAGGACATCCGCCGTCTGCTACAGTGTGCGGTACAGGACGTGATCGTGGCTGGCCTTCTTCGGTCGCGTCCTGTCGCGGCCATCGAGTATCTCCTCGCGCGTGGTACTATTTCTTTTCCGTTTATTCCAGATTCCATCCAATATAATTATATTAAAGAACAACTCCGGGAGAGAAACGAATGGAACCCCTTGAAGAGAATATATCCGAAGATCCCGTAAAGATTTGGTTACAAGAGTCTATAAATCCGGCAGTTTCGGAATCAAGTTTGTATCTTTACGAATTTAGCAGACTTGATCTTCGAGACATTGATAGTGCTCGTGAAATGTTGACCAATCTCATCATGTTGAATCACAAGCTTGGAATTTTATACGCCGATGCCGTTGAACTCAAAAACGAGTTTCAAACTCAGTGTGACGAGACCTATTCACAAGTTGTGTTGATGTTTGGAGGAAAAAATCCGAACACTGACGCGAAGCTGACGCAGGAATCAATCAAAGCTGCGGGAGAACTGGCAAGCTCGAATTTTCAAGCGTTCAAGGAATTGTTTCCGTCTGTTGCGTTGCGGCTTTCGCTGACTGTTGGTGATGAGCCTCGTCGACGGCACAACGCCGTTTCTGCAACAGCTGAGAAGCTCAAGGGTATTCAGCGCGACATTCAAGAGAGCATCAACGCGATCAAGCATATTGGAAATCGCGATCTTCAGCATGTGATTCACGGACTGTAGGCAATTTTCCGCAAACCCTTGACAACGTCTGGCCGGACACGATACTCTTCCTCTGTCGGATGCACACCACACTTACGAAAGGAAAAAACATGCCGTGTCACGACATTCTCGTACAGACCTCAATCCTAGAGGCAAACCAGAAATGGATCGACCTTGCGGAGGACTTCTGGAAAGCTGAAGTTTCCATGCTGGGTCTTGTTGTCCCTGCCGGTTTCAACGCCACTGCCGTTCCTAGCCGTCGCAGTTATGACGATCTGTCCACCTCGCTTGCGTTGATGGGATTGTCAAGTCTCTCGGCAGATCAGCAATCCGTTTTCAAGACCCGATACGAGCAGGCGTATGTGGCAGCCCAGATCTTTGCTGCTCTTGAGGCTGATGGCTATCAGATGACCGCTGATTTCACTACGGACTACGAGGGCATGTGGAGCATCGAGGCGAGAGATCTTGCGAGAAACGCCACCATCGGCGTCAAGCTGTATCACACTCTTGAGTTTGATATTGACTTTCTTGATGCCTCTCATTCGCCGGACGTGTGGTTGACTGGTGGTGAGTTTGGCAGGGTTCTGGAATTTCTGAAGCGTCAAGGTCTTGGCGTTGATGTGCTCAAGCTCGATGTGGATGAGGATGCACGACGCGCCCTTGCCACGCAACTGTACGCTTAAGGAAACGATCATGGTTACTCTTACGAACGAACTGGCAGCTCCGCGTCCCGAATGGCTCTCCAAGATCATGCGGACGTACACCAATGGCGAGGCGCATGCGTTTCTGCTCTACGGTCCCGGCGTCAACGACTGCGATGCTTCGTCCACGTCTCTTCACGGAAACCTGTATCACATCTTTGGAAGCAAGTCTGTGGAGAACAAGCCATCCCGTTTTGACTTCGACATTGTTGTTCGATACGACAGAAACCTTGGATTTCGTTTTCTTGGGTATTCCGAAAAGATCATCAAGGATCGTGAGCTTTTCAAGTCGCTCGTCGAAGGCGCAAAAAGCGATGTTGAGTCAGGAAGCATCTCTTCCATTCGTGGCGGACCTTCGTCCATTCAAAGTCCCGCAGCGGCGAAGAGCGATATTCTTGATCGCGCCAAAAGTCCAGCTCAGGCATTGCGATTACTGAATGAGGCGCTTACGCAAGCAGAGGTTCGTCTCTGTGTGATTCTTGACGAAATTCAGACATTGTGTCCGCGTGGTGACTGGGCAACCATTGGCGAAAACACCATCAACGCGATTCTTGCTCTTTCGGCATGGGGACTTGATTTCGAAAATGTCGGAGGACTTGGCCGTCAATTCTCGAAGAAACGCGGAGGACACATTATTGTTGGTGTCTGTTCTGACAAATCAGAAGTACATCCGAAAATATCCATGGGAAGTTCGCAATCGGGGTGGGTTCCGATCAATGTCGGATTTCCCAATCCTGCCGAACGAGAATTTTACATTCGGCAGAGTGTGTTGACCGAAAAGTATTTGCAAAGGGTTTCCATTGATTTTGGCTCCGAATCAGCCAACGAAGATCCGGCCGCATGGCTTGCTGGCGCAACTGGCGGATTGTCCATCCGTGCCATTGAGGATATTCGTCTGAATGGAGACCGTCATCGAATTCTGGATCGTTCAATGGTTCAGCACCGGATCAATCGTTCGATCAGTGAGCAATTCGAAGGACAGGGCGGAAGTGATTACCTTCAGGTCATCAATCCGACGCACGGATTGCGTGACTATGGATTTCCCGATTATCTCGTTGAGTACATCGAGTGGTTTGTCCGCCAGTTTCGTGCAAAAAAATTGCGCAATGCAAACATTCTTGAGGTCGGACCTCCCGGCACCGGCAAGTCCATTCTTGCGTACGCCATTGCGCATGAATTGGGGTTCAAGTGCGTTCACTGGTCACCAGCCTTGACGCAATCGAAATGGGTCGGAGATTCCGAGAAGCAATTGATGCAGGTGTTGAATTGGGTCGAGGCAAATCTTCCTTGCATGATGTTCGTGGATGAAATTGACGTAGCATTAACGTCTCGTGATGGCGGGTCAATTGATACGTCAGGAGTCGGATCCAAAATGCTTTCGATTCTCATGCCATGGTTGGAAAAAGAGGAAGTCAAGGGAAACCTGCTTCTTGTTGGTGCCACAAACCGTGCCGACAACATTGATGCGGCAATGCGTCGACGGTTGCAGACAGTCATTCCGGTTCTGCCTCCTGTCACTCTGGAAGATCGCCGTGCGGTACTGGAGAATGTTCTTGTTCGCGAACAGGGCATCGACATGGCTCAGGTGGAAGTTCCCGACGAGGTTGTTGCTGACGGAGCCACCAAGTGGTACACACAGGCAAATCTGAGCATTCTTGCGGAGAAAGCTGCGTCGATTGCATCGCGCAAGGACGAGTCGTTTTCCGATAATGTTGCGGAGTACTTGCGCCATGCGGTACGATCCTATCGCGTCGACACGGTGCGTACCGAGAACTTGTCCTACTTGGCAGCTTCTCAGGCCAGTGACACCGACCTGTTGCCGCCGGGTTTCCAGATCAAGCAGCAGGCAGAAATCAAGCAAATACTGAAGGATGAGACAGAATACGATAACGTCGGACCGTTGCAGCGCGTCATTCGATAACACATTCTTACAAGGAGCGATGAAATGACCACTACGTTTTCGGGCACGATTGAGCAGCAAGCGCAGGTTCTTCAGGAGCGGATGGGGCTTGAAAAAGCCCCCAAGGCGATTGGCGGAGGATTTGCCGACCTGTTCGAGAATGGCGTACTTGCCACGGTGCGCGTCGGAGCTGAGCGCTTCGGGTATTCCGTGCATCTTTCAGACCTTGGCATTGTGCCTACCCGCGTCAATTCGAAGTCAAAGACTCAGGCGGCAATCGACGCAGTGCTTCGTACCTCTCAACGCGCGTCGTTGTTACCTCGCGACCAGATGTGGTACCAGCACGAGGATGGTCGTCGGTTGCCAATTCCTCGTCCGGAGAACAGTGAGCGCCAGATTCGCTTACTATTTCCGACGCGGTACGAAGACCAGAAGGAAGTCTTGGCAGACTTGACGCCCGATGAGCGGAAGCAACGTGCCAATGCGGTAATTTCCTCTCCAACACTCTGGGCCATTCCCATGAACGGCATGACCTTCATTCCCGAGTCAAGTTTTGACCGATGGAATGCCGACTTTCAGAAGGCCAAGGCTGCGCATGCAGAAACAGCCAACTTGATCGTCGAGAACTATGACCGGCTTCGCGTGGCTTCGGTTCGCCATTACGAGCGGATTGCTCTTGACGTGTACAATCGCATTCTTCAAACCTCTCCTGATCTGGTCAACCAGATCAATGCACTGGAGTTCACCCGGCGCTGGAAGCGATCCGTGCTTCGCGCATGGCCAACCAAGGAGGAAATTCTTGCCAACTTCACTGTTGATGCCAAGTTCTACTGGGTTCCTCTGCCAAGCCGTGTCGAACAGGATCGAATTGCCGCACAGCAGATTCGAGATGAGTATGAGAATCGCCAGCGCGATGTCAGGTCTTCGATTGCCATTGTCAAGGCAGTTCAGGAGACACAGAAGGGTCAGGTTCACGAACTCACGATTTCCTACGTGAAGACTATTCTTGAGCGTACCGAGCATGTTTTTCTTGGATTTCTTAATTTTCTTGACGGAAAAGACCGGAATCCTTCTCCGGCGCAGCTGAATGCCGTCATCAAGGTCGTGGACATGATCAAGGTCTTGGGGTCAGGCATCGGAAGCTTTGATGAGATCTGTCAGCAGGCGGAAAAGATCGAAGCGTACATAAACATACACAAGACAACGGTAACCACAGCGAAGGGGAGGAAAAAGGCGTCGGCGTTTCGTGACGCACAGGCGTTGCTTCCTTCGGCACTTGCGGATGCAGTTTCCATGATGCGATTGGAAGCGGAATCACTGATCGGCTTCGATGCACGGCGCACCTTGTATTCTGATCAGAATCCCCACGATATTTGCTCATCCATATGGTCTGAGAAGGATTCGGAAATCGATACCGTTCTTACACGTGAGATTCGTGCCGAGTATGAGGACGACACTGAGATTGATGCGATTCTTGCGTCATTTCCTGATTCCACAGATGACGTTAACGATCAGGAGGAAACGTTCTCGCGCGTCATTCGCTCAATCGAACAGTAGGATAGTGTAGGGCACGGAGAAATCTCCGTGCCCTGATTGTATTGGAGAACTCTTATGGTAGATGCCGGAACTGCCGTTTCCACGGACTTGCTTCAGACACTGCATTCCTACATTGACCGCGGATGGAATGTTTTTCCTGTGGAGCCCAACGGAAAACGTCCAGTTGTCATAAAACAGGGAATCGATCATGACGGAAACTCGTTTGAAATCCGGTTGAGCTGGAAAGAGTTCGAGTACAACCGGATTTCAAAGGAACAGGTTTCTTCTTGGTACGAAAAGTTTACTGATTGCAACTGGGGGCTTATCTGCGGAAAGATCTCAAACGTTTGTGTTGTTGACATTGATGGATCAGATGGCGTTGCAAGTCTTCGCAAGTATCATCCGGAGATGGAAAACACCAAGACACTTACGCAAGCCACTCCGCATGGGTTTCACTTGATCTTCAAGTATAGTGGAAATCCGACAAAAAGCTTTCCCATTCTTCCCAAGGTTGATGTCAAGGCTGATGGCGGATACGTGGTGATAGCACCATCAAAGACCCTTGATGGTAACTACCGGTTCATTCTTGAGGTGGCATTGGCAACGTGTCCGGGATGGGTGGCACGAGGAGAGCGCTCAGGCTTTGATGCGCCCACAGAATCGACCGTAGGCGAGGATCAGCAGCCAATGTGGGTGTCTGCCTTGCTGATGAACGGTTCGCCCTCAGGGCGTCGAAATCACGACGCAGCGAGGCTTGTGGGGTATTTTCACAACCGGAATGTCAGCAAGGACATCATTGAGCGCATTATCTTGCCGTGGGCAGAGAAGTGCCAGCCTCCGTTTGACATGAAAGAGTTGCGAACGGTTGTCCGCAGTGTCTCCAGTTATCAGGCAATGGCAAAGTCGCGTGGCGTGGCGGAGCCTCCGGTCATGACCACGACCGGCGTAGGATCAAAGTTCTATTGGGATCAACTTAACATTGACATCGAGGTCTCTCGGCTTCTTGAGACAGAACGCAACGGTCTTGTCGGAGAGATAGAGGTACACACGAACGGTATTCCCTCTGTTCCCAAATACCTGTATGGCCCGATTGACTTTGCGTTCAAGGACGGCAGGTCTCATTCCGCCTTGGTAATGGAACTTGACAAGCGGATGCATGGTCCTCCGTGGGCACAGATTGTCACTGATTTCTCACGATTGGTTCTCGGGCAACATTCAAAGGGAAGCGAATGGCAGCTCTTGCGGGAAGCCAATCGCTCTGTCGCATTCGGATACGCATACCGCCCCATTCTTCTTGCCAAGGAGCCAACGCTCTGGTTCTCTGCTGGTGGCGGGATGAAATCCTATCTGGCATTGGTACTTGCAGTCATGATGGAGACAGGTCTTGACGTTGGCATCGGGCCAGCTCTTGTCCGGCACCATGTCGCGTATCTGGACTGGGAATGGGATGTGGGCCAGCATGCGAAGCGGCTTGATTCGATTCTGACCCCTGAAGATCAGGAAAAATATCACTGCAACATTCTCTATCGTCAGTGCGGTGGTCGGCCATTGCGAAAGCAGATTGAAGAAATCAAGCGAATGGTGGCGGAAGAAGGCATAACCTTCATCATTTGCGATAGTGCTTCTCCTGCGTCAGGTCGAGCAAGCGACAATGACGAGATCGTTGCCTTTTTCCAGTCCATCACGGAACTCAAGGTGGGAGCCTTGATTCTTGCTCATGTCACCAAGGAAGACCGCAAGAACTCGGATGACAATGCGTCCACAGCGTATGGTGGCGTTCAATGGGAGAATCAGTCTCGGTCTGCGTGGAACTTGAAGAAAATACAGGAGGAAGGGTCTTCCGATGTCGATCTGGTATTGACGCACCAGAAGGTCAACGGCGGACCTCTTTCTCTGCCATTTTCCGTGAGGTTCCGGTTTCCAGAGGAAAGCGATCCTGACCAACGAGTCTCCATGCGAATGGGCATGCCGGGCGAGGTGCTTGGCGAGTCCTCCCGTGAAGCAGGAGTAAGTTTGCGCGATCAGATCAAGATGGCTCTCAAGAAGCGCCCACTGACTGTTGAGCAACTTGCCGACGAACTTGGTGGCACATCAGGAAACGCAATTCTTCTTGCGCTTCGGTCAATGGAAAAGAAGTCAGTGATTCGAACAATACGCATCATTGACGGAGAGATGAATGAAATCTGGGGATTACGCACTGGAGCAGGAGACTGATATACTATGTCATTAGGGAATATTTTTGAAATCATGACAGAACGCTTTTCTGATACGCAAGCCGAACATCATGATAGTGCACCAAATTCCGCAAAGAAGGTGGTGTATCAGACTGTGGCATCCGTTTTTGGACTGATAATTCGCAAGCAGGCAGTGTCGCGATCAACGGACATTTTTCGTTGGAGCGATCAGGCGGCAAAGGCTGCGCAGATTGTTTCCAGGGGAAACACCGACAACGAATGGAATGATGAGTCATGGAAGACTGTCACCGAACATCTTTCTCCGCAATTGCAGGAACGATTCAAAAATCATCCATTGTTGTCCATGCGCGTGTTGTCAAAGATTCTGTCCGAGCCATATGATACTTCTCGTTCATGACTGATTTTCCAAAGCCACGAAGTCAGCTGTATTCGTCTCACAGGAGACAATCGAAGACGCCAGATATCACGTTGCCCTCATTGCATAGCAAGACAAAGGAATGGACGGATATTCGGCGCATTCTGTGTGTGGACGAAAGTTTGAACGACAGTGGCGCGGCATTGTTTCTCGATGGCAAGTATCAGCCGGTATTGACCGAGGAAGGGCTCAGTATCGGCCTTTCCTTGACTGTTTCGCCAAACTGGACGCAACAGCGTCGTTGTGTGGCGTACGGGCAATGGATCAGTGACATGATTGATGATTACGGTGTCGAACTGGTCATTGGCGAATCTCATCCGTTTGCGCGAGGCAAGCAGAATGCCAGTATCGCGACGATTGAGGCCATTGCCGGAATACGGTGGATCACCATGTTCGTGTGCGGACAACGTGATGTCTTGTATACGGAATTCTCAACCAATCACGTGAAAATTATCATGTGCGGATCGTCAACAGCGTCCAAGGAAGCTGTTCAGATGATTCTCAAGGCAACGGAAATTGAACTGCCGGTCTATCGCTCAAAACCTGATATAATCAACGGAAATGTGTGCGACGCGATTGCAATTGGCGAAGTAGTGTCTCGCATGATAAAGCAAGAGATAATAAGAAAGAAATATGCTCCCGAAGTCGGAGGCGGGAGATCGCAGACAAAAAATCGTACATCTTCCAAATAGCAAGGAGCACCCTGATGGTTTTCAACCGCAACGAACGAGTTTCTTTAAAGAATAATGTTTTCGCACCGCATGCTGAATTCTCTGCTCCTGTCACTATTTCAGAAGCACTTCTTCGATTGCAGACCGTACGCGAAGAGCTTCAGAAAATTCGTACGCAACTCAGTGATTCCGGTCGTCAACAGAAGTTGAATTGGGACAACGAAACGTATCGTGACTGGCGGCACAAGGCTATTCATGCGAGGAATGTCAAGTCGTCGCAACAAATTCGCCTTCAGCAATGGCTGCACGATCAAAGGACGCAACGAGCCGTTGCTTCATTGAAGACCAACGACCCAGTGGTGCTGCTTGGTCGCATGGTTGACATCATCGAGGATATCGGAAAGTCCGAAGACATTCTTCTCAGCAATGACGAAATGGATATCATTGCACTGGCAAAGACCATTGTCAACGAAAATCCATCTTCAGTTGTGAGTGTCTGATGGCAAAGCCATTGTACACACTTGACAAGATTGATTACGGAATGCCAGCGCATCCCGTCATTGAAGATCGGCCACTCATGTGGCTTACCAAAGGTGATCAGTGGTGGTTTCGTCGCCGCACAAATTCTCTTATTCCGAAAAAGGGAATGATTCTTTCGGCGAACACTCCAGTTGTCCGCTACGTGGTCTGTGCTATTAAGCACAAGGAACCTGCCGGATTTGACTGGACGATGTGGCAGGAGATTGAGGTTGTCAATCCCGGCGGAGAAACATCGATTGTGTCTTTGTCCGTTACCATTCCGCCCAGTTTTGTCGAGACCGAGGATCTTCTTGACAAGAGTCTTCAAGTTGCAACCATTGCGTTTAACGAGATCTATATTGATCCAATCTGGATTTCGGAATACGAACATCCGATAGAAGACAAAGAGGAAGAAGAAAATGGCGAACTTTAGTGTTCGCGCATTCGAGCAAGCTCAGCGTCGAAGGCAATATCCGCAACGACAAGGGCCAGTCGGTGTTGCTTGCATTCAGCGCGACATTCTTCGGTCTTCAAAAGAAAATTCCATTGCGGCAGAATACCTTTGGATGAGAGAAATTTCCGCAGACAAGTCTGGCGATCTCACGCCAGACTTTCATGCTTTACGAAAGAATGATTTATCTGAACATCTTGTTCTTTCCATGTTATACTTATTGCAAGTAAGTGGAGCATTAGGTTTAGATCTTGTTGCCGCAATAGGACATGAACTGGATAAAAGAGAACTTACTGTAGTATAAAAACCTCAGGGTTGTGATATGCCAAAAAAAGACTTGTTTCCAGAAAATCCAATGGATTCCATTGCCAAGATTGTTCAAAGAGAATTTGAAAAAAAGGCAACCAAGGAAGTCTTGGAAAAAACAAACCTCACTTCCTCGAAAAAGAGGGACAAGACGATACCATTCGAGTCACCGGATGATTTTCCTCCGATGCCTCCCATGAACGGGTATCAAACAAAACGTTCTGTTCGCGAAGACAGACCGGCACCAGCAAAAAACCAATCCGACAATCCGTTGGAATGGAAAGAATCTGCCGACGAAATTGACGAATTGACGCCATTGGATCCGGAAGGATCCATTTATGACGAATCCGAAGATGGAACTCCCGGAGAGACTCCGCTTACCAACGAGGAATCTGCATTACAGTTGGCATTGGCAATTCGAAAGGGTCATGAGCGAGGACGGCCCGACATTGATTGGCATTTGGTAAAGCTTCTGTATGTCTATGGAGGATGGACATACGAGCGCATTGGTTCTGAAACCAACGTTTCCTATTCGCTTATTCGGTTGCAAGGTCGACGCGGAAGATGGCCTGAAGCTCGTGATTCCTATCGTCGAGAGCAATCTCAGAAAATATCTGAAAAGATTGCCATGGAAGAAGATAGGCTTCGAGACTGGCAGATGCTCAAGCGTCGTCAAGCGGGAGTAGAAGGTTTGTCTTGGTTTACCAAGGCAATATCGAATCTTCGCGATGACGCAAGTCCTGAATCAATTGCAAAGCTTGGCGGGTTACTGGATCGAATGTTGTCAAGCGTGACAGGACTGACGCCTGTCGAACAGGCTTCAGGGTCCGGAGTGAACGTTCGCGTCGAGAACACGCAAGTTTCGCTAGGTGCAGCATCCTACGCGCCAAATTCTCCGCAGGCAAAATTGGCTGAGGTTTGGGAGCGGAAGACTGGCGAGAACGAGACCGATCATACGCGACGGTTAGCGTTGGTCATCAAGGATTTGTATGTCGAGTGCGAACGTGCCGGATTATATGCTGCTTTGGAGCTTGGTGCCGAAGAACAGCGACAGACCAAGCTTCGCAATCGTCTTGGCATCGAGGATGACATCAATGTCTTTGATGCATCAGGAAAGCAAGTGTCGTGACTACTGGAGTCATGGAAGCGCTTCCAGCACCTATTGCTTTGGAAGATGGTCTTCGCAAATGGAGAATACAGCGAACCATTGATGACCCATTTGAGTTTGGCCGGATTTATTTTCCAAAATATTGGTTTCAGGCATCTCCGGCTTTTCACGAAGAAATCATTGATCTTGCAACGCATCGAAACAAAGCTGATTGGGTTGGCAAGGAAAACTTGAACACGCTTGTGTTGGCCGCTCCGAGAAACCATAGCAAGTGCATAAAATATGACACTAAAATTTTATTATCAAATGGATCGTCAATTTCTATTCAAGACATCCAGGTGGGAGAAAAAATTATTTCTCTCAATGAATCTACTCTTAAATTTGAACATGATGAAATTGTGGCAAAAACAGAGTCAGGAGTAAAAAATCTTATAAAAATCAAGACTAAAACCGGAAAAATAATCAGCATGACTGTAGATCATAAAGTTTTAACGTTTGATGGATGGAAACTGGCTGGAGATTTAACGTTGTTAGATAAAATTGCATCTCCACGCAGTGTTCCAAAAATTATTTCCTTAATCAAATCATCCATAAATTGCCTAGTTTCAGATCAGACCCTGTCCCGATTGGAAACTTTGGAAAAAGCCGATGTTTTTTGGGATTCTATTGTAGAAATTTCAGAAGATAAATCCGCGTTAACATTCGATGTAGAAACTAAAATTAATCACAATCTTGTTACAAATGGAATTGTTACACATAACTCAACCTTGATCACATTCTTGTATGTAATCTGGTCTCTTGTTACGCAACGAAAATTCTTTACGGTCATTATTTCCGATATTGCACGTATTTCCGTTTCTCATTCGAGAAATATCAAGGAAGAGTTTGAAAGCAATGAGCGGCTCAAAAATGATTGGGGCATCGTGCTTGGAAAAGATTGGGACATTCTTGATGGTGCTTCCCGTGGCGAAAAGGAAAAATGGACCGACGAGGAATTCGTGATTGGATTTCGAAAGTGGGACCAAAAAGAAAAACGCTGGAGTGGAACGCTGGAAGATCGAGCAAAAGTTTTGGCTCGTATGGCGAACAATCCGCTTCGAGGTTTGCGATTTGGACACCGTCGTCCCGACCTTGTCATTGCGGATGACCTTGAGAATGACGAACTCGTAGATACGTCGATTCAGCGAAAGAAACTTGCGTCGTGGTGGGATAGTGCGGTGGAGCCAATGATCGAGCCACCTCCGGTAGGCCAGATCATTCTTGTGGGCACTGTGCTGCATTACGGTTCGTTGTTGAATCAGATGCTTCGGCGCGACGACTTGTATGTTACTCGGCGGTATCAGGCCATTGTCACGGAAAAGAGGGAGGACGGCGTTGCCGTGCAAGTTCCGCTCTGGCCAGAACGATTTTCTTTGGAGCGGCTTATTGCGCTCAAATCAAAGAATGTTCTTGCCTTCCAAAAGGAATACATGAATGAACCGCGTGATGATACCAATCGCACGTTTCGCGGATCATGGATTCAATGGTATGATGCCAACGATCTTTCTTACAAGCAAAACACTCGAAAATGGTATTTTAGAAACAAGCCAATGACATTTTTCACCGGAGTTGACTGGAGCGTCGGAAAAGACGATGCTGGAGATTTTTTCTCTTTAGTCATGATTGGAAAGACGGTAGATAACGACGTGATCGTGTTTGACATTGTCAACGAACGAACCGATGTGGCAAATCAGATCAACCGGGTCATTCTTCAGAACCAATCCTATTTCATCCAGATGAACGGTATCGAGGGCAATGGATTTCAGCATGTTCTTATTCAGCAAGTTCTTCGGCGCTCCATGATTCCGATCAAGGAAATCAAGCACGTTGCCAGAAAGAAAAAGCAGATTCGCATCGAAGGCATGGCTACAATTTTTGAACAAGGTAAAATATATTTGAGAAAATGTCTTGAAAGAGAAATATATCGTGATAGTCTGACCGGAGATCCCAACGGAAACGAGGGATTTTTTCACGACGAAACGCGAATGGTTGTTGTTCATCCTGAATTCTGGAATTTCTACGAGCAATTGATGACGTATCCAAGATCAGAACATGACGACATGCTTGATTCTCTTGAAATGGCTCTTGAAACATCGCGCATGAACAAAAAACTGTTTGACGAAGTTGTACTTGTATGAGGAGTAAATAAGCCATGCTGGTAGACATGTTTGGGCATCCTATTGCTCCTACGCCAACTGATCTCATGCCAAAGGAAATCTTTTCCAAGGCAAACACGGACATTGTCCGTGCAAACGACGAACGTCGTCGAGGGCAGTGGTTTTCAAACTATGGCCCTACCGTTGCGAATATCAGCATGTCTCCCGGAACCATTCGAAAGCCGTTGGATACACCAGCGTTTGGTTATCTTCGCGCAATTGCCAGAGAGAGTCTTGTCGATCAGGCGATCATTTCTCGTCGAGTGGAGGATATCAAGGGATTGGCTCGGCGAGTTGTTGTTCCGGGCAAGCAACGCGGTTGGCGCGTGGTGCATCGACGGTTTGATGATCCGAACTTTGACAGCAATACGGATGACATTCGTCGTCGATGTCACGAGATGGAACAGTTGCTTGAATATCCCAACAAGACGTATCACAAGACATTCAGAGATTATCTTACGGTTTCCATTCAGGAAGAATTGATTATCGACCGCAGGGCAATGGTCATTACCAAGGACAACTCCGGACGACCAACTGATTTCTATCTTCTTCCCGGCGATACCATTCTTCCGGTTCTTTATGTGCTCATGCCGTGGATGGCGCGTCGTGGCATCACCAACGAACGTGTTGCCAGAATGATGCTGAGCGAGGAATGGTCGTCAAAGACCGGAATGACCATTGATATCACCAACGCAGCGTACATTCAGGAAGTTGATGGGCAAATTGTTGGCGCATGGTCAAAAGATGAAATAGATGTCGAATGGACAAATCCATCCGGTGAGTTGAACCGATGGGGATTTGGTGTTTCGTTGCTTGAACAGTCATTGGCAGCCACCGCGCTGATGTTGAATATGTTCAATTTCAACCGGGACATGTTCAGGCCCGGATTTCCGTCGCGAATGCTTGTCGTGTCCGGAGATTACAGCGCAGAGGGACTAAGTGCTTTTGAGCGTCAGATTCTTGGACAAGGTGGTCCTGCATCGCCCAAAAGCAAGATGCCGGTTTTGCCGGGACCAGCAGACATGAGGGCGCAAGTGCTTGATCTTTCCAATACGCCAAATGACATGCAGTTTGAACAGTTTTTCCGCTTGATGGCGTCCATCAAGTGTGCGTTCTTTGGCATGCATCCCAGTCGTTTGAACTTGAGCGACCGGGGTCCGTCAGGATTCATCATGGGAACAGGAAACGCCACTGGTGAAATTTCTGAAACCATCAATGAGGAAGGATTGTATTCTCTTCTTGAAAGCAATGCGGATTGGCTGACCAGAACGTTGATTCATCCATATTACGAAGATCTGGTCATGATTTTTGATGGTATTTCGTCACAGGATGAACAAATGACGCTGAGAAACTTGCAAGTCGAATCACAATGGAGCACCAAAAACGAGATTCGTGCGCGACGCAATCTTCCGCCACTGTCTGACGAGGAAGGTGGAGAGGCAATTGCCGATCCGATCTGGCTGCAAATCATGAACATGAAGATGCAGCAAAGCGCTCAGCAACAGCAGCGACAACAGTATGAGCAAGGAAGCTTTGGGCAGCAAGGTGCTGCCCCCGGTGCTCCTGCGCAGGGTGCTCCTGCGCAGGGTGCTGCCCCCGGTGCTTCTGCTCAGGGCGCTCCTGCTCCGCAGCAGCAGGCTGCACCACCACAAGGAGCGCCACAATGACCCTGAATCCTTTTCCGTTGCAACTCAAGTTGTTGTGAAAGGCAACTTCATCGCCAAGTCCAGTTCGATCTAAGAGGTAATCAATCGTTTTCGTCAGTATCCACTGGCACAGGAAACTCCGGCTTTCCTTTTGGAAAAAAATCATTTGCATAGAATTTCAAATTCTTGATAAGAATGCCATGCCTGTGTCGCTCCGCTTCGGAAAACTCCAACATATTGGAAAAACAACGATAGAGTGATTCCGGAATCTGTTCCTTATCCATGAGCTCAATGATCACCGAAAAATTATGACGCAGCTGTTGCCGAGACTCTGCAATCGCATGAGGTCCGGTATGCGTCTTGCACGAACAATCCTTTGGGTATCCGGTAAGAATGTCATGCTCCTCAAGCAAGGTCATAAACATTTTTTGCAAAAGGATCTTCGGATTACTCAAAGCGCTTCTTAGCATCGGAAAAACTTTTGGATGATCCTCGTTCATATAAATACTCTTTCCATTGTACGGATGACTTTTCCGAGTTCTCGGAAATCATTGTTCCTGTATGACTTGATATGGCCAACGGCAAAAACATCTGATTGATATGGTCCCAAGAAAACGGCGCATACGTATCTCCGGAAATCACAAGATCAAACTTTGATATGTAGATTCTTTTTGCCCAAGGAAGAAATATGCGATACATTTCTTCTCCGCCAATGATATAACATTTTTGATGAGTAAGATTATATTCGTCAACAATGCGCATGGGATCAGTGATGACCGCGCAATCTGGCGCACAATACGAGGAATTCTTGGTCAACACGATGTTTTGCCGCTCGGGAAGCGGTTTACGAGGAAGGCTTTCATACGTTTTGCGGCCCATGACAATGGGGCAGCCAATCGTCTTGAGCATGAATGATTTCAGCTCAGCGGGAACACGCCAAGGAAGTTTGCCATTTTTTCCGATGACGAGCCGTCCTTCGGCGTCAGAGGCACACGCAAGAATCAGGTTGATCATGCCAAAATGATACCATCCCTAGTCAAGCATGATCTTGTTATTGAACCAAGAACCGGCAAACAACGATTTTCCGACACGGGATTGAATTGCGCTGGTAACTCCCGAAAGCATGGGTGCGTCGACACCTCCGGCAACGCCGATCTGCAAGGCTGGTTCTTTTTCCTTGGCCATATCATCTCTCAGCGCGGCATTGTACGTATTCCACGCAGTCGAGCCTATTCCCGAAAGAGTATTTGACAATTCTTCTGACATTGCAGTAGCTCCCGTAGGAGATGCGCCCACCGGCGCGACAGATCGTCTTTTCCCCTGTCGCCTCCCCCGGAGACTGAGTTGACGATTCATGGGGGGAGTCGCACCGCCGACTGGGCCAGACGGATTGGCGGGTGGCGGAGACGCATTGGCTGGCGATGTTCCGCCGACTGGGGCAATTGCATCAAGAGCAGCATCGAATTCGGCAGCGGACATTTCCGACAACGGCTTTCGTCGCGTACTGGTGGGGTGAAAATTGTTCATGGCAACATCGAATTCGGCAGCGGACATTTCCGACAACGGCTTTCCTGCAGATCGCTCAATTGATCGAACAGCCGAACCGGATGAACCTCCAGCAGACGGAGCAGTCCTCCTTGATGAATTGGCGGGTGGCGAAGGTGCAGAAGAACTTCCAACTCTTGGCGTCGAGGCAGAACTTCCAACTCCTGGCGGCGAGGCAGAACTTCCAACTCCTGGCGTCGAGGCAGAACTTCCAACTCTTGGCGTAGGTGCAGAAGAACTTCCAACTCTTGGCGTAGGTGCAGAAGAACTTCCAACTCTTGGCGTCGAGGCAGAACTTCCAACTCTTGGCGGCGAAGCCTTGAGTAATTCATCAAGCAACCGATGCGTTGAGGAATTCAGTACGTTGACTTCTGCTTGCAACGAACGAGCCATAAATGTTTGCAAAGGAAGATTGTTCATGACCATGGCATTTGCGCTAGCTTTCATTTGTGTTGACAAATTTTTTGCTCCTGAAGAAATTAATGATTCAATCTTTTTTGCCGCAGTCTTTGCTCCATTGGTAACCGTATCAACAACTCGCGCAACCTTTGGATTTGTGTTGTACACATATCATGCCGCATTCATCATTGTTTGCGTTCCACGAATTGCTGTGTATAATTCAGATTTTTGTACTGATCGTGATCGTTTCATGATTACTCATGTTTTTCGTAACGAAGATTCTTTAACAGACGCGCCACACTGGTATCCAAGAAGTCCGCACTGATACGAAGGCTTTTTTCGGTTTCTTCCATGTCTTCGGATTTTGTCATGACGCCTCGTGACGGCTTTTGCTTGGCTCTGGCTCTTGCCTCCCTGATGGACGTATCAAATTTTCGATCTGCCATTTCACCTTCAGTCAATTCTGTAGCGCCCTTGTCTTTTCGTGTTCGCAAATACGGAACATCTCTTGCAGGCATGTCGTCGTTTCCAAGAACACGACGGCTTGAAGGCTCTTTCTTCTTGCGTTGAGTAAAATGGCTGAGTGCCGCCAGAGCCGCAGCGCCCAAGACCGTTGCTCCCGCCACCCCTTGGAGATTCTGTTGCGCAAGTTCCTGCACGGCGCTCATGGCATCGCCAAGTCCCTTTGAGACTTGCTCTTCTGAGCCCGGACGATAGGAAATGCCGGGACGAACACTGGTGAACCATCGGTACTCTGGATTGTTCATTGTTGAAATGCCTTTCTTTTCTGGTCAAGATCCTCAAACCTCTTGTGCTTTGTGCCACCATCGTATGCCCATGCGTATCCGGCTTTCACCAGTTGTTCGTTCAGCGAAATAGGCTCATCATCAATAACAAGAGTGCCAAGAATTCTTCCATACTTTTCGCTGGAATCAGGCTTTTCGGTACGAATGACAATCTTCTTTGCCGTTTCAAGACGATGCTTCAGCCATTCCTTTGCCTCGACACCGTACTTCTTCTCAATTGCATCAGTTGTTCGAGACTCAGGAGCATCAATGCCGTTGAGTCGTACGCGACTGGCAAACGACACGTAAAATCCCAGATCAATTTGCACGTCAATGGTATCTCCATCAATGATACCCAGAAGTCTTGTGACCTTGTACTCATACATAATACTGTGTTCTTTCCCTACTTATTAACAAGTATATCAGTTATGCAATAATATTGCTTGCATGCCTTGTTTTAGTGATTACGGGCACGAGACGCAAGAATTGCATCAGCTGCCTTTTCGCTCACTCCTTCTCTTCGGGCTATTTCACTTGATTGCACGTCAAAGCTTGGATATCTTCTCTTTTTCTTGTGCTTGGCAGAACTTTTCGCCACCGAATTGGTTGGCGCGGAAACTGTCTTGGGCATTTTTGGCACAGCTGGCGCAGCGGCTGCCTTTGGCGTAGCCGGAGTTGCGGCTGGCGCAGAGCCCCCAATGGTTGGGCCGGACGAACTTGACGTCGGTCCGCCGGGAACTCCACCTCCGCTCATCATTCCTGCGATACCACTGATGACTGCCGGAGCTGCTGCCGCCAAAAGCATGGGAAGAAACTTCTTGAATGCACGAGGATTCTGATAGTTTTCCACTGCATGACTGATTCTTGAGGAAAGAATTTCCGTTTCCATTTCCTGATGCAATTCCTCTGCCGTCATGGTTGCATAGGTCTTTTGAAATGGAGCGGAATAATATCTTTTCATTGCAACAAGCAATGCCTTTTCCATCTCTTCCTTGACATCATGCTTTTCTTCCGCACGAAGTTCTTCAACTTCGCGCTTGAGTTTTCTGGCATGCTTGTCGATACCATGATTGTATTTGGCGACAAACTTGGGAACACCGGGTCTGGTATGATCCCGATGAATACGCTTCTTCTGCGCGTTCTCTTCCTTGTCAATGACCTTCTTGGTCTTCTTCTCGTACTGATCCATGCGACGAAGAATATTTGCGGCTTCGCGCTCTTCGCATCGGCACGGGTTGCATCCGCATTTTGGACAGATATCGCTGTGGCGAAGTTTTTCCACCAGCCGCATGATCTTGCGTTCGTGTCGTGACGATCCGTGATCATGTTCGTGCTCGACGCCGTCTTCTTCCTCGGCAATTTCCTCACGATGAATCTTGCGACCTTGACGCTTCTCTTCGTTTCTGATCTTTTCCTTCCACGACTTGAGACGCATCAACGTGTTCAATCGCGCCTGATCGACGGAGGATGGCGGACCATCTCCGGAAATGCCAGCACCTTTGAGATCATCCTCATCAAATTCTATTTCTTTTCCATCTACCTCATAGGAACGTGTTCGCTTGAGAGATGGCGCACCAAGACCCTTGGGCTTGACTCCGACGCTTGGATCAAACGAATAATTTGCAACGTATTCCTCCGCCTTTTGAAGCCTGTTTCCAGACTGACGGACAGATGGGTGAACGGAATCAGTGAACCAGTTCATTGCAATTCCTTTCTTGTTTCTTGTAAAGGATTTGTTGAATGAAAACGCTGTTTCAAAATCATGCGCATCTCCACCCAATCTGAAAAAATTTTCTTCGGTTCTTCCCGGATAATCCCATTTGGTTCTTCCGGTAAATGAATACGCATTATCCTGATTTTCATGTTTTTTTGTGTATGGACCTTTATTGTATCCATGGATTGTTGCGAGCGTGACTTGCCTGGGAGTAATGATTTTGCCTTTTGCTTGCAACGCCTCGGCTTCTTTCTCGGCTTGTGTCCTGCATATTTGCAAATACCGAGCGGCAGCTTCAATGGCGAACGCTGGATCGTTCAGCAATTTGTGTTCAATCGATTGGCCATTCAATCTTTTGTGAAGCTCCTTCCCGAATGCATCAATGGTTGCCGGACCAGACATTTGCATGAGACCGTGAAACCGCTTTTGGGAAACATTCAATTTCCCGTCAGAGGCCCGTCTTCTGATGGCATAGTGCGGATGAGGAGCAAGTCCTTCAAGGAACTTGGTTTCATCATCAGGATTGCTGCTACCCTGATTCTCGGCTCCCCATATTCCCGTTAGCAAGGCCGGATGCACACCATGCTTTTCGGAAAATTCCCAGATAGCTTGATGTATCTCGGGAATCAAGTGCACATCAGCAGGATGCGTATTCTCGGATGGCCGGTACAGCCAACTGGGAGGGCCTATCATGTGTTTTGCCGATGATCTGGCTCCATTCGTTTTCCTGAAAGTATCATGTGGCGAATGTTCAAGCCAAGGCTTTTTCACTTCTTCACTCCGCAAGGCAATTCTCCGCGGCAGGGAGTCGGTTCCGGATCTCCTAATCTGGGTCGCGATGTTTCACGTTGAAACGCGGTTGGCGTAGGCATTTTCTTCATTTCCAGATAGAGATTCCGCGCATATTCGAGGCATTGGTCCATGCTCAACTCCTGTGGCTTGCGTGATCGCATGTTTGTTTCCGTGCAATTAAAAGACAACAGCATCAGATGTTGATTGCGTATTGTTTCCACTTCATAGTGTAACGCATCGATATGCATTTGCATGACGCCTGCGCGTTTTTCCTGCATTCCTAAAGACAGCAAAAAAAGCACAATGATAACTACTGCAAACAGATTTTTTCTTGCCCAAGACATGATGATCATTCCTATTCGGCAATATGTGCGTAACACAAGACGGATAAAAGAAATACAGTAATGTTTAGCACGATTCCCCAAAGGGAATATCCTTTTTTGGAAAAAAACATGTATTCAACAATCCTTATCGAGATCGTTGCGGAGAGAATTTGTCCAAGAGGCCACGAAGTGTCCATGTTCGGGCCCACGCGGGAGCTCGTGGATGAAAGGCACGTGCGGACTCAGGGGTTCCGGAATAGTCGTTCCATATAGATGTTCCGTCAGCCACGTGTTTATCAAGGTCTGACTTGCCCTTAAAGATCCCTGCTCGTCGTTGTTCCGCCAGAAACTGATACCGGTCGGAAACCTCCTTTGGAGTGGGCGAAACATGTTGAAAAATCTGGAGTTTGCCGTCCAAGGCTGCTTCAAGATTCCCTTGCGGAAGAAATCCTGAGCCTTGATAGGCGGCAAAAAAAGGTGTAGATCCCATCGACGCCATTTCCTCTGCTACTTCAAATGAACTTTTGGCAGCTCTGCCTGTATTCGGATCAGCAGTCACGTCAAATGATATGGCAGGAAACAGCTCGGCACCATAATTTGACGTGGCTGCCGATCTCCCGCGCTCACTTCCGTTTTTATTGTGATGAGTATCGGGCATTTCAAGCATCGGTTCAGCAAGTGCTTTGGCGTGACCGCTTCTTGCATGCGTCAGTGCCATTTCCGTTTTTTTCAATTGCCGTCGTGCTGCGTCAAGCAGTTTCATATGATCTGGGGAAGGAGAACCCGTTGCGGCAATGGCACGATGCAAATCAGACAATTCATGAAATGCGGCATCATGATCGGCTGACGCCTGAAAATGAAGCCTTCCCTTGATATCCGCGTTTCTGTGCGCATGCCCAGCAGGCAAAAATCCATCCGTACTATCACTACCATACACACTTGTGGTCGGATGTGCGAATCTTGCCGTTTCGGCAAGATTTATCCCCTTCCCCCCAATTGAATTAAGAGTTTCCGCAGAAATCGCACGTTGAGGAGACGGTCTGTCGGAATCAACAACTCTAGTTGCTCCCGGAATCGAATACGATTGAGCCGGATCCAGCAATCTTGACCCATGATAGGGACTTTGATCAGGGGGGCCAGCCTTGATCAATTCTCCGGGCCAGATTGCAAAGGGAAATGCTTTCATCGTTTTTTACTCCTACCTTTTTTTATTATAACAAAAAATTCTTTTTGCATCTTGCTCATGTATTCGACAAGATTGTCCATGCTTTTTCGCAGAGGCATACCCTCGTACAAGCTTTTCATGTGCAATCCCAATCCTTCAGGGTTGTCTTTCCACGCAGACAATTGTGATCCCAATGAGGCAACCCGATGATGAATTACTTTATGCAACAGTTCAGGATCAGGATCGTGCTGAATGGCATCCCTGAATGCATCGGGATAATCCTGCAACCGCTGTGTCATTTCCGCATGCTGGCCAAGAACGGCATGTCCCATGGATTTCCACCATGCGTCCTGTTCCTCCGGAGTGGCGCTTCCTCCATTGCCGTGCAGGCCGGATAATCCCCAATTTTGTTCGGGATCAAATCCCTGCGAAATTCCGCCAAGAAATTCTGCCGTATCTTGCAGCACGTCTGTCTGCGGATTAAAGAATGAAGCGCGTCTCTCCATGTATTCCTGCGGAGTTTTCGTTGCCGTATCGTGTTCGTTGAACGGAGAAGGAATGCCAAGTCGACCGCCGACATCGATACGGAAGACTCCTTCGTTTTCCGATCCCGCATGAATATCCGTTCCCCATGGCCTGTCCGATCCAAGCACGGCATCCACAACCGCTCCTCGGGAAAGATTGTGCAAAGTTGCTTTCATGGCTTCCGGATCAGCTTCTCCTTGCGCAAGATGCGCAGTTCGAGGATCAAATCCGTAGACTTCTCGGCTTGGACCAGCTTTCGTAGAGGCCGCCTGCGTTGCCAGCCACGCAGGTTCGTCCGGATTCCACTGATGCCCCGATGGAGCTTCAACTCCCGATCCGTTGATCAGTTTTGCCTCAACCGGAAGAATGCCGTTTGTCGGACTGGAAAAATGGGAATACAGCTTGTGCGCGGTGTACTCCCGGCGTGTCAGGTCGTGCGGATTCGCTCTGTACGGGCCATCCGGGTGTACCATTGTCTTCTTGACGTAAAGCTTTCTTCCATCCGAATGCGTGTACATGCCAGTGCGGAAATTCACATATCTCTCCGGAGTTCTCGGAATCAAATGTGCGTTGACCTCCTTGTACGTTGCACCAGCATCTGGTGTTCCCGTGTGGACAGCATCATGCAGCGAGACCGGTTGTGATTCTGCTTTTCGAAACATCGGATGCACGGAAAAGCGAAACCATGACCCGTTCATTATTTTCCCCATGTGTCAGGATGTGCGTTTTGCAAATTTGCAATACTCAAGGCAGACTGAACCGTTTCTTCACTGGGATCAGAAGAAAGAAGATGTTTCATGCCTCCTATTTGCTCGGAAAGATCAGCGCTTGTCCATTTTTTTCCCGTGTCAGGATTGAGTTTGGAAATTTTTGGAAGGAAAAGCATGTTTCTGAGTCTTTGAAGTTCCGCATGCTGTTGCGGTGACGCCTCACGCCGGTAGCTATTGAGATCGCGAGTGTACGCACCGGTTGCGTTTGCCATGTTTTGTTCCCAATTCTGCTCGTATTTCGTTTTGTCTCGCATCCTTCTGTTTCGTTCTGACGAACAATTGTCGTAGCAAGCTTCGCGAATCTTGTCGGCAACGCTCATGTAGAATTCTGCCCAATCATAAGCACTTCGTTCTCCAACTCTCTGACGAATCAATTGCAAGCCTTTGTCGGCACTGCTCTTCGGTATGAGTCCGAAAGCGGTGTTTACGTGGAGAAGATGAGGAATCTCTTCTTCATTCAATCCGGTATTGTGACTGATAAGTTTGAAAAAATCATGATCCTTGTCAAACGAAATATCTGAATCACTCACTCCTTCGGCTTTGGGAGTATGAGCTTCAGATGCCAATGCATAACCAATTGCTCGGGCATGCGCACTTTTTCCTTCGGCATTCAGCGTCGAAGGGCCATGTAAGAGATGCGTTGCAATATCCGGCACCTCATCGATTGGATACGAGTCAACACCATGCCGTTGTCGGTAGGTTACTCTTGAAAATTCCTTGTCAAAATCTTCATCGCTTGTCGCAAAGTTGCCGTCTTCATCAAGGACCATATGATCTGTGGGACCAAAGATAAGTGCATTTTTTTTGTCCTGATGAGCACGGTTGCCTTTCAAATTTGTCAGTTGATCAGGAAGTCCGGCGATACCATCAAGGTTTCTGAGCACCTGATCGTCTGGAACATCAAGGTGCTTGGCAATCTTGGGCAATAGTTCGGACGGCCGCAATCCCTGTGACGCAGCATGCTCTTGTATGTGATGAACAAGAATGGGCAAGCTCGGTCCCTGTGCCTGAACACTTGCAGGTTCTCCGACAAGGGAAATCCGGTGTCTTGTCGCATTCGCAATGTACCGTGCCCGTGCGGCATTAGAGCGCTTCGTGTCTGCAGGATCAATCGAAAAAAGTTCCTCTCGCAGAGACTCATGCAGGGGTTCGGCGTCAGGCGAAGCCTTTCGAAACGCCGGATGTACGGAAAAACAAAACCATGACCCGTTCATTGAGGTGCTCTGACTGTTGAGCCGGGTGGCGCTGAATCGACTTTTCTCCGCTCGGGATGTATCGATACGTTGAACCAGCCTAAACGGCGATTTTTGCTTTCAAACTCGGCCATGCGTCATAATCCTTCAATACAAATTCCTTTGGATCAAGGGCAATCACCTCATCCAGTGAATGAAATTCAGGAAGAACCAGTATCGGACGCTTTCGCGGATTCCGAATCAATTGTTCTCTCATTTGCAAGACATGATTCTGGTATACATGTGCATCACCCAAAGACATGATAACAGAACCCGGTTCAAGATTGACCAGCCTTGCAATGATCGCCAGCAATGTTGCATAGGAAGAGATATTGAATGGAAGACCAAGAAAGATATCAGCGCTGCGTTGTGTGACTTTCACATCGAGTGTGCCAGTGACCGAGACATTGAATTGAAAAAGCAGGTGACAGGGCGGCAACGCCATGTCGGGAACCTGCGCGACATTCCACGCACTGACAATGTGCCTGCGGCTGTGCGGATTGACTTTCAACGATTCGATCACTTGAGCGATCTGATCGACGGTGGTGCCGTCATGACGTTCCCATGACCGCCATTGCTTGCCGTAGACAGGGCCGAGATCACCATCCTCATTGGCCCATTCGTCCCAGATGTCCACCCCCTGCTCTTGCAGAGAGCGGACATTGGTCTCGCCACGAAGAAACCACAGGAGTTCCGCGACGACAAAGCGCCACGCGACACGCTTGGTGGTGATGATGGGAAATCCGTCCTTGAAGGAATAGCGCAATTCGCCCGGAGAGAAACACGCATACGTGCCCACTCCGGTGCGATCATGCCGAAACTCTCCGAATTCAAGCACCATTCGGGCCAGATCCTGATAACTCTTCATGGTTTCTTCCTTATCAATGCCGTCACGAATGCATAGAAAAACAGGTGCCATAAAGAATACCCTTTGTCAGGCAACGGCGTCTTCCTTTCGCTGAGGACAGGCACGACGGACAAGGCCATGCGCATTCTTGCTGACAAAACGGTCGGCGACATTGCGGTCAATGCCGGGAAGGTCGCGAATCGGACGAAGATGCTCTGGCGGAACCATCCACGACGCAGGGCGTCCGGGATCGGGAGAACAATGATAGCGTTGCTGCTTCGCGTCGCTTGCCTTCATCCATCCGGTGATCTCGTACAGGCGATGCCAGCCAAGGACCAGAATGAAGATTTCCTCTTCCTTGTCACCCGCGCGGATGATGAGCGAACGGTTCTTGCCACCAGCCGCCTGACGAATCTGGTATTCGGCCACATCAGGCCCCTTGACGTTGCGAATCTTGGTGTCGCGGTCACGGTCGTACTGGTGCCATTCGCCACCAAGCACGATATGAGCAGCTCGTTCCGCATGCATGGACGACAACTCGTGAAACATGTCTCGCACCGATCCGTACTTGAGGTGCAAGTTTGCCCGTTCCGATTGCGCCGCACGACGCACACCCATCAGGCCGGATTCCTCCCATTCATCGACAGTCAGTTCGCAGAAAATGCTGTCCTCGCGATGAACGACCAGCGGCCGGTTCGCATACCATACGGTCATTGTCCAAGCATCCTTTCATATTGTGCGACACCTTCGTCGCTCAGTTTCAGCGGAATCACGATGACTCCCGAGTTTCCGGCAATCCGCAAGCGGATATCGTTGGTTCCCATGTGCCGGATCGACACCATCACCAGACCGCACAGCATTCCGATCCGCTTGGGAACCGACTGCACGGAGATATTCCAGAAACAATCCTTTGTCAACGGCTTGGACGCGACATCCGTCTCGTGCACTGGCATCAGCTTGGTCGCCATGACGGTAGCCTGTTCGTCACGTATTCGCACCACTCCCTCCACAATCACTTTCCTGTCCAGTTCCACCATGGCCCGAAAGGAATCGTAGGCATCCGCAAACATCATGACGCTTGTGGTGCCGTACAGATCTTCCAGATCGAAGAAGGCCATCATCCGGCCGTTGCGCTGAGCATGTGTCCGTTTCTTGGTGATGATTCCTCCAATGATCACCTGCGTGTTGTCCGTTTCCGGCAACCGGATACTCCACGCCGTGCAGCTTCGTTCCAACACACCGCGAATGTCATCCAGCGGATGCGCCGAGACATACATGCCCAGCACTTCCTTCTCGTATTCAAGCCGTTTTGCCTGCGACAATGGAGTCACCTTCCGTGCGAGTCGCGGCAGCGAACTGCCAAACATGTCGAGCTGTGACCAGAGCGATCCGTGCGGATTGCGCTTCTTGGCACCCAGCAAGTCGGCGATGCAGTCAAGCAGAGCGTTCCGTTCTCCCCATTCGTCAAATGCTCCTGCCTTCACAAGATTACCAAGAACGCGGCTGTTTACCGCGCCCGTGTCGACAATCCGCACAAAATCCTCGATGGAACGAAACCGTCCTTCCTCGTTTCGGCCATTCAGAATCGACTGCACCGATGCTTCACCCATGTTCGCCACTCCGGTGAAGCCAAACCGAATGGCCGAAGACTCGGGAAACAGCGGATCATCCACGATCACGAACGTGTCCAACGACTCATTGATGTCCGGAGGTAGAACGCGAATGCCAAGGCGACGGCTTTCCGCAATCGCCTCGACCACCTTCTCCACGTTTCCAGCTTCCTGTGTCAGGACCGCCGCCATGTATTCCGCAGAAAAGTTCACCTTCAGAAATGCCGTGATATACGCAATCACTCCGTAACAATAGGCATGCGCCTTGTTGAATCCGTATCCGGCAAACGGAGCCATCGTGTCCCACAATTCCTGTGCCAGATCGGCTCCGTAGCCATTGGCAACCGCTCCGGAAAGAAACTTCGTCCGCTGCTGTTCGATCACATCGGCCCTTTTCTTTCCCATTCCCTTTCTCAGCACATCGACCTCGCCCCATGAGAATCCGGCAACCTCACGGGCAATCAGCAACACTTGATCCTGATAGGTGACAATGCCATACGTTTCCGCAATCAGCGGATCAATGCGCGGATCATAGCGCGGAATCAGGTCGGCATTTCCCTTGGCCGAGGCAAAGACCGGAATGTTCTCCATCGGCCCCGGACGAAACAGGGCAACAATCGCCGGAAGATCCTCGATGCGTGTCGGCTTGACCAGACGTAACGCCCGACGCATTCCGGGCGATTCCAACTGAAACACTGCCGTCGTCTCTCCCGCCGCCAGCATGTCGTAGGTCGCCCGTGCCGCCGGATGCTCATAGCCCATCGGCAAGTCCGAATACAGCTTCTCGCCACTCTGCCCATACAAGTCGATGCCATGCCGGTCGCGTATCTTTCGGCATGCCTCGCGAATCACGGTAAGATTTGCCAATCCAAGAAAATCAAACTTCGACAACCCAATCGACTCGATCACCGCCGTCGAATTGTTGTTGTCCCATTGCGTCACCGCCGTCGCCAATGCCTTGCGCTTGCCACGCTCGGGTGGCAACTGAATCGGCACCACTTCCTCAAGCGCCGTGGCCGAGATCAGCATTCCCGCCGCATGCGTTCCAAATCCACGCACCAGACCCTCGATCTCCTCGGCAATGTCCAGCACTTCGTCATACTGCGGATTCCGCGCCACCGCTTCCCGCAATCCCGTCGTCTGCCTCGCCGAAGCCACCGTCACGTCCGGCCCAAACGGAAATGCCCTCGTCAAGGCATTCGTCTCGCCGAAATCCATGTCCAGCACTCGCGCAACATCCTTGATCGCGGCCCGTGCTCCAAGCGTCTGAAACGTGCCGATATGCGCCACCCTGTCCGCACCATACTTCCCCGTCACATACGCAATCACATCATCACGCCGGTCATCGCAGAAGTCCATGTCCACATCCGGCATGCCCTTGCGCTCGTCATGCAGAAACCGCTCGAACATGATGTCGTACTTCACCGGGTCGATGTCACAGATGCCCAACGCATACACGCACAAGGAACCTGCCACCGATCCGCGTGGCACCGCCATCACGCCGGACTTTCTCGCTTGCACTACATAGTCCTGCACGATCAGGAAGTACCGCGCATACCCTGTCTTCGCAATCACCCGCAACTCGTATGCAACACGGCTGCGCAACTCCTGCGTCATCGCTCCGCCATACCTCCACACCATCCCCTCATGAACCTGCTTCGCCAGCCACGTGTCCGCCGTCTCGCCAGAAGGAATCGCAAACTCCGGCAGAATCACCTTGGAATGGTCAAGCACCACCGTGCACATCTCGCCAACTCCCAACGTGTTGACCACGACATGCTCGGCACCATTCCAATCCGCATACATCTGCTCACCACTCCGGAAATAGTATTCTCCGTAGGGAGTCATGCGAAACCTTCCCTCATCGTTCATGGACGATGCCGTCTGTATCGCAAGCATGATGTCGTGGCTTTTGGCGTCTCGCTTCTCCACATAATGGCTGTCACATGCCGCAACCGCCTGCACATTCAGCCGCTTCGAGGCCTCCAACATCCATGTATTGACTACTTTTTGCTTGTCCAATCCATGATCATGCACCTCCAGAAAGTACCGCTCCGGCCCCAGAAGCTCCCGGTACCGACGCACACACGCCTCCGCCTCTGCAAGACGCCCTGCCAGCACCAACTGCGGCACCTCTCCCCCCAGACACCCCGAAAGCACTACCAATCCCTCCGAATACTTCGCCAACAGGTCGAAATCGATCCGCGGCTTGTAGTAGAATCCCTCCATATGCGAACGCGATACCAGCTTCAAGCAGTTGTGATACCCTGCCTCGTTCATCGCCAATACCGTCAGATGCGTACTGCTGCCCGCTCCATCCAGCTTCGCATCCCGACGCTCCATCGGCCCCGCCGCCACATACGCCTCCACCCCCAGTATCGGCTTCACTCCAGCCTCACGCGCCACACGGTAGAACTCCATCGCTCCATACATGTTGCCGTGATCCGTCAACGCCACCGCCGGATGCTCCATTCTCACCGCAGCGTCAACCAGCTCCCGTATCCTCGACCTTCCATCAAGGACCGAATAGTCACTGTGATTGTGCAACTGGACAACCGGCTCTCCCATGCTTCTTCGCCTTTCTCCTAGTATATCACCAGATTCCCTCCGCTAAAAATTTTTTCAGAAATTTTTTCTCTTTTTTTTTTTGGAAATTTTTTTCCGGCACTTCTTCAGGATTTCCCCCGGAAAGGAGATGCCCCCCCCCTCGGGAGCGTGGGTGGAAAAAAGCTCTATACGCACATACGGGCGGCTGTCCGTGGCCGGTCAGCGGGTAGTCCTTCGAGGGTGCAGCTGGAGAGAACGATCAACGTTGCAACCAACGTAACGCAACACAGTTGCGTCTGCTTACTACACCTCAAGGTATGTGCATGTATCCCAGATCCTGCACCGTAACCGGCGGCCCGTCCACCCACCCTAACGCCGTAACCGGCGGACTGGCGGCGGTCGGGTCAGTGCCAGACAAAGGCGCACCCGGCCCAAACGGGCACGGGTACGCCTGCCCCTACCACACGGGCTCCTTCCCCAGAGGGGCCCCTTCCGCCCGTGTGGTTAGGGGGTGTTGTTAAAGGGGGAAATGGGGAAGGGGGGAGAGTAATTTGCGAACTCTCCCCAGTAAGCTTGAAAGGAAGAACCAGGAAATGGACAGTGAGGTAATCCTTCACGTCGGTGAGGCGTGGAGAATTGACTGGACCGAGGACAGCGATGGCCGCTGGCTGGATGGGGGAAAGGTCTTCTCGACCAGCCCCATTCAGGCTCAGCACATCGCAAATTGGTACGTCGCCCCGGAAGGGACGACCATTACGGTTAAGAAAGCCTCAATCGAGGCGTATTTGTGGAAATACGCCGAGATTCTTGCGTGTAAGGGCAAGTAACCAAGCCGCCCATCGACTGACGGAGCAGTCGGTGGGCGGTTCCTCCGGCAGTAGCCGGAGGAAAAGGAGGGCAAGCGTTATCACGGCGACGGATTCGTCGCTGTGATAAACACGCTTGCCACGACATTCCGGAAACGGAATGTCGGACATCCCGGAGACGGGATGTCCGACAGACACGCAAGTGTCTGTCCAACGACGGACCGCCTCATTCTCGCTAGAGGATGAGGCGCATTAACCGAAGCCGCC
>SXGQ01097608.1_pt1 | contig 61975 bp, 45 predicted proteins | sample 3178371 | NCBI WGS metagenome assembly SXGQ01 (sample SAMN11356859, study PRJNA531348) | freshwater metagenome | isolation source: freshwater sample F1-20 | place: China: Fuxian Lake, Yuxi | collected 2017-12-25
CGAGACTTGACCCCGCGTATTCAAAATAGAAGATAATTCCATGGTTGCCGATTCGCCGCAATCGATGAGTGAAATCCCCGGTAGCGTGGAATAAATAAGATTTTTCAATAATGGATAATGCGTGCAACCTAACACTAATGTATCAATGCCCTTTTCTATAAATTCACAAAGATATTCTTGAGCTATCAATGCTGCAGATGGATGCTCCCCGAAATCCTCTTCTGCCAAAGGAACAAAAAGTGGACATGCCTTCGCAAATACTTGGATTGATTTGCCTGCGCCTTTTGCATATTCATTGATGGCACGTTCATAAGCATGAGATCCAATCGTTGCTCTGGTACCTATGATTCCGATATTTCCATTCTTTGTTTTATCTACAGCGGTTTTTGCAGCAGGGTCTATCATGCCGATTACAGGTACCGGACTTAACTCTCGAGCCAAATCCAAAGCCAGAGCTGATGCCGTATTGCATGCAATCACAATTGCCTTCACATCAAAACCAAGTAAGAAATTGACGCATTGGCGGGTATAATGTCTGATTGTTTCAGGTGATTTGTTTCCATATGGAACGCGTGCTGTGTCACCCAAGTACACAAACTCTTCCTGCGGCATGGTATGTATCAAATGTCGCAAGACTGTAAGGCCACCAACACCGGAATCGAATACTCCTATTGGTTGCCTGACTGATGTATTGATGGAAACGGACATGAGAAAGCTATTTACGTTCTTGGGAAAGAGAATCGAGTTTTTGTTCGAAACGCTTCATTGAATCATCAAGGTCGATTTTCAATTTTTGAAATTGCTCTTGCAATGCCTTGTCATTTTCTTTGGCTTGCAATTCCAATTGTGATGACAAATCATCGAGATTGTTTTCAATGGAAGTAATATCTTGCTTTAGAGCCTGCAATTGCTTTCGGAAACCGGTGAGAATTTGCTTTGTCTGCTGCTCATATTGTCCCTTGAAAGTGAGCGTGTTTTTTTTGAATCTGTCTGTAAGTTGCTGCATTTGTTCTTTCATAATGGAAAGAACTTGTTTCGCAGTTTGAAGTTCCTGCTTTGTTTTATCTTGATCTGCATTGATTGAGCATGGAATCAATAATGCAATGCACAAAAAGATAGCGAATGTTTTCATCCCATCTCCTCTTCTTCGGCAGCAAAGAGCGCAATGACTTGTTCGGGGGTTTGTGCTGCAGAGACGCTATCGCGAAAACTATCTTTATTCATTAAACGAGATATTCTCGAAAGCAAACGCAAGTGTGTACCTACGGTATTTTCTCTTCCGATCAACATAAAAATGATTGTCACTGGTTGCTGATCCAATGCCTGAAAATCAAGCGGTTCACTGAGTGTCATGAAAGCTCCGACTGTCTCGGTGATATGATTTGTTTTACCATGTGGTAGAGCAAAACCTTTGCCGATTCCAGTGGACATGATTTTTTCACGGTCGAATACGGCTTTTCTGGCTTCATCGGCTTTTGTGATATGTCCTCCGGATACCAATGCGTCAATCATGGCATCAAGGGCATCTTCTTTTTTTGTGAATGTTGTATTCAACAAAATAGCAGAAGGCTGAAGAATGTCGGTTATCTTCATAATGAAACATTGAAAATAGATGAACCAAAAACCTGCTCTATGGCACAAGTAACCGGAATTGAAGTGCAAATCTATGGAATTACGCTCAATGAACGATAAGAATAGGATGGAAAACAGTCGAAAATCCAGTGCTGATCTTCAGTCCATAAAGGCCTGATGCCATGTTTTGAGGTAAGGGGAGCGTGAAAGCCTGCATTCCTTTTTTTATGTCTATGCTGATGGGAGTTCCAATCAAGCTCCCATTTGCATCAATGATCTCGATGATGCCCTGACCTTGATGCGAGGAATTAAAGGAACAATAAGCAATGTCTGTAGCCGGTTGCGGGATAATTCTCAAAGAAGAAATCTGATCTTCTTCTTGCACTGAGCCAAGAGGTGATTCAGGAATTAATGCAATCAAACGAACACCATGAGAAGGTATGGTATATTGAAGTTGCTGATCAAGGTATCCGATATCATTTTGAGTCCAAAGGTCTCGTATTCTATAGCGAATATCTGGATTCACACCCAATTCATTTCTTGTGATGGCGAGTGTTTGTTCTCCAACATCATCGCGATTGAATAGTCCGATTGCTAAACCTCCATTCAACAAAGGCTTAGACCAAATTTCTTGCCATATGTTCTTATATACTCTTCTGCCTTGAATGCCAAGTGGGTCTTGATGCATTGCCAATACTTCGTGGTTTTTCAGCAATTGTAATGTGAAAGCATCAAGTGAATCCATGTGCATGCTGAGAATCAGTGGGGAATTGAGCAAAGCCCAAAGTGCTACTTGAGTATATTGTTCATGCGGAGTCAATTGAGTTTTTTGCATGTATCGTCCCGGCTGGGAATATCCCAATCGAAGATGATCCATGTCATTCCAGCCATTGTGTCCTGCATATTGTTCCAATCCGGCCTGACGAAATCCAACGATATTGGACATGCTCCACCAATTGTCTTGAATGTCTGTGGTTGTTCTCCAAGAATGTCCTCCAATGGATCGGCCCCATTTCCAAACTTCATTATTCCCATATTGGCATACCATGAAAAAGATGTCTCTATTGCATCGCTGCAAAGCTTTGCTCATCAATGCATATGGTGCTATTGCCAATGATGTGGGGTCTGCTCCAGATGATTTCATGAGAGAATCATAGACTGATTGATATCCACACCAATCATGCTTTACGAGATCGGCCTTTATGGAGCAGAAATAATCTGCATCCTGCTCTTCATGATTGAGTGAGCCCGGTAATTTCACACATGTATGAGATCCGGGTGATGAATATATTCCTACCTTAAACCCCATGGCATGTAGCGAGTCAATCATTGCTTCGAGATCGGGGAATGTAGGAGCAGGTTTCAGACCTTGCTTGGAAAGTGCATGGCTGGTGTCTTGCCAACCATCATCAATCAAGATATATTCAAATCCATATTGCTGAAGGCCGGAAGTTCGAAGAGCATGTGCGGCCTTATAGATGTCTTCTTGTGTGACATATTCCCAATGGGCATACCAACTTGACCATCCAATGGGAGGAGAAAAAGAGATTGTGTCTCCGATGCGGAACAAGAACGTGGATTGTGCTTTACCAAGAGCATTCTCTGCTCGTATTGTAATCGAGTATGTACCTATCTTTTCAATGCTCCCTTGTATGATACGGCGATACGAATCAAAAGTCAGGCCTGCTGGGAGATTATCAATAACAATAGAAAGTGGCTCCAATCCGGAGACGGGCACATAATGTAAGATATCGCTGCCGGGCTTTGCACCATATTGGGTTTTCCCATGAATCATCGGAAGAAGAGATTCCTCTGGGGTAAGAGTATATTCCTCTTCAATCGGCCGTATGAATGGTATAGGTTTGAATCCCTTGTTCACAATGAAATATGCATTCACCCAATTTGCATGATCAGAGAAAATATTGTCATTTCCATCAAAGACGAGTAATTCGCATGTTCTTCTATTGGTAAGATCTACAGAGAATGAACGAGCTAGCATCGTTCTGTTCATTATACCGGATCTCCAAAGTATTTGCCCATCCGAGATGATCAAAAATTCAGCTGAGCCCATTTCCGGAAAGATACCTTCATCGATACCAACTAAACCGGTCAGCGCATATGCTTGTTTCTGGAGTGATAAAGTGAATTTGCTACCTGCATGGGTGCCTATGCCATGTTCATAGTTGGTTCCGGCTATGCGTAAAGGGTTGCCCATCACTGAACGATCTTTCTTTGCATAACCGAAATCCTGCTTTATTGCAGAAATATCCAAAGATGAAAGTCTTATGGTATCAACCATGGCAAAAGTTGAAACCGATGAAAGTATCATCAACAATAGTATCAGAGCATTCATGAAGCTTCTGACCAATACATGATATGTTGCTTATAGAGTTCTGCCACGTGCTGTGCTTTTTCTTCTGAATCAGCTTCTACCGCCACAACGAATGCAGGACGTTCTTTGTCAGGCAATAATACAATTGTTGCATTATCTTCATTCACGGTTATGCCATCTATCAATACTCTTGAAAGATGTTCTGTGAATTCCATTGCTTTTCTCATGACTATGCCTTTCTTTTCCCATGGGCAAGAAATTGAATGATGCACTCTTGACCGATATGGCAATTGTGCATGCAAATCAGAAAATGTATGCGATGTGGAAGCCAGCATTTCCAGGCATTTCGCGAGGGAAAACATGCCATCTGAAGCAAAAAGATAATCCGTGAAAATAAATCTGCCTCTTGTATCGCCACAGAATAAGATGCGTGAATCTTTGGTTGCTTCCATCATGGCCGAGTGACTGTTTTTTATACGTATAACTTCAACATCATAGTCGGCAGCGATTCTTTCAATATCCGTGCTTGCCAGAACCGGAACTGCTATTGCATAAGGCTCTCTATGTTTATGTGCTTCAAGAAATAGTTTCGTGAGAATCGTGAGTAGTCTATTTGGTTGATACCATTGTCCCTGCCCATCAACTACAGCAATTTTCTCTGCAGATGCATCAATCTTGAATCCGAAATCATACCCTAATGATTGAATGATTTCACTTGTTTCTTCGGCTTCCGTATCTGTTCTTTCATCAGAGAAACCTTCCAACGTATCAACATAACTATTGACTGAAACCACATGAACACCCAATGAGCCAAGCAATACAGGAAATGTCGTTGATGCAAGCCCATTCGAATAATCTATTAATAGTCGATAATTGGATTGTAAAATCTCACTGACATTCAATGCTGATGAAAAACGAGAGGCATATGTTTCATTGCTTCTTTCGGGAAAAATGATGCTTCCAACTTCATTATAGGGTACGCGCTTGATATCCTCCCCAAAGAAATATCGTTCGATTGTTTTGGAAATGCTATGAGGTATATCTCTTCCATCATGATTGAACAAAATGATGTCAATCGTATCCGGTTTTCGAATCGACCTGCGCACATGAAAACCTGCATGTGATGTTCCGGCTCTCAAATCTTGTCTTGCTTGTGGAATGGGAGTGATCTGCAAATCACGAACGGTAATTCCGGTACTCATCAATCCTGAAATAAGAGCTCTGTGGACCATGCGTGAAGCTGCATCTGCATCTCTGCTGGCAGCAACATTGGCATGCATTCCGAGTGCATTTCCAATGCAGGCACCTAATTTGGCGGCAAATTCCGGATTGATATCAACATTTGCCAATCCGGAAATTCGTGAATCAGTAATTAGTTCACGAAGCCATATCTCTTCTTGAACGAGTGATCTTGTGACGATTGCACCTGATTCAATGATCTTTTTAGGCCAAAGTTTGATATTAGACAAGAGATGCGATCCTGAACCTACATGACATAATTCCGCGATGAACACTTGCTCATTGATTGTGACACCTGCATCGATGAATACATCATTGCAGATCACATCATCGCTTGCCATAACTCTGTCGCCAACATGCACAGCATCCCAAATGATGCAATTATTCAGTTGAACCCCGGATCCGATATGTACTCCATCACCAATGATGCATTGATGAATCTTAGAATTGTTTCCAATCGTCACATCATTTCCAATGACGGATTTTCCCGAGAATGAAACGGTGTCGGGAATGACGGCATTATCAGCAACAATTGCATGTGGGCGTTCCGTGCCTGTTATTTGTATGCCTACTTGCTCTTGCAATACATCATGACAAGCCGATTGATATTCATGAAGATTACCAATATCTTTCCAATATCCTTGCGTTATGCAACCAAACAAATCCATGGATGATCGAAGCATATGAGGAAATACGTCCTTACCAAAATCATAATCTCGTTCAGGAGGGATCATGGAAATAATCTCAGGCTCAAGGATATACATGCCTGTATTGATTGTATCGGTGAATACTTCTCCCCAGGATGGCTTTTCCAAAAACTGCGTGATCTTTCCATCAGGCTGCGTCATCACAATTCCATAATGAAGAGGATCTTGCACTCTTGAAAGCAAAATGGTTGCCTTGGACGCATGTTCCTCATGAAATGCAATAGCACTGGTTAAATCAATATCCGTAAGAACATCGCCGCTCATTACGAGGAATGGTTCATTGCACTCTTTCATCGCATTTCGTACACTACCGGCAGTTCCATAGTCCGCATCGGCTTGTACATATTGCATTGTGATACCAAATTTTGATCCATCCCCGAAATATTGTTTGATTCTATCTGGCTGATAATATAATAGTGCTGTAATATCAGTTATGTTATGTCTTTTCAGGAGATTGACAATATGCTCCATGATTGGAATATTGGCAATTGGTACCATTGGTTTTGGTATGCTCATGGTCAAGGGACGAAGTCTTGTGCCAAAACCTCCAGCCATTATCACTGCTTTATTCATCAGCTATAGTGTGTTTTTTGAATATGATTGATTACTATCGGCAAATTAGAGATTATTTCTTGTGCCTACAATGATTTGCTTATCATCGGATGTAATTCCCAAGCTAGTTTCGTAATTTGCGATTGAATATTTTGTACATAGTCCCGTAAATATCCATGTTTTCAAAAATCCTTATAGCAAATCGCGGTGAAATTGCATTACGTGTCATTGATACGTGTCAAAAAATGGGTATAGCAACCGTGGCAGTTCATTCATTGCCCGATTCTACAGCTATGCATGTGCAGAAAGCTGATGAAGCTGTCAATATTGGGGGTGCAACCCCTCGTGAAAGTTATTTGATTATCGAGAAAATCATAGATGCAGCCAAGAAGACAGGTGCTGAGGCAATTCATCCGGGCTATGGATTTTTGTCCGAGAATGCTCAATTCGCGCAAGCAGTATTAGATGCCGGACTTGTATTTATAGGACCATCACCAAAAGCCATTCATGCATTGGGAGACAAAACGGAAGCTAGAGCTTTGGCAATAGCTGCACAAGTACCAATCTCACCAGGTTCGAATGGTGCAATTTCTGATCCTGAAGAAATTGCTCGTATTGCTCAAAAGATTGGTTACCCTGTTTTGTTAAAGGCGGCTGCGGGCGGTGGTGGAAAAGGTATGAGATTGATTGAACATGAAGATGAATTGCTCGATGGTTTACGTGCGGCACAGGGAGAAGCACTCGCATCATTCGGTGATGATCGAGTATTCATCGAAAAGTTCATTGTATCGCCAAGGCATATCGAGATACAAATTCTGGCAGATCAATTCGGGACAATTTTGTATTTCCCTGAAAGAGAATGTTCAGTACAGAGAAGACATCAAAAAGTAGTTGAAGAATCACCTTCAACAGCGGTTACGGCAGAAATCAGAAAAGCAATGGGTGAGGCAGCTGCAAGACTTGTCGCTACATCCGGTTATACAAATGCAGGGACATTGGAATTTTTACTAGATGCTTCCGGTGCATTTTATTTTATGGAAGTAAATACTCGTTTGCAGGTGGAACATCCCGTAACTGAAATGGTAACATGAATTGATTTGGTCGAACAACAGATTCGCATTGCATATGGTGAGCATTTGGCCATTAAGCAACATGATCTTGTTCCAAAAGGACATGCAATTGAGTGTAGAATATGCGCCGAAGATGTTTACAATGAATTCCTCCCGGAAACCGGAATTGCTCACTATGTTGAATTACCAAATGGGGAAGGAGTTAGAAATGACACAGCCCTCTTTCCGGGTTTTGAAGTATCAGTGAATTATGATTCAATGATTGCCAAATTGATTTGCCATGGAAAAAATAGAGATGAATCAATCGAACGCACTCTCGAAGCTTTGAAATCATATCATATTGCGGGCTTAAGAACTACGATTCCATTTTGCCAATTTACTGTTGATTCCGATGCATTTCGCTCAGGAGATTATTCAACAGCTTTTGTTGCGAAATATTGGAAGGGAGAAATCCCCGAAGAGTTGCACCCATTCTTACTTGCTTCCGGGGTATTTGCCAAACACCATCAAGAAGAAAGAAGAAAACCAATTTATCCCTGAAGCTTATTGATTTGATCTTCAACTGAAAATAGAGTGGTTCGGGAAAATAGTGTATTGAATCCGGCAATGATTTCATCGGAATGGATTTCATTCACTGTTGGACCTTTTGTAAGGATGTATTCATGTGGTGATTGATAGGGCGTCCACAACATTGTTCCGGAGTTGTCTTCGACAAAAAAAGCAAGGCATGGTATGCTAAAAGAGGAAATCAAGTGCAGAACAGATGTATCAGGTGAAATGAGCATGGATGCACCCGCCAATAACCCGGCAAATTCATGATATGACGTAACGAAAGGAGCCAAATATATTTGTGTTTCTTTTGCAATTACATGCATTGAAGCATGATGTTTTTTTTCTCCACACAACATCAGTTGAATATCATGTTGGTCAAGAATTTGTTTTATTTCTTTGATCCAAGGAATAGCAGTCAATGGACTCAGTACTCTATAGTCCAAACCCCCTGCGATATTAATCATGATGAGTGGTTTTGAAAGATTAATTCCTACCTGCACAAATGCTTGCTTCGTTTTATGCTGGATACTCTCCTCTATAGTATAAGGTATGGTCAATGATGTAAGCTGAGGATTAATTCCAAGACCAAGCAATACTTGTGCTGTTCGCTCCACAATATGCACAGAAGACCTGTCGCGAGGTCTGACGCAATGCGTATAAACATTTGCATTGGACTTTAGAATGCCAAGCTTATGCGTAGCTTTGCTCATACTCAGGAGATATCCACTTGTAGTGGAGGGATTGTCTAGTGGATCTATTGCAATATCATATCTTCGCTTTGGAAGCAAGCGATATAATCCAACAATACTTTTCAATGATTTGTCATACAGTAAGCAATCATTCACATGGAGAAGTAGTTGATCTCGTAAAGGAAGATTCACTTTTCCGGCGAGAACATCTATTTGTGCATGCGGATATGCTTCTCGAATTGCTTTGATAGTTGGCAGTGTGATGAGCATATCACCAAGTTTATCCGGACGGATAATCAGTATGCGTGGGGAATGTGGGAGTTGAATCGCATCAGATACAGATGAAATAATCTGTCCTTTGAATGGTGAACCCGAACCGATCAATAATTTACGGATGAAGCGTTCAAGCGGTTTAAGAAAAGATATCGCCATAGTGCACTCTATTATCGACCACCTGAGACAGAAATACGAATATCTAAGCCAAACTGATAGCGACTGAATCCAGGCGCGGCGGCACCTTCATTGATGGTGGTTTCATATCTCATGAACAAGCGAGCTGTAACTCTCTGAGAGATTCCATATCTAGCAGATGGCTCTAAAATGATTTGTGTATTTCCATCCAAACGTTGAGCATTCTGATCTGCCAACTTAAGCAAGTCATATGTATTTCGTAATGAGCGTTTGAATGTTGCAAGCATTGCGAATTCAAGTTCATTGTCAAATGTCAATCCAAAGAAGGAAGTTTTGAATCCTCTACGATTATAATTTGCTTGTAATGTCAAATCAGTGACAGACTCACTTTGAATAATCGATGAAGTTGGCTGCATGATATAATTTTCTCGGGTTGTAAATCTTAATGAACCCGTCAATAATCCTTTCAATTTTGATTCATCAAATGTCAATTGCATTCCGAGCAGTGGTTCAAATCCTGATTGAATTTGTTGAGAACCCGGGACTATGCCATTATCCGTTCTTGTAGTGCTTTCTTGATAGGAGGATTTATATGCATGTTCCAACGTGACGCGCTTTGCCAGATTTGCAAAAATCGGAAGCTTCTCAACACCATCCCATCTGAAAGTCCAATTGATTGCAGGCAATACTTTTTGAACTGCATCAGGAAGAAATGAGAAAATCCTAGTTTCCAATCCTTTTTCGAATGATTCAGAGACGGCATCTCTCAATGCCTGATTTTGACGCAGAGTATCTGAAGGAATTTGAGCTATGATCACTTGTTTACGTTCATTGAACAAATCGATCACACGTTCGATGGAATTATTGAGCGGAGCGAAGATCAAAAACTTGGGTAGTGATAGATATGACCGATTATAATTTGAGGTCACGACAATATTCGTAAATCGGGAATCTCCTTCATTATCGGTGGAATCCAATTGATTCTGGTTGAAGCCAAAACCCGATTTCCAATTAAGATCCAGTGTAGCGCCCGGCCAAAGTGGACGATTTGTTCTACATTCAATTTCTGATTTTTGGAAAAAATTATCAGGTAGAATTGCATTGCGTGGTCGTTTTCCATTGAAAGTCTCTACCCGAAAAAATGGAAATCCTGCAGTAGGTATAAGTCTAAATCCACCATGAGGTTGAGGAACCAATCCCATTTGATATGCAGCACTTGGTCCGAATGATTCTGCTTCATCCAAACCAACGGCACTTCTCCAAAAATTAGTCATTCCAGTTTCGCCCAATACTCCTTGATTGATTGCAGAGTTTTCCTGTTTAAAATTCATCGTCAATGTTTCATAATCAAAGAAGATTGTTTTGAATACTCTGCCTATCGTACCCAAAATACTTGTACTGGAGTCTGAGCCTTTTGCAGCCGTTATACCCCACCATTTATCGGTCATGCTTTTGAGCCGAAGATTTGATGTAAATCTCAGGGTATTCTGAAAGGAAGCTTGCTTTACGGCATCTTTGACCATTGTATCTTGTTGCAAAGGATTGCGCCAAGTATAGGTGGTAGAGAAAGAACCGGTATTATCAAAATAATTATGGAGTCCACCAATATCAGGGAAGCGAGGTCTGAAATTCAATGTCACCACTTGATTGTGATTCGTATTCACACCGAAATTGATAAAATTAGAACCGTTTCCTATCACTCTTCTCAATAATTCACTTCCTTCTCTTTGTCTGCCATTTTCATCCAATTCCAAATCCATCAATGTAGAACCGGTTGTAAATGAATAATCCAATATTGGACTAAGAAGACCATTCTCGGAAAATCGCCATGAGAATTGTGCTTGACGCGTAGCGGCAAAATCTCTAATGACCGGACTTGGGAATGTCAGGAATCGTGATTTCTCCGTGGCTCTTGATCTTTGGAACTGAACGGATGTTGAGAAAGAAGAAGGAACAAAGAAGATTTTCCAATCTTTATATGCACCAAAAAACGGAATATCCCCAATCCAAGAAATTGGTTTCACTGAAATTGTTGATGGGAATTGCACATTGTAATCCGACTTGAGCCTCCAATTCCATCTGAAGCGTTCCTCTGCAACAGGGGAGCGTTCAAATGTCTGAGAATAATCATAACTCACATTGATCTTATTGATTGTTTCCTTGATGAGCCAATGATTGATGGGTATTCCCAATCTGAAACCGGTGATCGCCCAACTATCTTGAACTCTTAATGTTTGAGATCGTCTGCGTACAGAATCGCTTACCCTTGATGCTTCATTGACATTTCCTTTAGAGCGAGTCAGCTCTGCATTATAAGCCGCCTGTGCTGCTTGTTCAATTCCCACATCTGTTTGTGCTGCAAATATTGGAGTTTCCGCCAATTCTCCATGAGTATAGGATATTGGAATGCGCATATCACTCAACTCTTTTGGTAAGAGTCTTTCAAGAGTTCCTTGCATTTGAACATTCCAATTCAATGTTTGATTGCGATTCCCAAAACGTTCTTCGAGTCGATGGAAATTTGGATTTGTCTGATTATATGTTGCATTGACAGTACCTAAATCCGCAAGCTTCAATTCTGCTGAACCTATCCCTGCCCAATCGACAGAACTTTCAGGTTCAATCAATCGTAATTCATTCACCCACATCGTAGTTGATAAATCTTCAGGGAATGAACCTGATGTTGGATTGGCAATTCCAAAGCCGATAAATTGAATTCTAGTCAGAATAGGATTTCCTTTGATGACATACTGTGTTTCAATGGGTATGGAAAATCCCGGATCGAATTGTTCTGCTGTATCAATGAATCGCGTAATGATGTCTTCCGGTACACGAAGCGTGGCTGCTTCTTGAGAACGTTTCTCTTTGAGAGCTGTCAACTTTGCCACTTCAATGTCGATGTCTCTCCATCCTTGTATGATAGGGCGACGCACTTCATAATAATTGGCAGAGTCCAAACCAAATCGAATGAATGCTTGTGCTTTCGATGCTGCGCCATACGGAATGAGCGCAGGCATGGAGCCATCTCCGTGAAGAAAGAACTTCATCCGCTTATAGTAAAACACGTCTAGATTGCGCATCAAACGAACAGCCATCCTCTCTTGACCTGAAGGCAGATTTTTTACGCTCACGGATAAAGATTGTTCATTCAATCGTACATCCTGAAGCGGATCCGGATTATTGATTTGCCGTGGTCTTTGTACGCCGGGAGGCAATGTATATAAATCAGGGAGTCGACTGTTTTCTTCGACATTCACGAATTGCACACTGAGTATGCTGTCTTCCGGTGTAACATTTGGTTGTAAACCACTATTGCGAATCCATTGCCCACCGGTAAATTTCCATTCTGCAATCTTTACTGTGATTGGTTGCCCTTTGAACCATACTCTGATATATTGAAGATTTGCAAAAGTGGGATTGCCAACTATCTTCGTTGGCCTGCGTAATGGGATACGATAGAAGTACCACTGATTAAGCGGATTGGGATCAGATGCTCCCGTACCAATGATTTGTGGATTTCTTCTTGGATCAGGATCAATATTGATTTTATAACTGAAATAACTATTGTCCAGCATGATTGTCTGGCCATTATTATTGTTGAGTATCTCACGATCAGGGAATTGCCCGGATTCGGATAACTGAGCATTATTCTCATAGTTATTGTAAAATGTGAATTGTTCACTTTTTTGAACATTCCTATCAACATTGAAGTCAAAGAAATAGTTATCGCGGGCTGGATCTTTTTCTTGATTGAGAGGGAAGGGATATGCCTCCCCTGGAGCGACAGAACTTTTTTCTTGTTCATCATTGAGGCCGTCAATGCCGACATCTTCACCAATATCGATGATATTATTTGGTATCGGACTTGCTTGTGTGATACCATCCTCGGTGTTCAAACGATTATTTGGTATGATATCTTCACTAATTTGTCCGATATCAACCCACATTTCTGTTTGATCGGATTTTGTATCCGGTCCAAACTTCACGACCAATTCCAAAAAGTCTATATTTTCTGTATCGAAATTGGTATTGAATGTCGAGAATAGCCTTTGAATACCACCCCAAACGCGGAATTGATTATTCTGAAGAAATGCTGCATGTGAAGTTGCATCGTATGTTGGATTGATATTGTCTACAAAATCTTTGTTACGATTATAGATCCCACGCTCTGTACTTTCAAAACGGATTTCCAAATCATTGATGGTGTTCAATCTTCCACGTGTATCACGATTGGGATAGACATCAAGTAATCTTGTATCACCGATGAATTTCTGGAACCACCATGTTTTTCCGCGAAAATAATTTCCTTCTTTTGAAAGTGGATCATCCCATAGTCTTGGATCATCCGGCAATGCGCAATGTGCCCATTGTTGGGGAGTGAGTCCAAGAGATATGCTTCGTTGAGCACCTTCAAAGTCATCCACATATGCAACTGCAGCTCCATTGTCCGATGGAATATCAGAAATACGTTTATTCGGTGTTGGAAGCATTGCAGCAATTTCACCTCGAAGCGTGAGCGTTGATGGTGCTTTCGTATCATAGAAAGGCATTGCATCTAATGCTTTTGTAAGGAAAGGTAGATTCAGATTGAGATTGCCATCAAAACCTATCATGCTATTTGAAACAGGCTCTTCATTCACGCGAACACGGTCGAACAGCATTGCCTGATCGAACATCATGAATGTCATACCAACATTCGCTGATCCATTTCTTCTTTTGAATGCTTGCATGTCGGCACGTAGACCAACTAGTGTTCTTGTTGCGAGATTGAATAGATCATTCTGCTCATATTCAATGCTGAGATTTGCATTTGGCAATGATGCCCGCGGATTGGTGAGGGTGACTTGGCCGGTGAAATACTCCACATAATAATCGACATTTTCTCGTAAAGGTGTTCCATCAAGATTCACGCGTACACTGCCTGGTGAGAGATTGAAAGCACCGAGTGAGATTTTACCACCACCTGTATTCATCAAGCCTGTTGCTTCTCCGGTAATGATGAAGCGATCCCGATCTGTTGCACGACGTGCTATTTCAACGATTTCTGTGTATACCTGTGTATAGCGATATTTATTGGCTGCTTGAGGGCTTCCAACTTTTGAGAAATACTTGATAAGTCCAGAGTCGAAGGGTTCTCTTTCCGGAAAAATAATTTCTCCACGAACCGGATTGAAAAATGGTGAGCCTTGCTGCTGATATTGTGCTGGTAATTGTGATTGAGGAGTGGTCCCGCCACCAAGTGATGTACTTCCACCTTGTTGTACTTGATTTTGTTGATTCTGCTGCTGCGGGCTGCCCAAGTCGAATAGTCCATCGGGGCGTGCGGTTCCATCGGAGTTGTTGACTCTGTCAACTCCGAGAATAGTCACGACCTTATCACTAGATCCTTCCAAAACATCAGAGGAATCATTGTTTGCACGCAGATACCAAACATTCAGTTTCAAATCGGCAAGACTGACATTGCTTTGTCCGATATTGAAGATATTCCTCATTTGCCTTTTCCAAAGCATAGGAAACCCGGGTTGCATATTTGGTCTATACACAAGTTTCAATATCAATGTATCTTTTGTCTGCACAGTATTTGAAATGGTACCAAAATCCAAATCATCTCCGGGTTCGCTTGTTTCTCCTTCGATACGATATGCTACAGCATATGTTCTGTCTGATTTAAGTGAAGTGATTGTCAAACGACCGAGATTTTCGTCGAATTGATATGCTCTTTGATCGAGCTTCAAAAACTTTCCTCTTTCAGTATATCCGGCAACCGGGGCTATGGAGGTATAGTAGGCCTTATCGTAAAACTGAGGAGAAGTTCCAACTCTGTTTATTGCAGATAATGTGTCAATCGCGATACCTTCAGCTGCTTGCGCTGCTAATTGCACATCAACAGTCGATTCATACACTTCCAATAATTTGATTCTGTTTCTTCTCGATTGGGGTGTATTTGGTAACAGTGGTATTTGTGCTTTGTAATATGTATCCCAAATGGAAAAGTATGCGGTATCCAAAAAGAAATTTTTCTTGTCATAATCGTAGGCATTCATTCTAAATGGTTGCCTCATTGTTCCACCACCGGAAACATTTACCCTGCGCGACTCACCTCTTCTTTGTGAAGCAATTGTCTTAAGGTAAAGAGGCCCGAACTGAAAGTCGGTCCTGATTCCAAATAATGCTTGGCTTCCACTTATAAGAGTTGAAGGAGTTGGGAATTGAACATTTCCAACTTCCACTCTTTTGAAAATATCATCTTCCTCACCTGAAAAACCAATATTGAAACGATTGTTCAAATCGAATTGTTGCCGCGTATTCCAATCAACGCCTAATCGTAATTTATCACCAATCCTACCTGTCACATTAAGATTGATGTCTTGCGTGAAGAAGGGACCCGATTGCGTTTGCCCGAATGGAGATGCTGTCCCCATTTTTTGTGAATCCCATTGCCAACCGGCTCTTACATTCACATCACCGGCTACATTGATGCTGATTTCCGGTTTGCCAAAAATGCTCATGAGCGGATTTGGTGGAATCGGGATGGATAATCCCGTGGCCTGACTTAGGACACTTGCCAAATCGGATGAAGACATCGCTTTTTTTAAGTCATAATGCCGTACGAGTGAATCCCATAATCTTCCTCTTTCCCGTTCACGACGCAAGAGTAAATAATCATCCATTGAAATGATATTTCCACTAGCCGTGGAGATATCGCCAAATGTTTCTGTTTTTCTTACCTCTGAAACGGTTGAATCAAATTTCAGATCGATGGTATATCCGGGCGGTAAAGGATTGTTTCGATATGGATCTTTCCCAAATGAACTACGATACTGTCTTTTTGGAGAGAATATGCCGGAAAGAGGTAATACTTGAGAATTGGAAAGAGAATCTGTTTCAGTGCTCAATGAAGTGGAATCTTCGGGAGTTACAGGTGGCTCTCCAATCATCATTGAAGCACGCATATATGCCAAAAGCAAATCACTATGCTCAAATTCAGCTGCGCATACCACCATGCTTGTGCCTGCCATGAACAAGCACATGAGAAGAGGGAAGAACCGAAATGAAACAATGTGGAGATGCATGTTATCTCAAACAAGTACGAAACATATTGTACAAGCCGAAAGAATTTCCGGATCCATGCTGCTGTCAGCCGGAGAATCCGTTCGATTGTGAATCAGTACAAATGTGTCAGAGGCGTACTCGTTCGGTGAAACAATGGTCAATAATGGCTCAAAATTACATTCTTATGCGCTTTTTGGCAAGTTTTCATGTAATCTTCAAGAGATATTTCAATAACCTTGCCAAACTTTTCAATCCTAGATATTATCTGTTCAGGATAATGGGAATGGTCTTGCGAAATTGACCAGCAACCATCTCGCAGAAATACACCCCGGGCGGTAAATGGCTCATTGGATGGCGAAATTGGTGCAATTCCGCAGGGGCCATACCGGAAAATACTGTTTCCAATTTCATTCCATTAACGGAGTATAATGATATCTGTGCAAATGTCGCTTCTTTGAAAAAGTGTTGAATTTCCATCACAGGTTCACCTGACACCTTCATGGAAGCAATGAAATCATTGGTGCTTTTTCTAATGTTATAGAGAAAATCTCCAAAGAAATTATTGAAAGGATCTAAGCAAAATGTATCTTTTCTTAATTGTATAGAAATTGGAAAATTAGTGATTGAAAATGAATTATAGCAAGGATTGGCCGATTGAAATGGATTCGATGGAGGTGGATAAGTAATAGTTAAATCGTTAATCAAAATACTGATGCTATCATGTTCGCTTAAGTAATAATGAAAAGTAAGAAAACCTAATGTATCGCCAATAAATCCATCTTTTTCATTATTCTGGATTTCGAAAAATCTTTCACTATTGTGATTTGGGCTAGCAGCCAACTTATCAGTAACTATAAATTTGTCTTTTAGAGTAATTTCATCATCAATTCTGAAACTTGCATTGTAAATGGCCTGTCTACTTTCCAAAGGTAACCCTAGTTTGAAGTATCGTAGAACTCTATAATCAATACCAGGTGGAAAATTCAATCTTGAAAATTGTATTGGTATTGAAATAGTAGTATCTGCATCCAAAATAAAACTACTTGGTGATGTGATGAAAATACCAGGTAAAACTGATTGGTAAGAAACATCTATGGGCTTAAGTATATCCCTGTTATTAGAATAGACTCTAATCTTCCCGACATAATTACGAGCATTGTTAGATTGTGGTTTTGGAATAACCTGTAACTTAAAAGATTGATTGGGGTCTAAAATTCTCCTTGCCTTCAAGTCACTGGGATCAAAAACAAAATCCGCTGAATCTCCAATGAAAGTTATTGAATCAACTGTAATTCTTACCTGTCCATTATTCAAAAATGTTATTACATTCTTACATTGACATAAAGAGTCTTTAATTGCATTTAAGTAATAAACATTACATCCATCCCTATTAATAACAAGATTCCCTTTGTTTACTTTGCCTTTGAGCGAAAAAGCTGGATTCGCAATTGAATCATTTATTCCAGGAAGCACCTGTTTCAAATTTGTATGAATGATAAATGTACATTCAACATCACCAGCAGTATTATGAAGAAACTGAATGTTTATATACGAGATTTGATTGGGTAGGATAGTTTTTTTATATGTGGTATCTATTATGAAGTCACTTATGGATCCGGAAAGTGTAATGGAATCAATTGTCAACGGTATAGAACCGATATTCTTTATAGGGACATCATAGTTTGTTGGTACGTTAAATTCGGCATCACGTAAAGTGATAGCCCTCTCAGAAAAAGACAATGCTTTAGGATTTCTTACTTCCCATTCAGCTGAATCAATGATCAATATTCTATTACTTTCAATTCCGACATTTGATTGTATGCCATCAACTTGTTCATGTGATGAAGAAATCAATGTTTGCTTGATGGTTTGAGTCTTTGAATTCGTAAAGGATGATGCAAAGCATTGATGAAGATCGATCACTCCATAGAGAAAAATTGCTATTGCAATGAATACATGCATACTGTTTTGCATGACTTTACCCTTGTTTTGTTTGTGAGCTTCCCATGATTGCCAGCACTTTCAATTCCACTGCAATTGGCGTTGGCAAGGCATTGATTTCTATTGTAGTTCTACAGGCATGAATACCTGCGAAATGTTCTTTGTATAGAGCATTGAAGCGGGGGAAATCATCGCGCATATTTGTTAAAAACACTGTCACATCAACGATGTCTTCCCAACATGACCCTGCATCCTCAAGGATATATCGGATATTTCTGAAAACCGAGAGGGTTTGCTCTTCAATATCATAATCAAGTATTTGGCGATCTGCATCCAATGTTACGCCCGGTATGATGGATGTTCCACGTTCTCTTGGCCCAACCCCTGACAGAAAGAGCATGTCTCCAATGCGTCTTGCATGAGGATATGCTCCTACTGGTTCGGGAGCTCTTTCGGAATTAAGGATCAGATTTGGGGATAATGCCATAGAGTAGAACTTTGCCTTGATTAGTTGGCTACAAATTACGAATTTCGAGGAATTAGAACATATTCAATATCTGGTCATTACAGACCCTTTCATTTTTCGGAGCACACTCCACATGAAACGTATCGGACTACTTACAAGCGGCACTGATGCCCCAGGCATGAATGCGCTCATCAGATCAGTGGTGAGAACGGCTGAATCAAAAAAATTGGAAGTGATTGGCATTTCTCATGGATTCAAAGGAATCGTTGAAGAACAGTTTAGAACACTGGGAAGAGCAGACACTGCCAATATCGTCGGCCTCGGCGGAACAATTCTGAAAACAAGTAAATATATGCCCATAGAAGAAGAGCATGTTCGGAAACAAGCAGTAGAACAACTACGGAAAGCCGGCATTGAGGGATTAATTGCCACCGGAGGACCTTGGTCTTTGAAATATCTTCATCTCATGGGGAAAGAGCATAATTATCCTGTTGTTGGAGTTGGTGCTATCATAGATAATGATGTGTATGGAACCGATTATACCATTGGTTATGACTCTGCATTGAATACTGCTGCAGAAGCGATCGATAAAATTCGTGATACAGCAGATTCAATGGGGAATGTTTTCATCATCGAAGTGATGGGAAGCCAAGCAGGTTATATCGCCATCAATGTGGGTATCGGTTGTGGCGCGGAATATATTGCCATTCCTGAGACCATAACGAATATCCCCGATCTTCACCGTCGCATCTCAACCCGTAATGCCGATAAACGATATATCATCGTGATTGGTGAAGGTGATGAAGTGGGCGGAGGATTTGATCTCGCGAAAATTTTGAAAGATTCTTATAATATCGACAGTACAGTATCGGTGTTGGGAGCAATGCAGAAAGGTGGAAAACCATCAGTAGCAGATCGAATCCTTGCAAGCCGTCTTGGTCATGCTGCTGTTGAAGCCATGATAGATGGCAATACAAATTCCATGGTTGGCATTATCAATGGTTCTGTTCATCATACGCCATTGCCATTGACATTTGAACGCAAAAAAATATTGCCTGATTACTTGGTTTCATTGTCTGATATTCTTGCTTGATTGGAGCCGATATGAACATTGATTTTACAGGCATTGTCCAAATGTTTCAATTAGAAGGGTTTACCGCTCTCGGAAAAATCGCTCATCCAATGACGGGTAAAACCGAGAGAAATCCTGAACAGGCTTCATTTGTTATTGACCTTCTTGCTATCCTGCAAGAAAAAACTGCGGGAAATCTGACCGATACAGAGTCTCGGCTACTTGATACTGTTTTGAGAGATCTGCGTTTGAACTATGTCGCAGATACTACTTCGCCGGCAGCATCAAATCCGGATACCCCCGGTGATTTGTCATGAAATCAATCGGTCTGTATGTAAATCCGGATCGTGAAGGTGCGGTTCAAGCAGCTAAACATGCCGCATCGATTCTTTTTGATCTTGGTGCTGAATGCTGTGCTGAACCAAGTATTGCTCAATCATTGCCGGAAAATATTCGTTCTCGCATACATGTTTTGCATGCTGTGGAGTTTGAACGTTTTGCCGATCTTGTGATTGTCTTTGGTGGTGATGGAACAATGCTTACCGCTGCTCGATTATTCTCCGGATCAGACCTGCCGCTTATGGGTGTGAATGTTGGACGCCTTGGTTTCTTGGCTGAATTTAATTTGGAAGAATTACCCAAAGCTCTAAAAGATGTCCTTTCAGGTGATTATCGAATTGTTGATCGTACATTGCTCGAAGCACAAGTAGGAGGCAAAACAATTCATGCTTTCAATGAGATTGTGTTTGAGAAAAAAGAATCTTCCAGACTCATTACCACTCATATTGCTCATCAACAATATCTAATTGCATCATATCGCGCTGATGGAGTGATCATAGCTACACCAACTGGCTCTACGGCTTATTCATTGTCATGTGGTGGCCCAATTATAACTCCTTCATCATCAGTGCTTTGTATTACTCCGATTTCTCCTCATTCACTAACAATGAGGCCGCTGATCATACCTGATACACTCGAATTAACAGTAAAAGTTGATGCACCTGATGGTGAAGCCAGAATGGTTGCAGATGGACAAATTGAACTATCCATTACAAAACAAGATCAGGTGCTCATTCGCAGATCATCTACACAAGTGAAAATCGTTAAACATGCAGACAGCACATTCTTTGACCTCCTCCGCAATAAATTGTTGTGGTCGGTTGATCCTTCTGCATTTGAACAATCAACAGATGAGAAGCATTGAATGAATGCACTCTTGTTTGATCTTGATGGAACCTTGACGGATTCTGCGCCCGGAATTATCAAATCCGTTAAATATGCACTTGAATCAATTCAGGCCCCAATTCCTTCAGATGAAATATTACAGAGATTTTTGGGTCCACCTTTATGGGAATCATTTCCTGTGTATTGTCAATTCGATGAATCTTCAACAAGGGAAGCCGTCCGATTGTACAGAGAATATTATGCCGTCAAAGGCATCTATGAACAAGAACTCTATGAGGGCATTCCGGAACTGATGCTCGAATTGAATCAAGCTGGCTTGCCATTATTTGTTGCAACGGCAAAACCAGACATGTATGCCGGTAAAATTCTAGAGCACATGAAGCTTGATCATCTTTTCGTAGATATTTGCGGAGCAAGCGCTGATAATTCACGAGCAGACAAAACCTCAATCATTGGTCATGTGATTGAAAAACATGGCCTCAATCCGAATGCTTCGTGGATGATAGGTGATAAAGAGCATGATATTTACGGAGCGCATGCACATTCAATGAAGTCGATAGCCTGTTTATACGGATATGGCATGCAGAATGATCTTGAGCAATCTGCTCCTACCCATATGTGCTCATCAGTTCAGGATTTAAGAGATGTATTGTTGAATCTGCAATTGTAATGAAGAGGAGCATAAATTCTCCTTTTCATGTTGAACACAGAAATTTTCTAAATTGATGTAGAATAGTACATCCAAAGAATATCAATGGAACATAACACTCAACATATTGTAAACATCGAAGAAAAGTTTTCTCTTTACAGAAAACGCATAGATGAATATCTCTCGCAATCCCATGAAGGGGGAGTGCCGGCAATACTATATGATCCAATTGAATATATTGTTTCAGCCGGAGGAAAAAGGCTCAGACCGATCATTACCATGCTTGCTTGCGAAAGCATTGGAGGAATTGGATATGCAGCAGCGGGTTGCGGAGCTGCTTTAGAGATATTGCACAACTTCACATTGGTTCATGATGATATCATGGACAAATCTCCATTGCGTAGAGGTAGAGATACTGTGCATGTGAAATGGGATGAAGCATCTGCAATTCTCAGTGGTGATGTGATGATGGGTTTAGCCTATCGACTACTCATCAATGAAGTGAAAGATTCTCCAAGAGCTTTGGAAATCATGTCCAAATTCACTCAAGGTCTGATCGATGTCTGTGAAGGTCAAGCACAAGATCTTGAGTTCCAACAAACACCCATTGTATCCATGGAAGAGTATCTGTCCATGATAGAAATGAAAACAGCACGGCTCATTGAATTGTCTGCAATCATAGGCGCTCTCTATGCCAATGCGAATGAACAACAAATCAATGCCTTGCATTCTTATGCCAATCATCTGGGGATTGCATTTCAGGTGCAAGATGATGTTCTTGACTTACTTGCAGACAATAAAGAATTCGGTAAGGTAATCGGACAAGATCTTTTGGAAGGGAAAAAAAGTTATTTCATTGTGCGCGCTTTTGAATGCATCAAAGATGGTGAAGATGCTCAATTCATCGAACGATATATTCAAAACAAGGGTATCCCCAAAGAACAAATTCCTATAGCAATAGATATATTTCGAAGACATGGCATCATTGATGATGCAGTGCAAACAGTACAATCGCATGTACATGCAGCGCAGTCCGCATTGTCTATGCTGCCAAAAAATGATGGAACATTCGGGCTTGAATTGATTGCTGATAAAATGGCTGTGCGTACTGTGTGATTAGTCAATCATCAAAGATGCAAATACTTGCTGTATCTCCTCAAGTGATTTAGAGCCAATATCTCCCACGCCATGTTCTCTGACAGAAACCTGCCTCATTTCTTGTTCTCTTTTACCAACCACGATTGCATACGGTATTTTCTTTTGCTCGCTTTCGGCAACTTTCCGTGAAATTTTCTCATTTCTTAGGTCGGTTTTCACCCTATATCCATGAGACTCAAACAAAGTAGTCAATTCCTGTGAATAACCATGTTGTTCTTCACTGATGGGAAGAATCGACAATTGGATAGGAGCAATCCAGAATGGGAAATTCCCAGCATAATGCTCAATCAAAATTGAAAGAAAACGTTCCATTGAACCGAATGGAGCTCTATGAATAATAACGGGACGATGCTTTGCATTATCGGCACCCGTATATTCCAATTGGAATCTTTCGGGCATTACATAATCTACCTGGACCGTACCAAGCTGCCATTTTCTGCCAATAGCATCACGAACAATGAAGTCGATTTTTGGTCCGTAAAATGCAGCTTCACCCAAACCAATGAAATACTCTAGACCCATCTCGTCGGCAACATCTTTGATCTCTTTTTGAGCTCTTTCCCACAATGATAAATCACCACCATATTTATCAGCATTGTCATCTCGGAATGATAATCGGGTGCTTACATCCATTCCAAATGTTGTGAAGACTTTCTGTGTAATTTCTATCACTTGCTTGATTTCATTACGCAATTGGTCTTCCGTGCAATAAATATGCGCATCATCTTGAGTGAATCCACGAACTCTGGAAAGTCCATTCAATTCGCCCGATTGCTCATAACGATAAACTGTTCCAAATTCTGCAAGACGTACCGGCAAATCACGATAAGAACGGGGCTTCGATGCATAAATCTGATGATGATGCGGACAATTCATGGGCTTGAGCAAATATTCTTCATCATCAACGGTGATTGGTGCAAATTGTGAATCGGCATAATAAGGATAGTGACCACTTGTGCGATATAATTGGAGATTTCCAATATGTGGAGTGATCACTTCTTGATATCCACGTTTCACCTGTTCATTACGAAGGAAATTCTCAAGCGTTCTACGTACTATCGTACCATTCGGAAGCCAAACGGGAAGCCCACCACCAATTATTGGTGATATCATGAAAAGTTCAAGCTCTTTGCCAATTCTGCGATGATCCCTTTTTTCAGCTTCTTCGCGCAATGTGATAAATTCTTCCAATTGATCTTTTTTGGGGAAAGCAATTCCATAAATTCTCGTCAATTGTTTTCTTGAGGAATCTCCGCGCCAATAAGCGCCGGCTACAGAAAGTAGTTTTGGATATTTCAATGTACCGGTTGATGGAACATGTGTGCCACGACATAAGTCGGTAAAATTTCCTTGAGTATAAAATGTAATTTCAGATTCCTTCAATCCTTCAAGCAATTCAAGTTTATATTCATCACCTTTTTCCTTGAAAAATGCAATGGCATCCTCCCAGGTTATTTCACGGCGAATGAAAGCAGAGTCGGCTTTGACCAATTCTTTCATCTTTTGCTCGATTGCAGGTAAATCTTCTACTGAAATTTTCACTCCTTCGGGAAGGTCAATATCATAGTAAAATCCTGCCTCAATTGAAGGACCAATGCCAAACTTCACTCCTGGATACAATGCTTCCAAAGCTTCGGCCATCAAATGCGCAGTCGAATGCCAAAAGATTTGTTTTCCCTCATCATCATTCCAAGTAATGATGCGAATTGCCGCATCATGATCAATGGGACGTGAAAGATCATAAGGGGTATCATTCACAATGATGCCAAGGGCATTGCGAGCAAGTCCTTCTGAAATGGACAATGCAATTTCTTTTCCGGTTGAATGTAATGGGAATTCTCTAACCGTGCCGTCCGGGAATGTGATGTTCATAAGTTTGGTAAGAATAATAATCAGTGGTGCAAAGATACCGTATTGCCCTTGAAAAAGGAAAAGGCCATTTCTTAGGCTATTTGTTGAAGAGATTTTCTATGAGTTTTCTGGCAGCAATGCTGGGTACGATATTCTTTTGATGAATGTCATCCAAGTAAGCTTGCTTGTCCACATTCCATGAGTTTTGATTCTCAGCCCAAAGAATGAGTTCTCTGTGAAGTGCAATTTCAAACCATTCTTTTGCTTGTTGAGCCCTTCTTTCAATCAGTGCTTGGTGATGAGGGGCCGAATCATCGAAAAACGTATCGCACATTTTCAATAACTCTTGAATTCCATGTTGTTCAAGACCAGAACCCGTGATGACCGGAACATCCCAGCCCTGTGTTGGAGAATGCATTAATGATAGTGCGCTACGAACGTGGCCTTTCGCTATTTCAGCAAGAGGCAGCAATTGCCCATCGGCTTTATTGATGAACATCATGTCTGCCAATTCCATTATGCCTCTTTTTATGCCTTGAATTTCGTCACCCGCATTCGGAAGCATCAATAATAGGAATGCATCTGTGATGGACCTTACTTCAACTTCAGATTGACCAACACCAACTGTCTCTATGATAATTGTTGTGAATCCTGCTGCCTCGCAAAGCAGCAATGCCTCACGCGTGGCATTTGATACACCACCGAGCGTTAAGCGCGAAGGAGAGGGACGGATATATGCATTATCTGATCGAGCAAGCAAAGGCATGCGAACTTTATCTCCAAGTATGCTGCCTCCATGAGATTGACTGCTAGGATCAATGGCTAAAACCGCAACCTTTTCCCCTTGCTCTATACATGCCAAACCGAATGATTCGATAAAAGTGGATTTACCAACGCCCGGGCTACCCGTGATTCCAATCCTTTTTGCATTTCCTGTATATGGGAGAAGAGCTTCCAGGACATTTTCAGTTGCTTTCCTATCTAAATCCAATGAGCTTTCAGCCATGGAAATGGCTTTTGACAAAGCACGGCGATTTCCTGCCTTAATATCAGATATCAGGTCATTCAAAGGATAATTTCTATCAAATGCAAGTGAATCCATATCAAAGATTACGAGGAAAAATGGTGAGTTTTGAGCATGAACTTATTGATGATGTCAATTTTGCTCATAGAATAATCCGTAAATTTACAATAATCAGGTCGTAAATCATTGTCTCAAGAGTTTCGCCATGCATTCTTTTTCTCGATTTCTGTCCTTATCAAGCTGTTTCTGCTTTGTATGCTTTTCCTTTTTTCAGATTTCATGCGTTTCTACATCCACATTTGATGCAGAGGTGAAAAAAGTGGATTCTTTACAGAAAGCCTTAATAGCAATGCATAATCAGAAACAGGAATTGGCAGCGAAGAATGTTGGAAATGCTGCTATGATCGATGACCTTCAACAAGAGATTCGATTATTGAAGGAAAAGACAAGAATATTGGAAGAACAATTGGATCAAGCAAAAAAAGCAAGCACGGATGAAATCAGAAATCTTCTTTCTCAATTGGAAAAAGCTGAAGAAGATCTTTTTACCCGAGAAACGATGCTTCGCGATGTTCAAGCATTGATGAAACAAAGGGATTCATCAATGAATGCATTAAGAGAGAGTGTTGAAAAGTCGCTACTTGGATTTAAAGACAGCGGACTCGAGATTGAAGTCAAAAACGGAAAAGTCTATGTGAAGATGTCTAATCAATTACTATTTAAATCAGGATCCACCACAATTGACAAAAGGGGTAGAGATGCTTTGCAGCAATTGGCAATTGTATTGTCCCAGCAACCTGATATATCTATCATGATTGAAGGCCATACCGATAATGTTCCCATAGGTTCTTCGCGTTTTGCGGATAATTGGGACCTCAGCGTTTTACGCTCGACTGAAGTAGCACGCATACTTACTGTTGAAAATGGCATAGATCCAAAGCGCATCATCGCTTCAGGAAGAAGTGAATTCATGCCAGTTGAAGAATCGAATGACCCGGAATCTCGAGCAAAAAACAGAAGAACGGAAATTATTTTAAGTCCTAAGTTGGATGAACTTTTGAATCTTGTGAAATAATATCATGAAAGCAAAGCAACGATTACTTGAAAGACAAAAAGCTATCTCATCCAGATTATGTGTTGGCTTGGATACGGAAATATCCAAGATTCCACCTTTTTTGCAAGGTTCAGAAAGTCCGATCACCACATTCAATGCATCTATCATCGAATCTACATCGATGCATGCATCAGCTTATAAAATCAATACCGCATTCTATGAACAATATGGTGAGCATGGTTGGCAAGCATTGAAAAATACAATCTCTATGATTCCCAATGAAGTCTTTACCATTGCTGATGCAAAGCGTGCAGATATCGGTAATACATCTTCGGCTTATGCTAGAGCCATCTTTGATGATCTGAATTGTGATGCAATTACGGTTAATCCGTATATGGGGTATGATTCATTGGCTCCATTTTTAGAAAGAGAAGATCGGATGGTGATCATCTTGGCTTTGACGTCGAATCCTGGATCCAAAGATTTTCAAAGACTCATTTCTGAGGGGAAGCCACTCTATCAGCATGTTATTGAAAGAGTCTTATCATGGAATTCATCCGCTTCTATTGGTTTTGTGATTGGAGCAACACATCCTGATGAATTGTCAATGATTCGTTCATATGCTCCGGATGAAATGTTGCTTATTCCTGGCATCGGTGCGCAAGGTGGGGACATAGACGCAATAATGAAGGCCAATGCAGATGGACCGGTCATGATCAATGTTTCGAGAGCAATTCAATATGCAGGTGATTCAGAGGATTTTGGGGAAAAGGCCTATGAAGCTGCGCAATTCTATAAAGAGCGCATTGGATTCAATACATGAAAGAGACATTCAAAAGAGACTGCATGCATATTTGATGTTGGGTCAGCATCGTTCCTTGAGCACTCTTGGTCATAGTATTTGTATCCTCAATCCGGGTAAAATCAATCCATATGCTGGACCAGATTTTCTCGATATGGCAGTATTGATCAATGGAGAGTTGTCGGTTGGAAATGGAGAATTTCACAGGCGGACTTCTGATTGGTTTGCTCATGGGCATCATCTCGATATTCATTATCAACATCTTCTCTTGCACATTGTATTCGATAATGACATTTCATGCGAAATATCCAAGGAAACAATCATTATCACAGAAGAATGCATTCCAATGAATGCAATTGTTGAAAAAGGGAATTCGCTGCATTCGCTTGATGATTTACAGGATTATGCATTGAGCAGACTTCTTCGAAAAAGAGATGAGGTAAACAAGATTGCAGATTCATTTGATGATCCCATGCAATTGCTTAAACTATACGGGTTGATATTTTTAGAAAGAAGGGTATCATTAAGAAAAAGACATAGTCATGTCAGACCTCATAAAGCAATCATAGGGGCTTTCATTACCTCTCAATGTATTCAGGAATGTTTGAAGGGAAAGAATCTCCCATGTGACATCTCAAAGGTAGATATCCAGGCACGTGGCGGTCTATCGAAGCATATGTATATGGAATTATTCGTGAACTGCTTTGCGCCATTAGCACTACTGCTTGAGATAGGTGATCAACAAGCGTTTAAAAGTTGGTATTGGACTCAGCCAAGTCTTTCAGTCTATCATTCATTATATGCTTCATTTCCTGATATTCCTCAATTGTTCATGTGGCAACAACAAGGTGTATTGGAGTGGCAAAGACATGTCTTTCATGGAAGAAATACAATTAAGGAATTGCTATATCCATATCATGCCGAATTAATGTGGGATGAATAAAAAAAAGACCATAAGCTGTAGCTTATGGTCTTGTATAATCGATGGTATATTTATCATTGGACAATAATGCATTGCTTACTTGTGTGCAAACCACCAATGGTGACATGAATCCAATAAGAACCGCTTGCCAATCCGGCAGGAATACCGAATTCATGTACGGTAGAAGATGAAAGCATTCCTGTGAACATTGTGTGGATCAATGAACCGGTGGATGACATCAATGAAATTGTTGCACTACCACTTTTTGTTGATTGAACAGAAAGCTTCATGTCATCTGCTTTTTGGCCAAATACAGTAACCTTGATTTCTTTTGAAGCATCAGCTATTGATTCCAATACAGAACTTGGGGGTGTGATCACCACTTTTGCGATTGCACTTGTATCAACTCCGCATTCGCCGCTAACAATAACACTGTAATCACCGGAATTTCCAGTATTTGTAACATTCAAACGATAGATGGAATCAGTAGCATTTTCGATTTTTACTCCATCATTGAACCATTGATATGAAACCTTTGAACCAACTGCAGAAACTTTAAGCTCCAATGCTTGTCCCGATGTAAGATTCACTGATTTTGGTTGTGCCATGACTTTTGTGATTGGTTTTACAAATAGTCGTGCAGGCAAAGATTGTGTGGCTTTACATCCTGTATTGACTGTTGCAACATAATCTCCGGCATCAGTAGCTTTTACAGCAGGTATCGTAAGAATAGAATCTCTAGCGCCTTGGATCACATTTCCATTGAAACGCCATTCATAAGTTCCTTTACCATTTCCTTTAACCAAGATTCTGAATTGTGAACCTGGGCAAAGTGAATCACCTATTGGTTGTTCAGTGATAACTGTTGATTCTCCAATCTTAAAAGTTGTATCGCTGATATCGCGCAGACCGGATGCAACATTGATAACTCTTGCCTTATAAACTGTTCCTCCAACAAAATCATCAGGTATTTTCCAATTGAATGAAGAACCTGGAAGATCACGAGCAACCGTGGTCCATGTGATTCCACCATCTGATGTCAGCTGGATATTTGTTAATTCAGTGGGAGTAAGGCCTTCTTTATTCCAAGAAAAAGTCATGTTGCTACCTGGGCAATATGTCGCATATGCACTTGGTGAACTCATGGTAAGAGAACCAAATGAATATTTTGCCACAAACCCATTCACACCTGAACCTGGATTGGGGTTATTGCTCTCTTGATACATAGTCAAATCGGTTGATGCTGTCGTTCCGCCAACATAAATGTCGCCTCGAGTTGTTTCAATCACTGCTTTGCATATGTCTTCAGCAGCACCACCATAGTATGCAGAAAATGCAACATCGGTCAAATCATTGGAAAGCTTCATTAATATTCCGTCTTTAGAGCCGCCGCCATATGCATTCTCAGTTTCTTTGCTACCAATATTGGTATTACTGAAATCGCGTGAGCTTGTCCAACCTGACAGTAAAATTTGGGATGTATTTGGAATAAAATTGATGGCGGTGGCTGATTCTGTACCTGATGTACCAAATACACCAGAATTAAGCAATGATCTACCATTTGAAGAAATTCTTGAAACAAAGATATCCAATCCGCCTTTGGCAGTGGTTGTTGTTCCTGTGGTTGGGAATGATGTAGTTGCACCAGTTCCAAATTCAGTTTCCCCACAGACGGCAACGGTACCATCATCGAGCGCTACAAGGCCAGTGATTCTATCATTTCCATTGCCACCCAAATATCCAAGAAATTGAGTGTTTTCATCTGCATGAGTTCCTGCAAGGCCAAACTTTGCCACGAAACCATCATCTTTTTGATTATACGTATTATCCCACGGTCTTCTTGAAGGAACTGCACCCCATCCACTTCCAGGTACAGGGTAAGCACCATTGGAGATGCCTTGACCAGTTGTACCTGCAACAAATATAGCTCCGAAGCTTGGGTCATATCCTACCCCAGTTACACGATCATCACCGTCTCCACCGATAAAGCTTGAAAAATTGATGAGAGATCCTGAATTTCTAAATTCCATCATGAATCCATCATAATTTGCCTTCTTTAAACGCTGATATGCACCATTGTCAGTAGGAAAGTCTGATGAATTTGTAATACCACCAACCAATAATTCGCCGGTTGGTCTGGCTGCAATTGCCAACACACGATCTTCCAATGCGCCTGGCAAGTAAGTTGAATAAACCAATTGCGTTCCATTTGAAGAAAGTTTGGCTACAAATCCATCTGTTCCTGCCTTATATGCATCTTTCCAAGATGTGGAAAGAGGGAAGTTTGACGAACTTGTTTCTCCGCCAATAAAAATACCACCATTGAAATCTATAGTGATTGCATTGATGATGTCGTCTCCACCTCCACCGATATATGAAAGACTCAACATCGTTTGTAATTGAGGAGAGTAGCGAATGACAATTCCATCTACGCTACCATTGAATTTTGTGTCATAAGAGCCGGAAATTTCTGGTAAATCTTCAGTCTCTGTTGATCCTGCCGCCCAAATATTACCTGCATTATCCTGAACAATGCCATTGATCGCATCAACACCAGTATTTCCGACATAAGTACTATACACCAATGGATCGATGATCAATGTTTTTGATTTGTCATATTCATCAACAGAAAAAACGAAACCATTGCCGTCCTTTGCAAAGCCACAAGGAATGGTAACTTTCTTACCTGATTCATCAAATTGATAAGCAATGATATTCCCGTGATTCATCACGCCAAAGCGTGTTTGTACAAGAAGAGAACCATCACTAGCTGTAGAAGCATCTGCACCGGAAAATGCAAGTTTGATCTTCGCTGGGTTGGTGCCTGGTTGCACATGGAAATCATATCTGGGATTTTGTCCATCAAAGGAATACACCATGTCGACACCGTCATAGACTTCAGGAATCTTAATGGATGTATATGTGGGTACATTGGCTTTCCAAGTTTGTGGATTATTTCCCAAGAAATAATTTACGATAGTTGGACTTTCTACTAAACCATTTCCCTTAGGTATCAAAGCACCCTCGAGATTCATGGTATAAGCATGACCTTTCTTTACATGAATACCATGCATGTTTTTTTCAATTGAATATACATCATGAATGATGCCTTTATCAGTAATCCAAATATTCATGGAAGGGGTTTTAGCCATGAATTGAATTGATTTGGGCCATTGTCCATTGTTTTGAATGAACATCCCATGCTTTTGCATATTCGCACCTGTGGCCAGACAGAGAAAAGGTAGGCAGCAACATGCGATGATTGAGCTTAGGAGTTGTCTGAATGACATAGTTGTTAACTCCGAAATTGTATAGAAGTACATAATTACCGTTGATTAATGAATGGTACTATGATAGGATTCACTGTTTGAATCTTGATCACATATAGTCCAGAAGGAATCACATCTTTTGAAATAGATACACTCTTCCCATACATATGACCATTTACCATACCATTACCTTGCAAATTAATTATTGAATAAGGAATTACACCCATGCTATTTTCACCTGAATTGAGGAAAATTTCAATTTTAGCGCCATTATCCACAATTCGCGCTTCTGAGAATAGGGAATTATCCCCATTTTTCACGGAAACAGGACCTTCGATCACCTCAATAGCTTCCTTAAGATGTGTTGCCAATTCGGTTCTTACAGTATCTGCTCCAATCACTATATAGGCGATTACTGAATCATTTGGCAAAACAACTTTTTCAAACCTACCTCCGACAAACATTGCAATATCACCTGCAGACCCAAATTGTATCGAATTACCTCCATTCAGCAAGGCATTGAATTCTTCATCCGTATATGAAAAACCAGAAGCATTGAGCCCTGCTGCTTGAGGCCTGAACGATGGTTCTGTTACAGGAGCAAAACAGAGAATTCCGACCTGAGGATTGGGTTTATTCGCAAAACGACCTTCTTTCCATGCAATCTCCGCATAGCATCGTGGCTTGATATAGTCCGGAATTGCATCTGTAAAATGTTCAACTTTATTGTCTCTACCATAATTGCCAATATCCCAATCGCCGAATAATCCAAATCCAGGATTGAATATAGGTGCATCATTCATATTGGTGAGGGTATATTTGAAGGTCACTGAATTGGGAGCTAATTTGAATAGTTCTTGCTTTACTGAAATACCTATTTTCTCACTTCCCGGAATCAAACTATCTGTTACAATCATAAATGCTCCTTCCTTATCAGAAGCAAAACGAGTTCGTGGTTCAAATTCTGATGAAGTTGAAAAGCCGGTTATCACTTTTCCGGAGGAACCCACAACAAGTCCGCCATCATAGAGCATAGATCCGCAATCCTTCAATATGAAACCGATGCCATCAAATTGTTCATTTCCGGCACTACCAACAGTACGGTCATTGACAAAACCCAATGAAGCGTAGTCGCCTATGGAAAACAAGAGATTCTCAGTTTCAAAAGTGCAAATTGAAGGGGTTGGCCTCAAAGCAAACAATACAGCGGGCAATGGTCCGGATTCTTCTTCAATGCTTAATGAATGATAAAATTCAGCATTACTGTTTTCCTGAATAATCATGCGCAGAACAATACTCGTATCAATCGACTTCGGTGCTATGAACGGAATAATTCTAAATGTATCCAAGAGAAGAAAGGGTTTGAAGAAATTATCGAGAGAACGTAATGTAATTGACAGACTCCTTGCAGGTATATCAGTCACATTATGGAGGTGAAGTCTAATCCGTAATGTATCACCTTTGCTTTGTCTTTGCCCTTCATTACTCCAGGTGGTTTGAATATATGCTCTGCTAGTTGGAGAGTCTTGCAAAGCACGGAAAAGATTTAATCGTCCTGGAAGAAATCCTGCAAGAAATGAGTTTGCTACATCAATGGGATCGGCGGTAGCTTTCAAATGTTCTTTAATCACGGCCATTTCCGCATTCGGATATTTTCCTTTAACAAGGGCCGCAGCTCCGGAAATTATCGGAGCAGCAAAGGAAGTGCCGCTCATTGTGGTATAGGAGTAATTCTCATTGTCTGTAGTGCGAACATTGAATCCCGGTGCCATGATATCAGTTGACCAACAATAGGAAGAACCATTTGATTTTACATCTGCAACATCTGTTTCACCAACAGACATCACACCTCTATAGGAAGCCGGATAAATTGGTGCTCGATTATTGTCATTGCCAGCCCCTGCTACGATTAGTACGTTTTGCTCCACGGCAAAATCAATGATGCTTTGATTGATTTCTGAATATGTATTCGCAGAACCCCAACTGCAATTCAATACTGGGAATTTTCTCATAATGCCATAGAGTATACCTTCATAGCCGAACTCAACTCTATCTGTGCCTTGCCTGCCGGCTTTGATTGGGAAAAATCGAGATTTTCCACCAACACCAGCAATTCCTTTTTGATTATTCCATGTTCCGGAGGCGACACCTGCAACCGATGTTCCATGTCCATCTGTAGAATTATATGTGTTTCCGGCAGGCGTTCCATCATTTGGCCAAGCAAGGTTAACTCCGCGATAATCATCAGGGAATCCGTTATTGTCATCATCAATGCCATTACTTTCAATCTCTGATCGATTGAGTGCAATATTATCTTGAAGATCTTCATGTGTTTGCAAAAAGCCATTATCTATGATTCCAATGATGATGTTTGTGTCACCTTGGAAAACATCCCATGCTTCCAAAGCTTTTATAACGGGAAGAAATGTCTGACTATTGATATATGTATCATTAGGTTTCAACAATGCTTGTTCAATAAATCTTGGCTCAGCCAATTCGATGGATGAACATTCAGCTTTCATCACTTTCAATGCTGAAAAAACAGAAATGGATTCTGTAAATGATACAATACATGTTCGAAGTAATTGATCATGTACTCTTGAAATGCCGTACTTATAGGTATCCACAGTATTGGACTTCACTGTAAATCCATTAGGCAGAATTGAGCGAAAATTCGAAAACTTCAGATTGGGTAGCGAGGATTGAGCCAATTGCGTCTTGACATCGTCGATTGTAAATCCGGACTTTATACGAATATTGACCATTCCTGATTGCACATGATCATCAATGACAGGTCGTGAATGCAGTTCGACTTGAAAACAAATGAGTATGAATGCAATGGTAAGGTAGAAGTGGCTTATTTGTTGGATGAATCTGAAAGGCTTCATAATTAGTAATAGACAAAGTTTGGGCATTTCTGTTACTTTGGTAATGTACATGTTGCTACTGCTCCTGGAAGTCGAACATTCCAGAAAAGTGTTTTTTTCGTGATGGGATCAACAGCCAAAAAGGATTCTTCGGCCGTTGCCTCAAAACGAACTATGCTGAATGCTGTACAAAACAGCGTTGCCCCTTTTTGAATTCCTAATGATGAAAATTGTGCCAATGGTATTGAACATGTAGCAGAATTCAATCCTGACGGAATAATCATATCCAGGCTTGTGTATAGGTAGGAATTTCTGGTTTGCTGATCTGTCAAGACTGTATCGAAATATAGTATGACTCTACGATCTTGATTAGCAAATGTTGCGGTTTTCCCATTGATGATCAGACTATCATTCTTGATTGTTGCTTCCAATTCATCAACGGTATAACTTGGTAATTGTGCCAAGGTCATTGGTTGAACGATGGCTGGAAGTTTTCCGTCACAACGAACGGAAAATCGCTTTGCTGAAGAATATCCTGGTTTCGAATAGACGATTGTATAAGTACCTTGAGGAATAAGATTCAAGGTCCATTTCCCTGCAGTATCAGTGAGTGTCTCAAATCCGGTACCCTCCAATCGAACCAGTACCAGATTCTTGTTTATCTCAAATGAATTATCCTCTGCATACAGTTTTACTGATCCACGAAACTGGCTGCCCGGAGGATCTTCTGTTGAAGTCACTCTACTATCCATGCAGCCAATCAATGAGCCAATGAACATGGCTATTGTTAAATTCAGAAGGATATGTCCTACATACTGCTTAATCATGGTCAAATGTAACCAATTTATTAGTTGATAAGAAGTGAATACTGTGATTGTTGATTCATACACATAACCGTATCTTTGTGCTCAATTTGTTTCATATATGTATTCATAAAAATGTTCAAATATCTGCTCATTGTTTTTGCCTTATTGAACGGACTCTACGCTCAGCAGAGAGTATTATCTGAATCTGAGTATATCCCACAAGAGCGACACTTAAAGAATATTCGCATGTTGACATTCGAGGGAGAGAATGCCGAAGCTTATGTTTCATTCGACAATAGGTCTTTGGTATTTCAAAGAAGGGGTTCGGAAGAATCATGTGATCAGATTTATGTAATGAGCATAGATGGCACCGGCATGAAGCGTATTTCAAATGGGCAAGGTCGCACGACATGTTCATATTTTTTGAAAGATGGCTCAATCATTTATGCAACCACAGCTTTCAATGATCCGCAATGCCCTCCATCACCTGATTTCTCAAAGGGATATGTTTGGCCTTTATATCCTACATATGACATTGTAAGGGCTGACACTTCATCAGGGAAAATAGTTTCAACCATCATAAAAGGTGCAAATTATGATGCTGAGGCAACAGTTTCTCCGGATGGAAAATCGATTGTTTATACATCAATTGTCGATAATGACATTGAGCTGTTCACATGTTCTATCGATGGGTCAAATATTCGTAGAATAACGCATATGCCTGGTTATGATGGAGGTGCTTTTTTTAGCCCTGATGGAAAAAAAATCGTATTTCGAGCATCGCGTCCCAGCGGATCAGATTTGGAGAAATATACTTCGCTTGTCAATGAGAACCTTGTACGTCCTTCTAAGTTGGATATTTATGTGATGGATGTAGATGGTTCGAATATCATTAGAGTGACAAATAATGGCGCAGCAAATTTTGCTCCTTTCATGCATCCTGATGGATCTCGTATTATTTTTTGTTCCAATATGGATGATTCCAAAGGACGAAACTTTGATTTGTATTTGATAAACATAGATGGTACAGGACTTGAACGCATTACATATTCTGGTGAATTTGATGGATTCCCAATGTTTACCTCCGATGGGAAGAGCTTGGTATTTTGCTCCAATCGATTAAACAAAAAAAATGGGGACACAAATGTATTTATTGCTGATTGGTTAGATTGAATTTACTAATGGAATTTCTCCATGCATATACAACATGAAACAAAACCCTGGTGGCATATCTCATTGACCAAACAAATCTTATTTGGATTGGTTTTTGGTATTTTTCTGGGATGGATAGCCCCAGAATTTTCTTCGTCTCTCTCGTTTATGAGAGATATCTTTTTGAATCTCATTAAGTCCATTATTGCTCCTTTGGTGTTCTCAACCATTGTCATTGGTATTGCAGGTGGTGGTGATTTGAAGAAAGTAGGAAGAATGGGAGCCAAATCAATACTGTACTTTGAGATAGTCACGACAATTGCATTGTTTTTAGGACTTGCAGTCGTAAATATCGTTCAACCCGGTTTTGGGATTGTATTGAACGGAGACCCGGGAACGCTTGGGGCCATTGCGCAGAATCATCCCAAAACATTGATAGAAACTATTGTACATGTATTCCCATCCAGTGTTATTGATGCCATGGCAAAGGGTGATGTATTGCAAATCGTTGCATTTTCAATCGTGTTTGCAATGGCATTGACCGCCATCGGAGAAAAGGGTAAACCAATTGTTGATATGTGTGAATCTCTTGCGCAAATCATGTTTAAATTTACTGGTTTCATTATGATGTTTGCTCCGTTCGGCGTTGGTGCCGCAATGGCAGTAACCATAAGTCATCAAGGATTGGGAGTCCTGGCAAATTTGGGGATGTTGATTATATCGTTGTATTTGGCCTTGGTATTATTTGTTGTATTCATTCTTGGTGCGGTGGTTCTGTTATTCAGGGTACCGCTCAAGCCATTTTTGAAGGCAGTTCGAGAGCCCTTTATACTAGCTTTTGTTACAACCAGTAGTGAATCTGCTTTGCCAAAGGCAATGCAAAACATGGAGCGTTTAGGTGTTCCAAAGCGCATTGTTGGTTTTGTGATGCCAACGGGATATAGTTTTAATTTGGATGGAACAACCCTCTATCTTGCAATGGCATCTGTTTTTGTTGCTCAGGCAGCAGCAACAACGATCCCTGGATTTACTTTCACTTTTGAACAACAAATCATGATGATGCTCTCGCTCATGATTACATCGAAAGGTGTTGCCGCAGTTCCACGCGCCTCACTCGTGATATTACTTGCAACTCTGTCTTCCTTCTTACCACCTGGAATAGGCGCATTGGGTGTGGCCATGATTTTTGGCATCGATGAATTGATGGATATGGCAAGAACTTCCGTCAACTTACTTGGTAATTGCCTTGCAACCGTTGTTATAGCTCGCTGGGAAGGTGAATTCAATGATCAAAAGGCGGAAGTATTCGGAACCGAAGATGAAGTGATGGAATCCGCTCTTATACAATAATCCGAGGCACTCTTGCCGAGATCGCCGTTGTGATTTCATACGGAATCGTTTGTAGTATTGTTGCCAAGTCTTCTGCGCTCTGATGGGCCTCTCCATTCTCCCCAATGAATGTGACTCTTGTACCTATCACTATATCAGCATCACCAATGTCCACCATGCATTCATCCATGCAAATATTCCCAACAACGGGATAAAATGTCCCTTCTATTATGCAGTGGAGTTTCCCCGAAAGCCCCCTGTACAACCCATCGCCATATCCTATCGGAATAGTAGCTATGGTTGTGTCTTTTTCTGCAATGAATGATCTGCCATAAGAGACAGATTCTCCTTTTTTTATTCTTCTCAACGACATCACTGCAGAATGTAATTGCAATATCGGTTTGATTTCATTGAATGAATTTGGGATAGGGGAATATCCATACATAGACAAACCGGGTCTTGCAAGCGAACCAATTTGCTCTGGGATTCGAATCATGGCAGCAGAATTACCAACATGAAACAAATCGGGTTTGATACCATGATCTAACAATGCATTCAGACATTGTTCAAAAATGTGTAATTGTTCTTCCATGAATGATGTATCTTCTGAATCAGCGGTAGCAAAGTGTGTGCACAATCCTTTGAGATGTAATCCCGGAGAGGTTATTATCAATTGTGCCATTGCAACTGCTTCCTCTGGATAGACTCCATCACGATGCATACCGGTGTCTATGAACAGATGAACATTCACTGTTTTGTGATGTTCATCAGCTTTTTCGGACAATTTCTTAACCGTATCCACATCGCAAATAATTGTCTCTATGTCAAATTGAATGATTGCATCCAATTCTTCGGGTTCAGGAGGCGTCATCAATAAAAGGGATGCATCTATTCCCGCTTTACGCAATTGAACACCTTCAGAAGCAAAAGCTATTCCCAAATACTTGATGCCTTCTTCAATGGCGATGCGTGAACATTCAATGATACCATGACCATAAGCATTGGCTTTGACCATAGCCATGATTTCAGTGTGCGCCGATAGATGATCTTTCAAGAGTTTGATATTAGACCGAAGAGCACGGGAATCTATAATGACATGTGTGGATCGTGTATACATGAAGTGCTATAGCAAATGTTCTTTATCTTGTTCGCGCAATGCAGTAACAATAGATTTGACTTCTTGGGCTTTGTCGGTAGGGCAAATCATAATCGCATCTGTAGTTGATATGATTGTCATGCCGGAAATGGAATGTGCGGTTAATGTCACATTGGGATTGTCATTCCAGAAAATACTATTTTCTGAGTTTATTGTCAGGGAATTACCGTATACGATATTTCCTGAACGATCGCTTTCGCCAAGTCTGGCTAGTGCATCCCATGATCCAACATCATCCCAAGTAAATGAAGCTGGAAGCACAGCCACATTGGAGATGCGTTCCATGATGCCATAATCTATTGAAGTCGCTTCTAAGTTTGTAAATGCTTTTGCACAATCAGTGGAATTAATGGATAAACCTCTCTTGAACAGGGTATATAATTCTTCCATTGCTGAAAATGAAGCAGGCATTGCATATCTCATTGCTTCGGCAAATGTATCAAGTCTATAGAAGAACATGCCGCTATTCCAATAAAATGTTCCCTGCTCGATATAGGATAATGCATCTTGAATATTTGGCTTTTCCCTGAAACTTTGTACGCGTAAAATACCGCTATCAGAAATTGAATGACCTGATTCAATATATCCATAACCGGTTTCAGGTCTTGATGGTGGTATGCCAAATGTCACAATGTCTGCATGATTGGAAGCATGATGCATCGCTTTGCCAACATCTTCTGCAAAAGTCTCTGCCGGACGAATAAAATGATCGGCTGTGAATACACCGACTGTAATGTCTGAATGTGATGTATTGTATTCTGCTTTAATGAGTGCATAAGCCAGCGCAAGGCATGGCGCGGTATTTCTCTTTGAAGGTTCTGCAATAATATGATTGGACGGTATCTCCGGCAATGCTTCAATTATGGCATCACGAAGAATTGCACCGGTAATGATGAAAATATCTTCGCGTGGTATGCTAAGCGCAATACGGTCGACAGCTTCGGCAAGCATCGTTTTTTCTGAAAACAATGAAAGCAGTTGTTTTGGATGATGTTTTCTGCTTAGAGGCCAGAATCGTTCTCCTGAACCACCGGCCATGATCAGTGCTATGTGTTTCATGAGTTCTTTTTCATGAGTAGTTCTGCGATCTGCACAGCATTTGTTGCCGCACCTTTGCGAAGATTATCGGCCACAACCCATATCATCAATCCCTGAGGATGATCCTCATCCTTACGAATGCGGCCAACGAACACATTATTATTGCCGGCCACGGAAATAGGGGTGGGGAATGCATCATTTTGAGAGTCATCTATAATTGTGAGTCCGGGGATATCACTGAGACATTCATGTATATCATCGATCGTCCAGTGGGCATCGAGTTCTGCATACACCGATTCAGCATGACCACCAGTGGTCGGGATTCTTACACATGTTACGGCAATTGGTAAATCAGGCATCGAAAAAATTCTTCTGATCTCTCTGCGCATTTTGATTTCTTCTTCCGTGGATGCGCCTCTTTCTTCATGTATTCTATTATGAAAAACGGTATTGAATGCCAATGGATGTGGTGAAATTCTTTCTTGCGGTTCAATGCCTTGCAATTCATCATGTAATTGATCAATTCCTTTTTGACCTGCTCCGGAAACGGATTGATAGGTAGAAAGAATTAAACGATTGAGACCAAACCGTTTGCGGATTGGTTCAAGAGCAAGGACTAATTGAATGGTGGAGCAATTTGGATTGGCAATGATGCCATGATGATTCATGGCATCGTCCGGATTTACTTCGGGAACCACAAGTGGGACATTGGGCTCCATTCGGAAGGCGGAGGAATTATCAATTACGGTACATCCCGCTTTTACCGCAATCGGTGCGTAAGCACGACTAAGTACTCCGCCTGCCGAAAAGAGTGCAATATCAATGGCATCAAATGAATGTTCATTGAGCTTCTGAACAGTTAGAGTTGTACCTCGAAACTCCAACATTGTTCCTGCTGATCGTTCGGAGGCATATAATGCCAATGAATCAATCGGAACATCCATCTCGTCTAAAACGTCGAGCATCGTTCTTCCAACCAAACCGGTTGCGCCCACGATTGCCATCTTGAATCCCATGTGATCTTTATGCTGCTGTAAATAGAGGGAATAAAAATGTGCGCAAATATATGTAATTACTTTGAGTTCTGTTCATTTTCATAAAAAGAATGAGCATAGATTTACACGATGTTCATCCTCTTCCAGAATGGAAGGGTGTGAATAAATTGATGATATGCAGTACGTGCTTTGTCAATCACATCTACATAGTCACCATATCCTTGAATTTCCATCCATTCAGCAATCCATTCGATGGGATTATCTGTATGCTTCGTGATGGCAATGAGCATGAGTGCCGTATCTTGATTGATATGTATTCCTGAACCAGAAAATGATGATGGAATGACATGTACATTGGAAATCAGCGCTTCTTCCAGAAATCTGGCTAAAACCTGCTTGAATGCCATTCGGGAAGCTTCGGAATGAATGCTATCAGGTATTGGCTTAATGTGTTCGGTGTACAATAGATTCAGGAGGGCATTTCGAGCATGTTCCATGCTTATGCCTTTCTCTTCTGCATAAGCAAGAATGGACTTTACATGCATATGCCGATCATTCAATGCCTGCATGATTGGTTCATGATATGCACTGTCAAGATCAACTGGCGAGCAACCCGGCAAAGTGATTCTATCTTCAAGATTTGTCTCCATTTGCACGATACCCAAATGCAAATTTTGAAACCCCTGAAAATCCTGAGGTTCGTTCTTTGCATAGACATCCCATCGAAACATGGTATTTCTAATGAGATCCTTGAATACCTCGAATCGACTCACATCTTCTTCGAGAGCTAGGAAATCATCAAAACCTTCAGGTAAACAAATGGCTCCATTATTGAGATACAGTGGAATTTGCCCAACAAATGTAAGGCCGATTTCAGACATGTTGTGTTCCATGTCTGAAAACGACAATGGCGTCCAATTATCAGCATAATACTCGTGAATAATGTATTTGATATCATGCCGAGATAACTCTTTGATGAATGAAGCCGCCGATGGTACGGCCTTAACATATTCAGGATTCCGTTCAAGCATCCATTCTAGGAATCCAATGCCTTGTTCTGCATTGTAAAATGGATCATCGGAAAGCCCCATAGAATACTCGCGCATCATCATTCTCAGTGGTTCATAGACATGCCAACCCGGATAGGCATTATAACTAATCAATGCCAGCCCATTGCTGCTTAATGATTTCTTGATGATGCCATGTATAGCATTTCTTACTGATTGATGCACCCATGCATAGAGTCCATGCATGACGATATATTCACAAGTCGGTAATTGCTCAAGATTCGTGATGTCTGCTTGAATGAAGCGACAATTCGAAATCCCCAAAGATGCAGCTCTTTTGTTTGCATGATCAATATGATCACGATTGAAGTCTATGCCAATGAATGTTGCTTGAGGATTCGCGGCCGCATAAACAATGAGAGAATTACCGTTGCCACAACCTAATTCGCAGTAAGTGAAGGATATTGAATCCGGAACATCAAATCCTCGCAATGCGGAAATGCATCTAAGGATATGCGGATTCAATTCTGTGAAGAAAGTGTCGGTATAAGGAATTTGATCTAGCATGCACATTATCACTTACGGGAAAAGCTGGCCAATCGCATGCAAATCATGTCTTGAAGATTTCTAATGATGCCATCCGGAACGGTGAAACCATTCATCATCATTGAGAATGCCAATTGTTCTCCATCACGTGTTGTTGCATATCCGGAAAGACAGCTTACATTATTCATTGATCCCGTCTTTGCAATTACTTGTTGCTGTGCTAATGATTTCAACATGCGATTTTTCAATGTCCCTGTTTGACCCGGCCGAGCCAAAGAGGCAAGAAAATGCTCTTTATTTGGAGATCTATACATTGCGGATAAGAGTAATGTTTGTTGATATGCACTAAGAAGATTCAGTCTTGATAATCCCGATCCATCAACAATGGAGCATTGTTCAGGTATGATGCCAATCTTGGTGATGAACTTTCTCATGATTTCAGCACCTCTGGGAAAAGATCCCTCTCCAAATTGTTCTTTTGCCATAGTTTTGAAAACCATCTCTGCCGCAAGATTGTGGCTTACGGTATTGATGATTGTGATGATTGATGACATTGGAGGGGATGTGATTGCATGTATTTGTTTCAATCCGACATAGTCTATTGGTTCATTGAGCATTTCATTTGTGAGCAAAGACCCACGAATCCTGATTCCCATTTTCTCCAATCGTTGTTTGAAGACATGCAGAAAGAACTGAACTGGATCATCGATGGTTAACCCAATTGAAGACATGGTTTCTTCGGTATTTGTTTTCATTCCGGGATCGATCATTGCTATTGATCCCTGCATGTCGATCACACCTGACCGAGGATCTGTATCGGAATCAATCAATGTTGGGCTACCAGTTGGGACGGTCATGACATTATTTACAATCCGAAGATAGGAATTATCGGGTATCATTGTCATGCGTGAATAATCACCGGATTTCAATCCTGGTCTGAATTGCATCTCCACCTTATTATCATGTAATGCAATGGATGAAATTGGCGCGGAATATGGATAAGGTATATCATCGATAGCCCAGCCAGGACCAAATATCTCATCATCAAAATAAGAATGATCAAGAATGATATTCCCTTTGATTGAAGTAATGCCTAATGAATCCAATTTCAAAGCGATATTATCAAGAATGATAAGTGGATCTTTCATGAAATATAGACTCATGGTAGGATCACCGGATGCACGGATGATGATATCGCCTTTGAGTTCGCCCGATGTTAGAATCTCTCCATCTATGTAAATGCGAGTTGTATACTTAAAGTCCGGACCAAGTAATTCCAAAGCAGCTGCTGTCGTGAACATCTTCATTGTTGAAGCAGGAATAAGCGAAGTATTTGCATGGTTCTTATAGAATGTTTCGCCACTTTCCGGATGGATCACACAAACTCCAACAGATGCATTGGAAAGCTCCGGTGCGGATAGAATTGCATCGATGTCTTCCTGCAATTGCTTTAAAGCATATGTCTGCCCAATATTTCCTTTTTTGTCAACCTTATTCGTATCGAATTTGGTTGAGTTGGTTGAAAAGTTGAATGCATGTGCTTCAACAGATATGCCAAACAATAGACAGAAAAAGAGGATCATGATCTAAATTCCTTGAGCATTTCTTGTGCAAATGCATATGCTTCGTTTGTTTGTTCTGTTTGAAGACATTCAATTGCTTCTTCTATGTCATGAATCTCTGCACCAACATGCAATGCTCCGCGGATATGAGAAATCACTTGTTGTTTCCATTTACCTAAAGACAATATGCAGATATTGATAAGCTCCCTTGTTTGAATATCCAAATTTCCTCTGGACAATGTTTTACCATAACCATCAATGATCATCCATTCCGACAACTCTGGAGAAAAGGAATGCATGCGTTTGTTCATCTTTTCAAAAACTGTGGTATATATATCTCTGCACAATTTCTCACCTCTTTGTTTGAAGAGTTGTACATTATATTCCTCAATTGCAGCTGGTGCTTCATTGTATACTTCTTGAAGTAATGACAAACCTTCAATCGAAGCCGGATATCCTGAAAACAAATGAATTTGAAGCAATGCCTCATATAAGGAAGTATAAGGGACATGTAGTTTTAAAGCATCTTGCATGAGTATTCGAGCATTGTCTTTATCATTACAGGACATGAAAATCGTAATCTTTAGAATCAGAATTTGTTGCTTTGTCATGAATTTCCCTTCACATATGCTGCAAGTGTCCTGCCCAGTGCATGACATGCACGTGCTCTGTGACTCATAGAGTGTTTTGTCATAGCATCCATTTCGGCAAAAGTCATAGAAGAGCCATCGGGTATGAAAAGTGCATCATATCCGAAGCCATTGTCTCCTTTCTCTATTGTCGTTATTTTTCCTTCGCATACCCCATCGACACTCATTGAAGTTTCATCATTCAAAAAATGAAGTACAGTCCTGAAACGAGCAGATCTTTCAGATATCCCATTCATTTCATGTAATAATTTACGTCTGTTTGCTACATCATTTCCATGGTCTCCGGCATATCGTGCACTAAACACACCCGGAGCATTATCAAGAGCATAGACTTCCAATCCGGTATCATCAGCTATAACAGGCAGGGAAGTCATTTCAAAGAGCGCCTTTGCTTTCAAAAGTGCATTTTCTTCCAATGTACTACCGGTTTCTTCGATTTCTGGAGGATTCCCTTTAAACCAGGTTTTCTGAGAGATGAGTGAAATTGGCAAACCAAAGGATGACAGAATTGCTGATAATTCATCGATCTTATGTTGATTGTTAGATGCCAAAATGATCTGCATTATATTCTCCCGCATATTGTAATCAATGCTTCTTTCAATGTTTGTATTTCACTCTGAGAATACTGTACCATATGTCCAATTCTAAAAACTGTATCACGCCAATCATCTTGACCTGGCGCTACCACAATTCCTTGTTCTAGTAAAGCCCGTAATACAAGTTTTGCATTATCGTGGTGAATTGCAGTGACACCAAGTGCATTACCCCCGGCAGAGCATCCATTGATATTCTGTACCATTGCTTTAATTGATACTGCTTGAATTTGCAATGTTTCAAAATGTGAAGCATTTTCAAGTATTCTCTTACAAGTACTTTGCAGGGATGAAAGTATCGGCAAAGGAGGAGTAAAAAATGCAGTATGATTCATCGAAGCAGAAAACATCCCGGGTAGATGATGAACCATGCTCGGAAAAATCATGGATTCTTCTGAATAAATAGTGGCTTTATCACTTGCTCTTTCACTCAATGCGAGTATAAATGCACCTGGTGGGCAAGCCAATCCTTTTTGAGAAGCTGTGAACAGGCAGTCAATTCCATATTCAGCCATACTGATTGTTTCAACTCCGATGCTGCTCACTGCATCAACTATAATCAATGTATCGGGTGATACAGAACGAATCACATCGCAATATTCTTTCAAGGGGACTGTCACAGCTGTAGAAGTTTCTGTGTGTGTAATCCAAATTGATTGAAAGGAATATTCTTTAAGAGCATTTCGTAGATCATCAATCGAAGTGGAAGTTCCCCAAGGACTTTTTAATGTCATTACATTATGTCCGAACATTCTACCTAGTTCTGCCCAACGAGATGAAAAACGTCCTTGAACCAAAACCAAAACATTCGAAAGAAATGGGACAAGTCCACGCATGGTGATTTCAGCACCTGTTGTTCCGGAACCAGCGCCAATGATTACAGGAGTATTTGTCCCGATGATCTTCTGTAAGCAAGAGTTTACCTCACGGTGCACCTTGGTGAAATCCTCAGTTTTATGATACTGAAGATCATGCATCGCATATTGGACTTCATCCGATATGGGGACTGGGCCAGGAGTGAAATGAAGTTGACGTTGACCGGACATTTGAACTGTTGAAAAGAGTATATTGCAAAGTTATCGTTTTGAATTCATTTATAGTATGTGATATCATGCAAATAGCAAACTCGGTCATTTTCATTACGGGAGCTTCATCGGGCATTGGGCAATCATTGACTCACCAATTTCTTGAAAAAGGGGCGTCAGTTTGCGCCTTTTCAAGGAGAGGCATGCCCAAAGACCTCAAAGATGCATATCCCAACACATTACTCGAAATAAAGGGCGATGTAACGAAATTAGAGGATATTCAAGCAAGCTTGCAGGCCACAATTCAAACATTTGGTGGATTGCATATAGTGGTGGCAAATGCCGGTATTGCTCATTTTGATGATCTTGGAACAACCAATCCTCAAATTGCAGAAGCAATGATATTGACCAATGTGCTAGGAGTGTTTTACACGCTTCATGCATCATATCCTTTATTACAAAAAACTAATGGTCCTCGAGCAGTTGTAGGCATTCATTCCATAGCAGCTACCACCATATTTGAAGGTGCATCTGTCTATTCTGCAACTAAAGCTGGTACGCTCGCAATGTTCAGATCTTTCCGAGAAGAAGTTCGGAAAGATGGTATCAGTGTGCTTGATGTTTTACCTGGCGCTACGCGTACGGAAATTTGGACAAAAGAAATGTTGACCGAACGTGGAAAAGACATGATGCATCCGGATTCTATTGCTCGCATCATCATAAATGCACTGGAACAAAGTAGAAATAGTGAGGATGCGATCACTCATGTTGATGAAGTGGTCATCCGTCCTTGGACAGGTAATTTATAAAGTTCATAACATGGATTGAAGTTCGTCACAAGCTTTTATGACATCTTCTGGGGAAATATCCTTCACCAATTTTGTCTTTGAATATACAGCGCGATGTGGAACATTATATGGAAGCCACTCTTCTTTTGCTTCCTCTGGGAGAGAACAATAAAGTCCGATCATTGGACATTGTGCAGCACTTCCAATATGTAAGAAACCGGTATCTGGTGAAATCCCCCATGACGCATGTTTCAATGCCTCTCCAATTTCCAACACATGCCTATTGAAAGGATAATGTCGAATATTCTCGAAACCGTGCATTATACTGTTCAACAGTTCAGCATCAGTACTCAAACCAAACAATAATGGTTGCTTTCCAGTTCGAAGTAGATAATCAATCAATCTACGATAGGATGCGCTATCCCAGCGATTACGTTCCTGCCCGACCGATATATTTATTGCAATGTAGTTCTTCTTCTCGACACATAATTCCTTCAGACTATTAAGTGCATTTTCCACATAAAGTTGGGAAGTGGGTAGTATAGCTCGTGAATCATGTTCTTGACGGACAATCCCAAATGTTTCAGATCCGAGTAACGCCATTTTATCCCACATGGATTTCATACATGCGGCTTGCTTTGATTGTGATGAATAATACATCGCATATTTATCGCCGGCAAATACAGAGCTTGTTACTGAATGCTTCCCTGATAACATGGCAGTGAGCAAGCCATTTTTTGATGCTTGGGATGTCAGGCAATTTACGATGATGTCGAAATCCATTGAACGGATTGCGCGTATCTCCTGGATATGGAGAAGGGGAGCATGCAATATCGATTTATCTACAATATGAATCGCATCGATAAAATCACAATGATCTAAAATTGCGACATTAGCCTTAGTGCACATCACATGCAATTCCATAAATGGAAACTGTTCCTTAACCATACGCAACATTGGCAATGTGCTGATCATATCACCCAAAGCATCATGCCGTAAGAACAGGACTTTTGTTCCATTGCGCACGATGAAAGGAAATCTTGCGGGATTCGGCGTGAATAGTACTTTGGCTATTGCATTCCCAATTGAACGCACATATTGACGTAATCTATTCATCGCTGTAAATCATAATTTCTATATTCAAAAATTCTTTTTCCTGTCAAGCGCTCAAAGGCATCGCAAAAAGCGACAGCTAGAGGACGAGGTTTCGTTCGACTAGGGTCAAAAGCAGATGTCCATTGAGCATCTTCTGAAATTTTTTTCTGCATGCATTTAGGATGTGTCCCTGAAAAGCGCTGCAGTTCATAACAAGTAGGAAATTCTTCAGATGTGGGGAGATGTTCCTCGAGCCAGGCATCATCATGATACAGTCTACCAAATGCAGCTTGTTTTTTTACATAAGCTGAAGGATTGCGAACCCAACCATAATGATACACATGTGCTTCGGTTTGCAAGACTCTAAGTTTCCGATAAGAATTCTTGTCAATTTGTATGCGAAACCCTTGAGCATCTCTCCATGAGGTGATGTCTGAATTTCGTTTGAATGCCCGTACTTCTTTTCGATACCATTGTCTACCGGCACCTATATACTGATAGCTTCCGAAAAAGTGATGATAATTAAATAATAGACCATCAATTTCGGGCCTCTTATCAGCTTCTTTCATAGAGTTCAAGATTGGTTGTATATCCAGTTCATGTAACACTTCATCCGCTTGTAAATAGAGAATCCAATCGCCTGTGCAGGCATTCAGGGCTACATTTGTCTGTTGGGCTAGAATTTGCCCGCCTTCACGAAGATTATCATCCCAAATCGTTTCGATTATCACAATTCTTGGATCTTGAAGTGATTGAATATAAGACAAAGTCTCATCTTCTGAATTCCCAATAGCAATAACCACCTCATCGCATACGGATAGAAGGGAGTTGAGGGATTCTTTTACCGGATAGCCCAGCATAAAGCCATTTCTTACAAATGTACAACCGCTTATGGTCATGAATAGTCCAATAAGATAATGTCAAATCTCTACATTTGTTATCAATCTATTTCAATGAAAAATCATAGTTTTGTTTTGAATCTATCACTAATCACCTCATAATACAATGAACATATCACTTCTTGCCATATTGTTATGCCTCTTGATTGGATCAGGAAAGGCATTTTCTCAACAGAATAGTTATTCCATTTCGCCAAAAACAATCGACGTAAAATGGGATTATACAGAAGATCTGGATATGAGAGCATTTATTTCCAGCAATTCAATATTGAATCAGGATATCGAATATACGGTCATTACACTAGATATCCCTGCCCAATGGCTGGAACATGTAATCACGCAATTTTGTGATATACAATCTTGCTATGATTTCCGTTGGTTTAAGTTGGGTGACAAAAAAGAAATGAAATTGCCAACAGGATTGAAAAATGCAATCATGAAGGTGGATTTCTTATTGCCAATGGATTCAAGTATTACCATTCAACCAGGATCCGCGGAAATTGCACTTGGTTTTAATCTCAAAGGGGAACCAATGAACGACACACTGAGATTTATGGTTAATCGTTCAGCAACCGGGATTGCTAAAATTGAAGATAATTCCAAACCTATTGTGAAACCATTTGCAAATCAACATGTGAGTATAACTCATGCGGAAGGCATTGCAAAAGTGTTGATATATGATCTTCAAGGAAATCTCATTGAGCAACATGATTGTGGCAATTCTCAACTAGCCATATTGTCCTTGGAATATGTTTCTCGCGGTGCTTATGGAATTCGAGTGGTCACCCCAAATGGTAGAGAATACTCAACCATTCACATGCAATGATTCGATGTAACAAGATGAATATTCAAACCCGTGCCTTGCTCGGGTTTTTTTTATGAGAATGTACTGAAATAATAATAGAGATAGCTAAATAAGCTTACTTTGCTAGAATAGTAAGTGAGGAATATCCCGCTAATAAGGATAAGGAATCCCGAGCCGGAAGCATATACATATATTGAGGGTACATCAAAAACGACTGATGTGGATTTGAGCATCCGCCCATAATACCAAATAAATAGGGAGTACATCAAAAGGATAAGCCACATAGCAGATCCTGTGGCAGAAAGTACTTTGAACAAAGCTAGGGCAATAGGGAGTAGGAGTAAAAAGGGAAGTGCGGACCATACAGATATAGTGAAAGCATCAATGAAGTAAAGTCTGGTCCCGGTTATGAATGCGGCAAATAAAATGATTCCTGCAACCAATGCATGCATGCCAATTCCAATCAAACTGAAAAAGAAGAATCCCAATTCAGGAGTCCAAGTGATTTCATTGAGCAATGAGCGCAACCATCCTGTTGGAAGCAAAATCATATACAAATATTCAGTGCCGAAGGAACTTCTAAATACAAACAACATAGTAGAAACGACTATAGCCAAAGTAGCTGAGCTTAGCAATCCTACAGATAATGTTTGGCTCAATGAAAGCAATCGTTGGTCACGAATGTCTGAATAGAAATTATACGGTCTTATCAATGCCCTGAGCATATACTCCCGCATACGTCTGTATTTTGAAATCAAGACGAAAAATGCAATCCCCAAGCTGAAGCTAAGCAGAATAAAAATCAATGGTGTATCACTATTGGTGGTGCCCGAACGAAGTAAAGGTTCTTTTTCATCATTCAGCAATGCTTTCAACATTGTGTATGACAATCTGGGTTGCCTTGTTAAATCAGTTAATCCGGTCGTGCTAATATGCTGATCTTCTGGATCAGTTATGGTGATTGCACGAGCGGTGATGAAATCATTGAAACTCCATACAATGATTCCTCCAATGCCGCATTGCTGAACAGTCCTATACCCATCACGGATATATTGTGCTTGTGATTCAACAGATAATGGATCTGAAAATCCATTAAGATTATTCGGTTGAACGGGTTTTCCCAAATGAATGATCAATGGCGTGCTTCCTGCAAGCCTTTTCATTCTGAGAATTTCTTTTTTCTGAATATCTCCAGTTTCCCAGCGAGTCGATGATCGGCCAATCAGAAAATCAGTGTATTGCAAGTCAACAGATTTTGTGCCGAAACGTACAGATTTATATAAGAGCTTTGTGCCTGCTAATCTAAAGAAAGACCCCATTTTTTGAAAATATGCTTTGCTATGTTTGGAGCTTTCCTGAAGCCCATCAGAAAGTCCATATCCCAGTATGCTAGGTTGTCTATCATAGGCATTGGCCATACGCATGGCTAGGTTGGAGATCCTAACCAGGAAATCATCTTCATCCAGTAAGCTGGAGGGATAATCGTAAACGGGCAAGTCGGAGAGAATGAAAATACCATTAACATTACATTGGTGTACAAAATATGGATGAGGATTTCCCGAACGTATTCTGACTGCATTCACGCCAAGAGTCTTCAATGATAAAATATCTCTTTGGATTTGCTGAGCAGTCATTGTTTGGCCCAATTGGTGTGCATGCTCATAATAATCGACAGCTTTAATAGTGAAGGGCTCATTGTTCAATGACAATGTAGGCGCACCATTTACAAGCATGCTCTTTGCTTTATATAATCCAACAGGAACCGTATAATCATCTATAACATTTCCATTATAGGAAATGCGAATGGTCAATGCATAAAGATTAGGAATCGAAGGAGACCACAATGCGGGATTGGTAATGCGCAGGTCAAGATTTGTGTTAACTGTTCTGTCACGTTCAATTGTGATTGTTTTTTCAGCACCACTCGCTACTACCTCACCAGTACCATATTTTTGTAATGTAGCATCAACTGAAAATGATAATTTCTTGAGTGATAACTCACCATACATGTCTTCGCCACCAAGGCGTTCAATCGCACTAGATCTGATGGTTAATTGTGAAGTCAATTGGCATGCAGTAAGCTGTTCATTGAAAAATGACTTTATCTGAACATCTTCGAGAGATACATGCTGTGCACCTATCAACATCATTTCGCGGACAATTCCTGAATATGATCTTTGGGCAAAAATGTGACGTGAAGCATGTGCAGGAGGAGGTGTTATCTGCATCTCTATGAGATTGATACCAGGTTGCAATTTTGATTCAGGTAAACGAATGGAAAATGGAGCCATGCCTGCAAAATAGCGTCCTACATATTTTCCATTGAGATATAATTCAATGTCTTCATTTGTTCCAAGAGAGAACAAAGACCATGTATGAGAATACAATAATTGCTTGTCTATTTTTATAGAGCGTCGAAAACGCACTTTACCCGGTCTGCTCTCTGACATTGGAAGCAGAATCTGTTCCCATGAAGAGCCATCATCGTCACTTCGTTCCCAACTACCGGATAAACTTTTTACGATGCGAGATTGAGAAGGCATGAAGATTCGTAATTGCTCATTTGTGAAGCGTGTATACGATTCTTGTGCATGAATCAATAGAGAATTGAAACATGATAGTGAAAAAAGAATACATGAGCAGATGAACAGCCGAATCAACAAAACATTCATTTCGAGTCGTAAATTATTGCATTTTCAAAGGTTATGAGCAGGCAAATTACAATCTTTTTGCCGTTTTTCCGCAATCGCAGTCAAGGCATTCCTTGGAAGATAAATTCCCTGAATCATTGAAAAAATCGCGAATTGTCTGAGCAACATGTACAATTTGCTCATGTGTCAATTCGGGAAATATGGGAAGTGCCAATACATCTCTTGATGCACAATCTGAAACCGGGAAAGGGGTTGATGAAGCAGGAAGCCCTTTAAAGCAAGGCTGTTCATGAAATGGAATGGGATAATACACTTCAGTCCCAATGCCACGTTCAGAAAGATAAGCCCTAAGAGTATTTCTATATTGAACCCTGATCACAAATTGATTGAAAATATGATGATTGGGGGATTTTTCTGTCTTGTTTGGCATGCCTGGAAGCAAAACTGCATTTTTTTCATCAAATGAAGTTAGACCAGGACCTTCAGATAATCCAAATTCTTGAAACAATTTAATATATGTTTCAGCATTTTTTCTTCTTGCCTGATGCCAAGATTCTAGAAGTGGAAACTTTATGTTCAATACGGCTGCTTGCAATGCATCTATCCGGAAATTGCCACCGACGAATCCATGTTTATAGCGTTCGATTTGACCGTGATTTCTCATTTGTTGCAAATGAGTGAATAAATCCGAATCATTTGTCGTTATCAATCCTGCATCGCCGAATGCCCCTAGATTTTTTGTAGGATAAAATGAAAAACAACCCATCAAGCCTATTGAACCCACTGGTCTGCCATCGGGTAGTTGCGTTCCGATTGCTTGCGCACAATCCTCAATTACAGGAATAGCATGTGCATTGGCAATCGCCATTATTGCATCCATATCAGCAGCTTGTCCATATAGATGAACAGGAATGATTGCTTTTGTTTGCTTGGTGATTGCCGCCTCCATGAGCCGGGGATCTATCATGAATGTTACAGGATCGATGTCAACAAATATTGGTGTGGCATGTAGTCTCGATACAACTCCAGCAGTAGCAAAGAATGAAAATGTAGGTAGAATCACTTCATCGCCTGGACCAATATGAAGAGCCATCAATGCCATTAGCAAGGCATCCGTGCCACTCGATACTCCCAATGCATGTTGTGTATTGCAATATCGCGCAGATGTCTCCTCCAAGAGTTCAACTTCTTTTCCGAGTATCAAAGATTGAGACTCCATCAAACCAAGAATCTTAGGTTCAATTTGATCCTTGATGGTGGCATATTGAAGTTTGAGGTCAAGCAGTGGAACATTCATGAAAATGACTTTGAAGGTGTAAAAACAATCGTAACAATTCCAATTTACAAATTATCGGACTCTTTAAATGAAAGAAGCCCCATATTGGGGCTTCAGATGTTACTTTACGAAGAGCATTTCGCGATAATTTGGCATAACACGTAAGGCATCCGGCAATAATCGTTCAATACGATCTGAGCATGACCGAACCACATTCATTGCAGGAATCACTTTTGCATGAACATGATGCGCTTTTTCATGAATTGTGTCTCCACCCAATTCTTCATTTGCACTTTGTAAAACACCTAATGCTGCATGAAGTTCATCAGCAAGGGTAGTCAATTCTTGTATGCCATGTAAAACAGCATTGCTATGTACATTTAATTGTTTCATAGATAATGCCAATTCAGACTGCTCTTTAAGCACTGACATTGCAGCAGGTAATATCATTGTTGATGCAATCCACTCGGTAGTTTCACCTTCGATATTGATTGTCTTGAAATAATGATCGAACATTACCTCTGCTCTTGCTTCTAATTCTCTGCGTGACAATACATTGTGTTCTTCAAATAGAGATACATGCTTCGCTGAATCAAGATGTGGCAATGCGCTCATGGTATCAGGCAGATTCAATAATCCTCTTTTATCTGCTTCGTTTTTCCAATCATCTGAATATCCATCACCATTAAACATTATTCTTTTATGCTTGGAAATTGTTTCTGATAAAAGCACCTTTAATGCTTGATGGAATTCCATTCCTGCAGTCTTTTTTTGTTTTAATGAATCGGTCATCTCCACAATTGCATCCGAAATGATTGTATTCAACACTGTGATTGGGAATGATGAAGATTGCGAAGAACCCACCGCTCTAAACTCAAACTTATTCCCCGTGAATGCAAATGGTGAAGTGCGATTGCGATCACCTGCATGTCGGGCAAGATGGGGAAGTACCGGCGAACCTAAACCTAATAGGCCTGCCTCGGGAGTGGTATTTGCTTTGCCGGTTTCAATTTGATCCAATATTGAGCTCAGTTGATCTCCAAGAAATATAGAAATAATGGCCGGTGGAGCTTCATTTGCGCCCAATCGATGATCATTCGCAGCGGAGGAAACACAAATTCTGAGTAAAGCTTGATAGGTGTCTACCGCCTTCATAACAGCAGTGCAGAAAAAGAGAAAAGTCATATTTTCTTCAGGTGTGTCTCCCGGTTCTAGAAGATTCAAACCTGTATCAGTGCTCATTGACCAATTTGTGTGTTTACCGCTTCCGTTTACGCCAGCAAATGGTTTCTCATGCATCATGCATACCAAACCATATTTTCTTGCAGTGTTTTTCATGACTTGCATGAGCAATTGCTGATGATCTGCTGCAATATTGGAATGTTCATATAATGGTGCTATTTCATATTGTCCTGGAGCAACTTCATTGTGTCTAGTTTTCACGGGAACGCCGAGCCTGTATAATTGATACTCAGCATCAGCCATAAAACTTAATACTCGCTCCGGAATTGAACCGAAATAATGATCTTCCAATTCTTGTCCACGAGGTGGTTTCGCTCCAAAGAGCGTTCTTCCGCATAACATCAAATCAGGTCTGCGATAAAAGAACTCTTCATCAACTAAAAAATATTCTTGTTCCAATCCTACAGTTGAATACACCTTCTGTGCTTTCACTTCAAAAAGTTGCAAAGCCTGCATTGCAGCTTTATTCAATGCCTCTATTGATCGAAGTAATGGTGTTTTTTCATCGAGTGCTTCTCCTGTCCATGAAGCGAATGCGGTCGGAATGCATAGTGTTGCTCCATTTGAATGTCGCATGATAAATGCAGGCGAAGTAGGATCCCATGCAGTATATCCACGTGCCTCGAATGTTGCGCGTAATCCTCCACTAGGAAATGAAGAGGCATCCGGTTCACCTTGAATGAGTTCTTTCCCTGAGAATTCTGTTATTGCCCCACCTGCAGAATTTGGTGAAACAAAACTCTCATGCTTTTCTGCCGTGCTACCAGTCAATGGTTGAAACCAATGCGTATAATGTGTTGCACCTTTTTCTAATGCCCATTCTTTCATTGCCAAAGCTACAATATCAGCAATGGCTGGATCAAGTGGTTCGGCTCTATCAACTGTTGCTTGTAGCGATTTAAATACCGGCTTTGACAATTTGCTGCGAAAGATGTCCATTGAAAGAACATCTTCTGCAAATACATTCGTGATATCGGTTGGAATTGATTCAGCTGATCCGTGGATTTTCCAATTGTTTACCGCGGCAAGTACATCGTAATTGGCTGAGAGCTGCATGATAATCCTAAAGAAAAGTTGATGAGTTATATGTTTTATTGTAAAGGCAAAGTGAGTGATTCGATATGTGTAGAAAGGACTAAATTTGTGATAGTTCTTTTCACGCCGGGAATTTGTTGCAATTTTGACAACAATTGCTCTAATGAAGCTGTGTTCGTTGTTCGAATCTTGAGCAAATGAGAGGCATTTCCCGTAATCGCATGACATTCAAGTAATTCGGGTAATGTTTTGCAAACGGAAATAAAACGCTCATAATAGACGCTTGATTCTATGTCGACAAATACATAAGCAGTCAAGTCAAAATGAAATGCGTCCGATTGCAGAAGTGCATGATACCCTTTAATGATGCCTTGCTCTTCAAGTTTTCTCACATGCTCACTCACTGCGGCAACCGATAAACCAACTTGTTCGGCAATATGGCTCAATTGCATTCTAGCATTGGCTTGAAGCAATGAACAAATATTCCGGTCAATTTCTTTAATTTCTGACATAAATCGTAAAAAACGTGAAGAGAATTAGTCAAAACTAAAATATTTTCTGAAAACATGAAAAAAAACAAAAATTTTTCAATATTTCGAATTCTTGTATTCTTTGGCAAGATGGTACTTACCGCCATAGTCTTTTCAGTACTATTGGTTGCGGTATATACTGTTATTCATCCTCCAATTACCCCTCTTATGTTAATCAGACCAATTGAGGCTATTTTCTCGGGGGAATTTGTTGGGATTGACAGAGACTGGAAGAATTATGAAGATATTTCGCCTCATGTGTTTCGGGCGGTAATTAGCTCTGAAGATGGAAAATTCATGAAGCATAATGGATTTGATTGGAAAGCCATAGACCGCGCAAGAAGAGTCAATGCTATGAGAAAAGGGAAGAAGTTGATAGGTGCAAGTACCATTTCGATGCAAACCGCAAAAAATGTTTTTTTATGGCCGGGAAGAAATTATGTGCGAAAAGCTCTTGAGGCATATTTTACGGTTCTGATAGAAGCCGTGTGGGGCAAGAAAAGGATATTGGAGATTTATGTGAATTCGATTGAATGGGGAGATGGGATTTACGGAATTGAGGCAGCTTCACAGGAGTTTTTCAAAAAGCCGGCATCAGATCTCACAAAACAAGAAGCCGCCCTGCTTGCTTCGGTTTTGCCAAATCCTCGAAAGTGGTCACCGGCAAAACCTTCTCCATATATCAAAAAACGAGCTCGTTCCATTCAGGGCAGAATGAATGGAGTATCGATACCGAAATAAAAAAACGGGATCATTCTTGTGAATGTCCCGTTTGTAGAATAGTTCGAATTTATGATAATTTCAGAGCTTTCTTTACTTCCGATTCAATTTCATTGTACATCGCTTCATTGCCTTCAAGAAGTTTACGGAATCCATCTCTACCTTGAACGCGCTCTTCTTTGTATGTGAGCCATGAGCCGCTCTTTGCTACGATGCCATGTTCAATTGCAACATCGAGCAAATCACCAACTTTTGATATGCCCTCATTATAGAGAATATCAAATTCGGTTTCACGAAATGGTGCAGCTACTTTATTCTTGACAACTTTTGCTCTCACGCGATTACCGATGATTTCCTGACCATCTTTGATTACATCTTTTCTTCTGATATCAATTCGGACAGATGCATAATATTTCAAAGCATTTCCACCTGTAGTAACTTCGGGATTGCCATAGATCACCCCGATTTTGCTTCGCAGTTGATTCGTGAAAATGACGCATGTATTTGAGCGACCAATTGCAGCATTGAGCTTACGCATGGCTTGTGACATCAAGCGAGCTTGAGAACCCATTTGTGCTTCGCCCATATCGCCTTCAATTTCAACGCGAGGTGTGAGAGCAGCAACGGAGTCTACGACGATCACATCTATTGCATTGCTTCTAACAAGAGTTTCGACTATTTCCAATGCTTGTTCACCAAATTCAGGTTGTGATATCAATAAATTTCCAAGGTCCACACCTAGCTTCTGAGCATATTGGGTGTCAAGTGCGTGTTCAGCATCAACAAAAGCGGCAATGCCCCCATTTTTTTGTGCATTGGCAATCACATGCAAACAAATAGTTGTTTTCCCGGAAGATTCGGGTCCGAATATTTCAACAATTCTTCCTTTGGGAACACCCCCGATACCAAGGCATGCATCGAATGAAATGGAACCTGTTGATATAGCATCGATGGTGATAGGTTGTGCATCAGCAAGGCGCATGATGGAACCCTTGCCGAATTGCTTTTCAATTTGATCAATCGCGCTTTCTGCGAGTTTCAATTTTGATGCATCAATCTTGCTTGCAGGTTGCTTCTCTGTTTGTTTTTCTGCTTTGGATTCTGCCATGAGATTCTATCCTTGTAAATTATTCATTGTTAGAGTTGGAGCATATCATGTGCATGAAATCATATTACGTGCATCACAATAAAACCATAGCACGAAATTAGCACTTTGCATAAGCAACAACAACTTACCTTGAATAGTTAGGGGTTGTTTCAGTGAATTGTGGAAAACTTTCCTTATGATTCTGCTTGTGCTTTTGAACGCTTTGCAGCTCTTTGTCGAGCAGTGGTGTCCAAAATCTTTTTTCTGATTCTCAAATTGACCGGTGTTACTTCAAGCAATTCATCATCTTCTATGAATTCAATGAATTGCTCTAGACTCATATCTCTCGGTGGATCGAGTTTTACAATGCCGTCTGATCCACTTGCACGCATATTTGTAAGGTGTTTGGCTCGGCATGGATTGACGCTCAAATCGTCTTCGCGAGAATTTTCACCCACAACCATGCCTTCATAAATATCAATTCCTGGTGCAACAAACAATGTGCCTCTTTCTTGGATCATTTCCAGTGCATATGCCGTTGCTGAACCAGATTCCATCGATACAAGTGCGCCTTTGACCCTACCAGTGAGTTGTCCTTTGTGTGGCTGATAATCATGGAATGTGTGATGAATGATACCTGCACCTCTCGTTGATGTGAGGAATTCTGTTCTGAATCCGATAAGTCCACGAGCTGGGACATAAAACTCTGCTCGAATCACATCGGCAGTCGGCATCATATTAACCATTTCCCCTTTTCTTCTTCCAAGAATTTCAATAACTGTTCCGATATGTGTATCAGGCACATCGACAATCACATGTTCGATTGGTTCGAGCAATGCGCCCTTTTCATCACGCTTAAACAATACTTCGGGTTTAGAAACTGAAAACTCGAATCCTTCACGGCGCATAGTTTCAATCAAAATGGCAAGTTGCAATTCGCCTCTGCCAGAAACTTTGAATGTATCAGGAGAATCCGTTTCCGCCACACGTAATGCTACATTTGTGCGAAGTTCGCGAAACAAGCGCTCTTTGAGTTTTGGCGTTGTGACATGCTTTCCTTCTTTACCTGCAAATGGAGAATTGTTCACACTGAATTCCATAGCAATTGTTGGCTCTTCGATATTAACATATGGAAGCGGTTCAACATCCGATGGATCCGATATTGTATCACCAATATGGACATTTTCAAATCCGGAAAGAGCTATGATTTCACCGGCGGATGCATCAGTTATTTCCTTTCTTTGCACGCCCTCATATGCATACATTTTGGTGATGCGTTGTTGTTCTACGGAACCGTCAGGACGAATCAACAGAACAGAGTCACCCGTTTTAACGGATCCTGTTTGAATTCTTCCAATTGCAATACGTCCGATATAATCGCTCCAGTCAAGAGCAGTGATGATCATTTTGAATGGACTGTCTTGAATGATTTTCGGTGGAGGGATCTTTTCTATGATTTTTTCCATCAATGGTGCCAATGTTTCCGGTTCTTTGTCCAGAGACAAGGTGGATTTACCTTGTTTGGCAATTGCATAGATAACAGGGAAATCCAATTGATGATAGTCTGCGCCCAATGCTATGAAAAGTTCAAGCACTTCATCAAGGACCTCCGGTGCGCGAGCATCGGATCGATCGATTTTATTGATTACAACTATTGGTGTGAGAGCTAATTCGAGAGCTTTTTTTAGAACGAATCGTGTTTGTGGTAATGGACCCTCTGCTGCATCCACGAGTAATAAAACTCCATCAACCATGCTTAGTATGCGTTCTACTTCACCACCAAAATCAGAGTGACCAGGAGTATCTACAATATTGATTTTTATATCATTCCAACGCACAGCCGCATTTTTGGCCATGATGGTGATTCCTCTTTCTTTTTCAAGATCATTGGAATCCATTACTCGTTCGGTGAGAATTTGATTATCTCTAAATGTTCCTGATTGTCTGAGAAGATGGTCAACCAATGTTGTTTTTCCGTGGTCAACATGGGCTATTATAGCGATATTTCTGATATCGCTTCTAGGGGTGATTGTGCTCATTACTCTTTATGCCTTTGATACAAAACAAGTTGCAAAGATACGGACTTTTGACGGAACTCTTCCCATTATCAATGGCTGAATTCAATGAATTCCATAATTTGTGTTCGAATCAAATGTGGTAAATAAGATGAAACAAGAAAAGTCTCAAACACTGGAAGCAATGATTATCTTCATTGTGATCATTGCATGGTTGATAGGTGCAATAACCTATATGCAGGCACCTGATATTGTACCTATTCATTGGAATTTGGAAGGGAATCCCGACAATTTTGCTCCAAAAGGGATAGGCATTTTTCTACTTCCATTAATCAATACAGGTTTATATGTTTTCTTATTTTTTATTCCAATGATCGATCCGAACAATCAGCAATTGCAAGGTTCTATGAAAACATTGCAATGGATTCGATTGGGAACGCATGGATTACTTGCAATAATCATGGGTTGGACGTCTCTTTCTATCTTGGAATCAACAATCGTAAAACCTGAATGGATTTTTGCGATTGTCGCTCTCTTCTTGGCTTTTTTGGGCAAAGTCATGGTCAATGTAAAACAAAACTACTTCGTGGGAATTCGGACCCCATGGACTTTGAGCAATGAGGTGGTTTGGGATGATACGCATCGATTTGCAGCCCCTTTGTGGTTGTATTCAGGAATACTTATGACGGTGGTCATATCCTTATTGACAATGTCCGGCTTTACTGCGAAAATCATTTTGCCAATGTTTCTTGTTTGGGTTTTTACTATAGTGATTATCCCCATAGCGTATTCATTTAAGCGTTTCAAAGAACAAAAAAATCAATAAGTGAACGATTTTTGAATCTCAGGTGTTATCTGCAGTGAATGTATTTTTTCATAGCAGGTGATGCCATGCCCAGATCGACTGTTCAGCCCGAACATATGCAGATCATCGATCAACAGATTTTGGATTCTCAGATAGAGGGAATTAACCTCTTGGGAGCTACTTTGCAAGAAGAAATGGGGCATTCAATCGTTTTGTTTGTGTTTCTTAGGCATTTTGGATGCTTGTTTTCAAGAGAGATGGTATTGAATGTAAAAGAAATGATGGAAAAAAACCCATTTGCACCAAAACCATTGTTTTTCTATCAGGGCACCCCAATGGATGGAGCGGAGTTCTTTTCCAAATATTGGCCTCAGGCACGTGCGATTTCAGATGAAAACAGGAAATTCTATTCAGCCTTTGGCGTAAAACAAGGCGGGTTTAAGGAGATGTTCGGTCCTGAAGTGTGGAAATGTGGCTTCAGAGCATTTGCAAAAGGCTTGGTTATTGGGAAGCCCATAGGTAATCCACTTACACTTACTGCTGCAGTCCTTGTGCAAAGGAATTTATTGTTATGGCAATATCATTCTGAGCATGCGGGCGATCTTCCAAATCTTTCGAAACTTGAGCATTTCCCCCAATTCGCTTCTACTGTATATTCCACTCCTAGATAAAAAAAGCCGATGCATTGCATCGGCTTTTTCGGTAGCGGGGGAGGGACTTGAACCCCCGAC
>SXGQ01353356.1_pt1 | contig 61923 bp, 53 predicted proteins | sample 3178371 | NCBI WGS metagenome assembly SXGQ01 (sample SAMN11356859, study PRJNA531348) | freshwater metagenome | isolation source: freshwater sample F1-20 | place: China: Fuxian Lake, Yuxi | collected 2017-12-25
GCAGCCCGTGGCAGTCCCAGCCCGGCACGAACGGCGCGCGAAAGCCGAGCATCGAGCGCGACTTCACGATGAGGTCTTTCAGGATTTTGTTCAGCGCCGTGCCCATGTGGACATCGCCATTCGCGAACGGCGGCCCGTCGTGCAGGACGAAAAGCGGCGCACCGATGCGCGCATCGAGAATCTGCTGGTAGAGCCCCGCGGCCTCCCATTTCGCAAGCCGCTCCGGCTCGCGCTTCACGAGGTCGGCCTTCATCGGGAAGTCCGTCTTTGGCAACAACAGTGTATCTTTGAAATTCGCGCTCATTCGTAAAAGGGCGCGAAACCTAGCCTCCACACCGCAGGACGCAAAGTCAAAGTGCCGGCCGGCTTCCAAATCAGCCGCTCCGATGGCAGGGTTCTTTCTTTTACGGGTGCGATACCATGAGATTTCACGCGCCAAGCTTTAAGCTCTTTCCCGCCCGCTTGCGGAGTATCGCCGCGGGAGTTTTGTTTACGAGCTGCGCGTTCGCACAGTCGCCGGAATCAGCATTCAAGCCAATCGAAGCAGAAAAGCTCAACCGCGCCGCGATGACACCGCTGGAGATCATCGCACTGGATCATCCCGCGCAAAAATGGTCACACGCCGAAAGCACCAACTTCGTCTTTCATTTCACTGACCCCGTCACCGCCGCGGCGGTATCCACGGAGGCGGAGTTTTTCTACCGCGTCATCGCGAAGGAACTCGAGCGCGACACAAGCCAGTGGGAACGAAAGGCGCACATCTTTCTGTTTGATACCGATGAATCCTGGAAGGCCTTTCAGCGCGCAGGGGAAATTGATCCACGCACCGGCGGCATCCATTCCGCGGGCGCACTTTTTTTAAAGCGGCACGGGGCAGGCGTCTTGAATGACGAGACTCTTGCGCATGAAATTGCCCACCTCGTCGTGGGCCGTTTCTTCGGCGGAGGGGTGCCGCTGTGGCTGAGCGAAGGATTTGCGGAAAACTCGGCCATCCGTTGCAGGGCCGCATTTTACAGGGCGCGCGGATTTGATTCGAAGCCGCGCTACCGGGCGGTCTCGGCGGAGTCCTACATTCCGCTCGCGGAACTTACGACCCTCGCACGATACCCGGGAGATTCGCTGAAGATGCTTACGTTTTACGATGAATCGGAGAAACTGACGCGCTTCCTGATGTCGGTGAATCGCAAGGCGTTTGGCGCGCTGATGGACGCTCTGGCGAAGGGTAACCGCTTCGAGACCGCACTCGCCAAAGCGTACGGGAACCGATTTATGAACTTGGACGCGCTGGAGCGGGAGTTTAAGCCATTTGCGACCAGCAGCGTCGTGCCGTCGAACCCCTGACGCTCAGCGCTGCCGGGCCGCATCATGCCAGCAGCAAAATCCGCAACACAGAAAGCAGCAATCCACGCAGTCCTCGGAACCGACGAGTTCGAGGTGAAGCGCGTCGCTCTGGAGCTTTCCCGCGAGCTGAATCCCGGCGGGGATTTCGGACTCGAAACGGTCGATTGCGCGGCAGACAACGTCGAGCAGGCCGTGCGCGCGATCAACAGCGCGCTCGACGCCCTGCAAACGTTCGGGATGTTTGGCGGCGAGAAACTGGTGTGGATGAAGAACGTGAATTTCCTCGCCGACTCAGTGGTGGGTCGCTCGGAGAACATTCTCGGCGGACTCGAAAAACTCCTCGGAGTGCTGCAATCGGGACTACCGGAAGGCACGCGCTTTTTGCTCAGTGCCACGGATGTGGACAAACGACGCACCTTTTACAAATCGCTCATCAAGATCGCGGAGACGCAAACTTTCGACGGACTCGACAACTCAAAATCCGGCTGGGAAATGGATGCATCGATGCTCGTTCAAGACATGGGGAGAAAGCTCGGGCTTTCCATGGACGGCGACGCCGCGGAGCTATTCACCCTCTACACAGGCGGCGACCGGCGCATCATCATGAGCGAGCTCGAGAAGCTGGATCTTTACCTCGGAAAATCGCGCCGCAACGTGACGAACGAGGACGTGCGGACGATAACCCCGCTTTCGCGCGCGGGGGTGATTTTCGAACTCGGAAACGCAATTTCGGCGCGTCAGCTTCCTCATGCTCTGGAACTGCTGAAGCAGTTGCTTTTCCAAGGGGAGAACGAGATGGGCATCATCCTCGTCGCGATCATTCCGACGGTGCGAAACCTTTTGCTGGTGAAAGACCTCATGGTCCGACACAAGCTCGCGAAACCCAGCCAGCCGTTCATGTTTGGAAAACAACTGGAACGACTTCCCGCGGATGCGATTTCCCATTTACCGCGAACGAAGGAAGGCAAACTGAATGCCTACCCGCTCGGCATCGCTGCCGGTAATGCGCACCGTTACACGATTCCTGAACTTCGGAATGCCCTCACGGCCTGCCTTGAGGCGAACGTAGCGCTGGTGACTTCCCCCACCGAGAAGGAGGTTGTCCTGAATCAACTGATCGTCAGGATAATCTCCGGGTAACGGCTATTTTACCTTCGCGGCGATGACTGGCTTTGTCACCGCAGTCCGGGAAACGATGCCGAAAATACCGCCAATCCGCTTGTCGGTAATCTCCACCGAGGCACCCACGGGCACCATGTCGAACAGCCGCACAATGTCGCGGCTCTTCATCCGCACGCAACCGTAGCTGGCCGGATGGCCGATGTTTCGCTCGTCGGGCGTGCCGTGGATGTAGATGCCGCGTCCATAGGCGCGCTCATTCTGCTTCTCCAAACCACGCAAATGGAGAATTCGCGTGACGATCGGATCGCGGCCTTTCGCATTCACAGGGCAGATTTCACCAGTACGCGAACGTCCCTTAAAAACAGTGCCGACAGGCGCGCCGGAACCCACTTTTGATGCAACTTCGAGATGTCCGAGCGGTGTCGCGTAGGTACCACGACCGTCTCCGATCCCAAATGCGGACGTGGAGACCCGGTAGGATGCCAGCTTTTTGGTGCCGTCAAAAACGTAGAGTTTCTGTTCCGGCACGCTGACTTTGATTTGAATGTCCTCCGCGGCGAGAGCCGACGAGGAGATGGTGATACTGAGGAGAGAGGCGGCAGCGAGGAGGATTGTCCTCAAATCGCGCACCTCGCAATCGATGGCTTGTTGGTTGGGCTCATTTTGTTGGAAACGAAACCCTCAACATCCGGAGGCGTTAGGCCGAAATCGTATCACCCGCGCTTTTCCACGGAGCGCGCAGTCCTGGGAACCACTGCACGAGCGAGCAAAAGGCGACATAGGTGAATCCGACGGCGAAAAGCACCAGAAACGGAACGGCGAACCAGTTCCCGAATCGGATTTCGTTGATGAGGAAATAATTGAAATACGCCGCGAAGCCAATCTCAATAAATGGCAAAATCGTCTTCATCGGAGAATACTTTGTCTTCTTCCAGCTATTTGACTGGCTGTGGACGCCGTACTTCGGAGTACGGGTGAATTCACCCGTCTTTCCAACCATTCCTTGAATTACCGCCCACGCGTTGTTGACCGCCAGTCCGATGGTGAGGGCGAGGAGCGCAGGGAGATAGAGCACTTCGCGCCACCATGAACGCGGATAAAGCTCCCGCTGAGAAACGATGTAGAAAACGATAGCCGGGAACGACCCCGTGATGAAAATCGGGATGTTGATGAAAATCGTGCGCACCCACGAATGGGTACCATCCTCACCCACGAGCCCGCCAGCCATGCCGCCAGTGCTCGGGTGCATCAGCACGCAGATGCAAAAGAGCAGGAGAAAAGCGTAATTCGACGTCAGGTGAACGGTGCCTTCGAGTTTAATCTTGAGAGGAAGGTCCGAGTTCCAGACCGCAGGCAATAGTTTCCGGCAAGTCTGAATGCTACCCTTGGTCCAACGATGCTGCTGGCTCTTGAAGCCGTTCATATCGACCGGGAGTTCGGCTGGCGTGACAAGGTTCGGCAGGAACACAAAATTCCAGCCTTTCAGCTGCGCCCGATAGCTCAAGTCGAGATCCTCAGTAAGCGTATCGTGGTGCCATCCGCCGGCATCGACGATGCACGACTTCCTCCACACTCCGGCAGTGCCGTTGAAATTGATGAAGCGCCCACTGCGATTGCGCCCGGTTTGCTCCAGAAGGAGGTGCCCGTCGAGGAACATGGCCTGCACTCGGGTCAAAAGCGAGTGCGTGCGGTTGAGATGCCCCCACCGCGTCTGAATCATGCCGACGCGCGGGTCGGTGAAATAATGCACCGTCTTCATCAGCACATCCGGCTCAGGCACGAAGTCGGCATCGAGAATGAGAATGTATTCGCCCTTTGCGATCTTCAGTCCATTTTCGAGTGCGCCCGCTTTGAACCCGGTTCGGTCCGTCCGGTGGATATGCACGATGTCGAGCCCGGTCGCCTGCAGTTCCTTCACGCGCTTCTCAGCAAGATCGCGCGTTTCATCGATGGAATCATCGAGAACCTGCACATCCAGAAGTTCGCGCGGATACTCGAGTTTTGCAACGGACTCCAGCAACCGTTCAACGACGTAAAGCTCATTGAACATGGGCAGCTGAACGGTGATCCGCGGAAGCTTCTCAAACTTGCTGGCGGGCACCGGCACGTTCTTTTTGTTCTTCAGATATAGATAGACGATGACGTAGCGATGCAGGCCGTAAAGTGACAGGCCGACTAGCACCGCTGCATAACAGAGCGTCCAAACGATGTTTCCCAAGTTTTCGGGCATAATAAATGTCCGTTGCAGCCAGTTCCGGCGAACGAGGGGCGGATAGAAGCGGGGAGTATGAGGGGGGGTCAAGCTGGAAAACCGGAGATTTGCCACGGCTCAAAACTCCGCTGAACGCAAAATTCGCGTTAAATCTCGCTCACAATCGGGTCTGGGGTTGTAATTTCCCGCACTCCAAAACACCAATCATCATCATGAGTGATCCCGCTCTCGACATCGTCCATCGCGCAGTCCAGTCGCTCGACCAAAGAAAAGCCGGCGTGCAAGCCTCTGCGGCTGCGCTCGCCCGACTCGCGAAAACCGCCGGAACGGAAACAGCGAAATCCCCTGCTCCAACTCCATCGCCGTCGCCCTCGCGGAAGGTTGAGCCGCCGGCAGCAAGGTCTCCCGCCATTACACAACCGCCGCAGGCTACCACGCCTGCAACCCGAACATCGCCCTCGGCGGGCTCCGGCAAAGCATCGCGGCTCGAAGCACTGCGCGGCCCGATCCTCGCGTGCATGAAATGCGAGCACCTGGTGAAGTCCCGCGAGCAAGTCGTCTTCGGTGTCGGAAATCCGGACGCCGACCTCATGTTCGTCGGCGAAGCTCCGGGCGCGGATGAGGACATGGTCGGCGAGCCGTTTGTGGGGAAAGCCGGTCAGCTCCTCACAAAAATCATCGAAACCATGGGCCTGCGTCGTAGCGATGTCTTCATCGCCAACGTATTGAAATGCCGCCCGAACATGCCGCCGGGGGAAGCGGGAAACCGAAAACCGACTCCCGCGGAAATGGCCACGTGCAAACCGTACCTATTGCAACAAATCGAAATCATTCAGCCACGCGTGATCGTCGCACTCGGCGCGACTGCGGTTGAGGGCCTTCTGGATGAGGACAAAGTCTTCATCACCAAACTCCGTGGGAACTGGCGCGAGTTCCACGGCATCCCTGTCATGCCGACGTATCACCCGTCCTATCTTCTGCGGAATCAGGCGCTCTCTGAGAAACGCAATATCTGGGAAGACATGCTCGCCGTCCTGGAGCGTCTCGGCAGGCCCATCAGCGAAAAACAGCGCGGCTTTTTCCTGCAGAAGTAAATTCCGCCTTCCGTCCCGCCGACTCCGCATTTATTCCAGCGCCATGAGTGACATGAACGAAGCCATCATCGAGCAAGCCACGATGGAGGATCTGCCGCAAATGGCGGACCTTCTCTACGACCTTTTCAGCCACGAGGGTGACTTCGTCCCCGATCGCCAGAAGAATCTTCGCGGACTCGAACTCATCCTAGAGCAGCCAAGCCGCGGAAGAATTTTTGTATACCGCTGGAATGGTGAGATCCTCGGCATGATCAATCTGCTTTTCACCATCAGCACCGCAGAGGGCGGATTTGTCGTCCTGCTTGAAGACGTCATCGTTCATCACAACCACCGCGGACGCGGAGTCGGCACCCAACTTCTCAACCACGCCATCGAGTACGCGAAAAAGAAGGATTTTCTCCGTCTCACGCTGCTTGCAGACCGCGTGAACGCCGAGGGACAGGAGTTTTTCCTGCGGCACGGTTTCTTCGTTTCGAAAATGATCCCGCTCCGCCTGCCGCTCACAAAAGAAGCGGCCACCCTGCCGAAAGCCTGACCGATGCCGGACGGCTTTACCGACATCGGGTTCGCCCGCATCGACACCGACCGCCGGCGTCGCTGCGGGTTCGCTGAGGTGATATTTGGCCATGGCAAGACGCCCGCTCAAGTGACGGCGATTGCGCGGGTGATTCTTGAAAAGGAACCCGTCCTCCTCGTCAGCCGCGCAACAGCGGAACAGTTCGCCGCAGTGGTCGCGGATATCCCTGACGCCAACTGGCACCCTGAGGCGCGTTGCATCACGGTCGAACGACAGAAACTGCCCGCGCTCCCCGGCAGCGTTGCCGTCGTCTGCGCCGGCACGAGTGACCTTCCGGTTGCCGACGAGGCGGCCGTGACGCTTCAAATATTCGGCGCGAAAGTGCAGCGCATTACCGATGTGGGTGTCGCGGGAATCCACCGCCTTCTCGCTGCGCGACCACAACTAGACGCCGCCACCGTCATCATCGTCGTCGCCGGAATGGAAGGCGCGTTGCCGAGCGCAGTGGCTGGACTTGTTGACAGCCCCGTCATCGCCGTGCCCACCAGCATCGGCTACGGCGCAAGTTTCGGCGGGCTCGCTGCGCTTCTGGGAATGCTGAACTCCTGCGGCAGTGGAGTCACAGTGGTGAATATCGATAACGGATTCGGCGCGGCCTACGCCGCAGCGCAAATCCTCCGCGCACTGCCCGCCGGAGCGTAAGGTCCCTCGGGAGCGAATGCGCGCTTGCTTTCGCATGCCCCGGCGTGCGACCTCGGCACCATGCGCAAATACTGGATGGTCAAACAGGAACCCACATCTTACCCATGGTCGCAATTTGTTGCCGATAAAATCGCCGCGTGGACCGGCGTCCGCAATTTTCAGGCGCGAAACAATCTCCGTGCGATGAAGAAGGGCGACCTCGTTCTTTATTACCACTCGGTCGAGGGGAAGGAGATCGTCGGAATCGCAAAAGTCGCCCGTGAAGCATATCCCGACTCGACGGCCGAGGAAGGAGACTGGAGTTGCGTAGACCTTGCACCACACAAGGCCCTTAAGAATCCGGTTATTCTGGAAGCGATCAAAGCGCACCCGAAACTCAAAGACATCGCGCTCATCAAACAAAGCCGCCTTTCCGTAATGCCGCTCACCGAAGCGGAATTCGAAACCCTTCTCGAAATGAGCGGCACGGAATAGCGCAGCGGCGCGTCTCTCGCTACGGATTAATGAAACTCCGCCGGCAGGATGGATCCATGACTTCCGCGCCGGAAGGGATTCCTCTGACATCGATCAGATTGTGCGGCGGATATGGACTCCTCACCAAGTCCTGCTGGTCTGTTGGGCGCGCGTAAGGCAGTCCGGAATAGCGCGGTTCCCCGCCGTAAACCTGCTGCTCGCGAAAACGCCGCTCCGCTGCGGCATTTCTTTCCGCTTGAAGTGCGTGTCCAGCGAGGAAGCCGGCACCTGCGCCAATCGCAGCACCTTTGAGCGCATCCTCGCCTCGACCGTGACGCAATCCGCCAATCGCCGCACCAGCAGCGGTTCCAAGCATCGTGTTACCAGCCACACTCTCGCACGAAGTGAGCAACGTCGCGATTGATAGGCTTACAGCAATAATCGGAATGATTTTCTTCATGTCCTGAATGTGACCAAAATGCCGCCGGATTCATTCAAAAAATACGCCGCGTATCACGAGCCATAGCTTTGTGAGCCGATGGAGCGAATATCGACGGTCGAACACACGCCAACGATCCTTCGCCATCTTCTCCAGCAGACGGCTGTAAACGGCACGCATGATCTCGGCGGCGATTAGTGACTTCCTGTCCGCCGCGGGCAGCCTTCGCATAGCCTCGTGGTAAAATTCCCTCGCCCGCTCCGCCTGAAAGTCCATGAGCGCGAGAAACCCATCGGTCCGCCGCCCGGCGGCGATGTCTGCCCGCGAGACCCCGAACCGCGCCAGTTCCTCCTCCGGCAGGTAAATGCGCCCGCCATTGGCGAAGTCCTGCCCCACGTCGCGGAGGATATTCGTGAGTTGCAATGCAAGTCCGAGATTCAGCGCATAATCACGCGCAGCCGGCTCGCGCGCGCCAAAAATACCGAGGCTCACAAGCCCCACCACACTTGCAACGCGATGGCAGTACAGACGCAGTCCTTCCCAAGTTCCATACCGCGCACCATCGAGGTCCATTTCGACACCCGCGATAATCTCGCGAAAATCCTCAACATTCAGCGCATAGCGCGCGATGATCTCGCGAACCGGCGGGGCGAGAGATGATTCCGACTCAACCGGCGACTCGACCGCGCGTTTCCACTGTTCCAAGCCGGCCTGCCGCTCCTCGCGCGTTCTCCCGGGGTCATCGGCAATATCATCCACGACGCGGCAAAACGCGTAAAACACACTGATATCCTCCCTGCGCTGCCGCGGTAGTGCGATAAATGCGAGGGCAAGATTTGAGCGGCTCGCCTTCGTGATTTGCTGCGCTTCCGTGCTCACAGCATCACGTCGCAAACGATGCGACCTCCGGCACACTCGATTCTTCGCTCACCGTGAAAACTCGGAATCTCCGCGCCGATGCTGACGGCAATTGCGCAACCGAACTCGGATGCCGCACCGGCCAGCAATTTCCGAAAAGAGTTCAGTTCTGCACCGTGAAGAATGCGATCCGGCTCCTCCACAATCACCAATGGCGGCATGGAACCGAGCGCGCGGGCCAGACCGACACGCAATTGAAGACCCGGACTCAATCGCTCGATCTTCACCGTTGAAAATGGAGAAAGCCCGACAAAATCCAACAGCTTCTCCGTCCGCTCCTGAGCATCGATCGGACGCATTTCCAGAACCTTGAAAAGCGGCATCGCGATATTCTCGAGCACCGTGAATCCGGGAAGTAGGAACGGCGGCGCGAAGAGATACCCGCAAGCCGCAGCGCGGAGATCGAGCACTTCCTCCGGCGTCATCCCGGAAACAGGGGAGCCTTCAAAAATCACCTCCCCAACATCGGGCACCTCGAGCAGGCCGAGGATTCGAAGGATAAGATTCTTCCCGCAACCACGGTCACCTGCAAAGAGGGTAACAGTGGAAGGTCGCAACTCCACGGAGACATCGTGAACCGACGACGAAATACCGGTCTCTGTGCGCGCGCACGAGACATGGCGAAGTTCAATCACGGAGTTCGTTCCAAGGCTCACAACGCGATGGAAAGCGGGCATGGAGGGGAAGCGCAAGCGGCGATTCGCACGCTACAAAAGATCGCCGTAGTGCGTTCTCGCAACCGCCTCGCACCGCGCAAGGATCTCCGAGCCATCGGCGCATTCCAGCGCTTCGGCGGCAAGCTTGCGGCAAGCGGCAGCATCGAGGCTGCGAACAGCGCGCTTCACACGGGGAAGCACAGCGCTACCACAACTGAGCTCATCGATTCCAAGCCCCACGAGCAGCGGTGTGAGCACGATGTCGCCGCCCATTTCGCCGCACACGCCGACCCAGATTCCGGCGGCATTCGCGGCCTCCACCGTCTTCCGGATGAGCCTGAGAACGGCTGGATGAGTGGGCTCGTAGAGGTGGGCAATGTGTTCATTTCCGCGATCCGCCGCGACGGTGTACTGCACGAGGTCGTTCGTCCCGAGGCTGAAGAAATCCACCTCCTTTGCGAAGATATCCGCGATCATCGCGGCGCTCGGGATTTCAATCATCATCCCGATCTCCATTTCGCGGTCAAACGGGACTCCTTCCCGCTCAAGTTCCCCGCGGCACTCTTCGAGAATTGCCTTCGCCTGGCGGAGTTCGGGCATTCCCGAGATCATTGGGAACATAATCTTGATGCTGCCATGCACGCTGGCGCGAAGAATTGCCCGAAGCTGCGTTTTGAAAATATCCGTCCGCTCCAGACACACCCGAATCGCACGCCAGCCGAGAAAGGGGTTTTCCTCGGTTTCCGTGTGCAGCGTGTCGTGCAGCTTGTCTCCTCCCAGATCGAGCGTGCGAATGATGACCGCGTGAGGCCGGGCCGCGGCGGCGACGCTGATGTAAGCGGCGGTTTGCTCTTCCTCCGAAGGCAAATCCTCGCGCCCCAGATACAGAAACTCCGTCCGGAAAAGCCCGACACCCTCCGCACCGCTGGACTGTGCCTGCTCGATGTCCTCGGGCTGTTCGATGTTTGCGGAGAGGATGATGTGCCTTCCGTCCTGCGTGGTCGAAGCCGTCTCGCGGAGCTCGGTCAGGCGCATTTCCATCGCAGCCTTGCTGGCTTGCAGCGCCCCGTACTGCGAGAGGGTCTCCTCGGAGGGATGCACGATCAGCACGCCACTGTAGCCGTCAACAAGCACATCGGCGCCGTTTTCGACGGAAGCGAGAAGCTCATGAAGTCCAACAATCGCCGGAATGTTCAGCGACCGGGCCATGATGGCCGTGTGCGAAGTTTTTCCGCCAGCCTCGGTGCAGAAGCCGATAACGATGTCGCGGTCGATCTGCGCCGTATCACTCGGCGTGAGATTGTGCGCGATGACCACATGCGGCGTCTTCAGTTCCGAAAGCCCGCCCGTCGTGCGACCGAGAAGATTGCGGACGATGCGGCGGGAAATGTCGTGAATATCCGCAGCCCTCTCGCGAAAATACGGATCCTCAAGCGCCGCGAGACTTTTTGCGTAGCGATGTGCAACCGTGTGAAATGCATGCTCCGCATTGCACAGTTCACGCTTCAGCGTCTTCTGCACTTCATCGATAAGCACACCGTCCTCGACGACCATGAGATGCGCCTCGAAGATTTCGGCATCGTTTGCTCCGAGGGACTCACGGACGCGGTCGTGCAGCTCGATTATCTGCCTCCGGGTCAGCGCGAGCGCTTCCTGCAATCTCGCGATCTCCCCCGCGACCTGATCGTCGCGAATCGTCGTCCGCGGAGGCAAATCCTCATCGGGGCGGTAAACATAGGCGGTTCCTCGAACGATTCCCGGCGAAACAGCTACGCCCTGAAATCGAAGCTCACTCTTCATCAAACTTGGAGACGATGAGTTTCTCGAGGGCCGCGAGCGACTCCGCCGCATCCGGGCCTTCGCACGTGATCTTCAATTTCGATCCGTTTCCGGCTGCGAGCATCATGAGGCCCATGATGCTTTTGCCGTTCACCTGCTCCCCGTCCTTCTCCACCCAAACCTCGGATTTGAACATCGCCGCCAGCTTCACGAATTTTGAGCACGGACGAGCATGAAGTCCCATCTTGTTGGTGACTTCCATCACTTTTGTAACTGTCGTGTCCGGCTTGTTCCAGAGTCCCATGCGGTAGTTCTTTTAAATACTTTTCGATCGGGTTCAGCGGTCCTTCTTTTTCTGCATCGCAGACATCAGTCGGTCGTTGAACTCCACGGCACTATTGTATCCAAGGCTTTTGAGCTTCTGATCCATCGCTGCGACCTCCACCAACCGGGCCAGATCGCGCCCCGGCCGGACGGGAATCGTAACGTGCGGAATGTAAAACCCGAGAATCTCGTAATACTCCTGTTCCAAGCCCGTTCTATCGATGGATTCAATCTCCTGCCAATCCTTTAGTGTGACAACCAGATCGAGCCTCTTTTCAATTCGCAGCGCGCTGACTCCGAAAACCGCCGTGACATTGATAACGCCCAGCCCGCGAATCTCCATGTGCCCGCGGCCGAGTTCCGAAGCGGTGCCCATGAGTTCGCGCCCATCAAGAACGCGGAAATGCGTAATGTCGTCCGCGACCAGCGAGCAGCCACGCTCGATCAAACCGAGGCCCACTTCGCTTTTGCCAATGCCGCTGCTTCCGCGAATGAGCACTCCCATTCCCTGAATATCGACCATGCTGCCGTACTCGCTCTTTCTCGGAGCGAAGTCGAACTCGAGCGCAAGCGTGGCCGCGTTGATGAACCGCATCGTGACCATCGGTGACAAAAACACCGCAATTTCGTGCATTCGCGCAGCCTCAAGGAGCGCCGGCGGCACCTGCAGTTCGCGCGCGACGACGATGCACGGAATCGGGTGCGAACAGAGTTCCGCCACGCGCCTGGATACCTCCTCCACAGTGATACTGTTGAGGTAGGCCAGCTCCGCAGAACCGAGAACCTGAATGCGCTTGTCGGCGAAATATGCGAAGAATCCGCACAGTGCGAGACCCGGCCGGTTGATCGTCGGCTCCAGAATCGTGCGCCCGAATCCGACACCCGTCTCGGTCAGCGGCTTCAACTGCAACGCCTCCGAGTGACGGGTAAAAAACTCCCCCACGGTAATCGTTGGATGTTTTACAGGCGAAGTCATCGGCCTTCTGTAAATCCGGTGTCGCCCTCCATGGCAAGCGGTTCGTTCCCTTTATCCCGCAAACCTTCCTGCTTGCGAACGAGCGCACGCCTCAGCATCTTCCGCCCCCTTAATTTTTATGAGCCAGACCAAAGAAACGCCGTTGATGGAAAAAATCGTGAGCCTCTGCAAACGCCGGGGCTTCATATTTCAATCGTCCGAGATCTACGGCGGGATCAACGGGTTCTGGGACTACGGCCCGCTTGGCGCGGAACTGAAACGCAATCTCCGCGACACGTGGTGGCGTGCGATGACCCGCGAACGCGAGGACGTCGCGGGCCTCGATGCCACGATCATCATGCACCCCGCGATCTGGAAGGCCTCGGGACACGTGGATACATTCAGCGACCCGATGAGCGACTGCCTCGTCACGCAGAAGCGCTTCCGCTCCGACCATGTCGAACCGCAGAGCGGCGTCGTGTATAAGTGGACCGGTGCCACGGGCGATGGCGGCGCTTCGAATTCCGACTCATTCAGCGTCCTGCTCCCGCCCGGCAAACCGCCGGAGAGCGCGCGCAAAGTCGGCATGCAGTTCTACACCAACCGCGGACTCGTAAATCCCGTCCTTCAGGGCGAGACGACCTCGAAGGTCGAGAACTCCCGCGCATTCAATCCCGAGAACGGCGCACAGCTCACCGAACCGGTTCCGTTCAATCTGATGTTCCATACCTTCGTCGGCGCGACCGCGAAGGCCGAGGACAAGGCGTATCTCCGCCCCGAGACTGCGCAGGCCATCTTCGCGCAATTCAAGAATGTCGTGGATTCCTCGCGTCAGGCTGTGCCGTTTGGCATCTGCCAGATCGGAAAAGCATTTCGCAACGAAGTCACGCCTCGCAATTTCACCTTCCGCTCCCGTGAGTTCGAGCAGATGGAGCTCGAGTTTTTCATCAAGCCCGATGAAGCCATCGAAGCCGTCTGCGGCACCGTCGCGAAATGGAGCGAGAGCGCGGACCTTTCCACACCGCAGCCAAACTGGGGCTGGGAAATGTGGCACCGTTACTGGGTCGCGCAGCGCACGGCATATTACGCCGGCATCGGACTCGGCACGGACGTGCTCGATTACTACTGGCAAAAGCCCGAGGAACTCGCGCACTACGCCCGCGCTTGCGTGGACATCCTTTGCAAATTCCCATTCGGCACCGAGGAGCTCGAAGGCATCGCAGCGCGGGGAGATTTCGATCTTTCGCAGCATCAGAAGCACTCCGGGAAATCACAGGAGGTCTTCGACGACGAAGTGCGACAGGCATTCGCGAAATGGAGCGACGAACAACGCGCCGCACTGGTCGAACGCAAGAAACAGGAGAACGCCGCGTCCGCCTGCCAAAAGCCGGAGGCCGACGTCGTGGCTTGGTGCGAGCGCCTTTTCAAAGGCAACTACGTCCCGCATGTCATCGAGCCTTCCGCCGGTCTGGACCGTCTCGCACTCGCAGTTCTCGCGCTCGCCTACACGGAGGTGGAGAAGACCGACCCGAAGGGCAAAGTGGAGACATTCACCGTGATGAAGTTCCACCCGCGCATCGCGCCGGTGAAAGTGGGCATTTTCCCGCTGCTGAAAAACAAGCCGGAGCTCGTCGCCAAGGCCCGCGAGATCTACAGCTCGCTCAAAGGCCTCATGAACTGCTTCTACGACGAAACCGGAGCCATCGGCCGACGCTATGCGCGTCAGGACGAAGCCGGCACGCCTTTCTGCGTCACCGTCGATTTCGACACGCTCGGAGAAAACCCGGAGTTGCTCGACACCGTCACCCTCCGCCATCGAGATGACGGCAGTCAGGAACGCGTGAAAATCGCCGACCTCGCCGCGAAGCTGCTTCCGCTCATCCAGTAGCCGTCCGACTTACCGGCCAGCATCGAAGCCTCGGAAAACGCGAGGTCGACCACGGATTTAACAACTATCGTCTCAAGAGGAAGTCCGGCTGGCCTAGTTGCCCGCCGCTTCCACCGGGAGCGACGGCGTTGTGATATCGAACACCTCGAAATCGGGTCCACTTCCGACGAGTTGCGATTCGCGCCAATCCTGCTCCCCTGCTCCATATTCGCTCTGCTCGCGGCGGCCCCAAAAAAGATGGTGCGCACCGAGTTCGGCGGCGAGGATCCGCCAATCCCACGCGCCTCGCATGATCGCCGTGATGTGATTTTGGTGCCGCGTCGGACTCATCCCGTGGCTCGCAATGTGGCCGGGGTAGCCCAGCGCAACCCGCCGCCCGATGAGAATCAGCGGATGATCGTGCGTGGGGTGCGCCAGAATCGGCTCCGTAATCGGAATGCCGCGAACGGCCCGCTCGACTGTCTCGAGTTCAGAGCGCGAAGCCACGGTGCGGTAGGGCATTTCGGGCCGGAGTGCGCCCGTGAGCGTGATGAAACCGGAAAAGAAAAGCAGTTCACAAACAACGACCCGCGACCAGAAGCGAAACCTCGAAATCACAAAGTCCCACACGAAAGGAAGAACGATGAGATACGGCCAAATCATCACTTTGGTGTTATCCCACTCCCACGGTGCAAACTTCACGAAACAGCACAGGAAAAAGATATACACAGCGGGCAGCACAAAGACAGCGGGCCAGAGCGGCGCATGCCAGTCGCTGCCCACGCGAAGCAGGAGCCAGACCGTAACAACCATCGCGGCAAGCAGCGGAAGCGCATTCACCGGGACACTGCGCAACGCGGCAAACGCGGGCGGCAGACTCGCGCCAACGGCAAACAGCGCGGCAACCGCGAAAAGCCAGCCGCGCATCATTCGGGAATTGCGATCCTTCGGCTGCATCGCCCCCGCGATCGCCGCGAGCACGGCCGCAAGCAGGGGCGTCATGGAAATTCCGTCCACCGCGCGAGGATCACCAAACAACTCCCCAGTCCGGTAGTGCTCCCATCCATTCAAAAACGAGCAGAGTAATAAGGTGCCGCCGCACCATAAAAATGCCCGGCGAATGCGGATGTTTCGCCGCAAAACCATGCGGAGCATCATCACAATCAGCGCCACGACGAGGAACGGAAGCACACCGAAATTAAGCAGCCAGAAGTAGGCGAATCTGGCGACCCACGCCCCCGCAGTGGGCACGGCTGGGTCACCGCCCAATGCGGTAACCCCACTCCGTGTGACCTCGTCATCGATCATCCATCCGGGCTTCCATCCCATCACGTTCGAGGCCGGACTCGGCGGCGGGTTATCCACCTCGGACATATCGTACACCATTGGCGGCGGCGACGATTGGAGCATCCCCATCGGAAGCCACACGAGCGCCGTAGCCGGCAAAAGCGCTAGACCGACAAAGCGAAAGAGCGGATTCCGAAGATCGGGACGCGCGAGGAAGAAAGCGCCGAGCATCAACGAGAGAGCGATGAAGCTGTGGACGTGAAAAATGGGCATCGCGACGTATAGCAGATACTCGCCCCAAAACGGCATCCGCCATTCATCCGCGCCCTGCCCGCCAAAAAACCGCGCCCGCCACGAGCACAGCAGCAGGAGCCCCGCGGGGAGCGCGAAAAGAAATCCGCGCTGCGTGATGAACATGGAAACCGGGATGCTCTTCCACGCGATCGCGCCCTGCAAATCCACCACCGTCGGCCAACCCTCAGCTGCCGGGAAACCCACCGGCGAACCCGTGACCGCCTCAGCAATAGAATGCGGCAGGAACAAGACGAGCGCGACGAATCCGCCGTTGCACAAAAAGCCGGCCATCGTGAATGCGCGTCCCCATCGCCACAGCGCGACGCCCGAAATTGCGCAACAGATGATTCCAACGACAACGAGCCCGCGGTAAACGTCGATTCCCGCAAGGACGAGCAGGCTGTTGAACAGATCGGAGCCAAGCGCATACGTGAGTTTCCCGCCTGCGAATATCGGGCTTTCCGGCCAGAACGGCGCGCCATTCGCGAGGTAACGGATGAAGCCAAGGTGCAGCGAAAGGTCGCCGACGTTGTTCCAGACGACCGTCTTGATCTCGTCGCCCTCCACCGTGACGAGCCACAGAAACGCCCGAACGGTAAACCATGCGAACAGCGCAACCGCGCACCATTCCCACCCGCGCGGACCGCGGCCCGGCGCACAAGGCCGGCGACGCAGAAGCGAGAAAAGACCGACACACGCACCGCCACTGAGAGACACCAATGCGGCGGCCGTATTCAGTCCCCCGCACGCAAAGCCGAGCACGATCGCGAGCAGCACCGAACTGCTCATCGCATAAAGAAAAGCCGCCGCGCACTGAATCATGGCTCGAGTTCCTCCAGCCGCACACGGCGATGAAACTCCGGCGTTCGACCGGTGTCCTTCACCGGCGCGAACACTGACGCCCGGAAATAAAGCCGATGCTCTTCATCAACGGAAAAAAAGCGGAACCGGCTGCGATAATAGATATCGAGAAGCACCGATTCGACCTCATTCACCCTGGATTCGTGAACGAGCAAAAAGTCCGCATCGGTGATATCGAACTGGCTTCGATGGCTGACCAGCGCGACGTTTGGAAGGTCAGGCAACGCCCACGGAAGCGGCTGCGGCGATTCGTAAATGATCAAGCCGGTCATCTTTCGCATCAAAGGCTCGCGCTCAATCAAGCGCTCCACCGGCCCCGTGAGCTTCATCAAATCGGGCAGTTGCTGCACATAGATGTACGGCTCGCGAGGAGAAGTGGGATTCACGAAATTGATTCGCCATGAATCCATTACCGGAGCAGCAGCCAGCGCAAAACCGAGCAAGGCAACGACGCTCCAATGGCTGTAGCGAACCAGACGCTCGAAGCAGTGCCCGAGCACGAGAAAGAGAGGCGGCAGAAAACCGATCACACACCATGGCGTCTTATATGACACGAGCGAATACGCCGAAACCGATGCGAGCGCGTAGAGCGCCAAAAAGCGCATGAGCCGGCACTTCACAGGACTCGCGAACACGGCGCAAACACCGACGAAAACGAAACACACGCCTGCCGAGAATGCTGTGTTCCATGGAATCCCGGCTGTTTGCAGAACCGGCTCCACTGCCTGAATCGGCCGCTCCGACGGCGGAAGTGCCGCTGTGAACAACCACCCCGCAATCGCCAGAATCACTCCGAGGCCAATCGAAAACGCCCCGACGATTACCGACCGACGCAACGCCAGCACCGGAACCACCGCGAGCCCGGCGAGCGCAGGCCACTCATAGCGCCACAGCAATTTCACGAAATAGAGCAACTCCTTGTGATGCCCCTCCTCGCTCGGCGACCATCCCTTCGCAGCCATCGCGCCGAACGTCTTGAAAATTCCCACCACGCCGGGCCAGTAATAGAACAAACCGGAATAAAACGCGATCAGCACCGCCCCGCAAACCGCGGCAACCCGGACGATTTCTGCGCGGGAGAATGCCGACTGCGCGCCGGTTTGCTCATCGCCACTCGTGCGCATGAACAGCCAAGCGAAGAACGCCGCCACGAAATGCAGGACGTAGGTTTCCTTCGTAAGCACCATTCCAGCGAGGCCCGCTCCCACGGCCCACAGGTCCCCCGTCCGCCGCTCGCTGCGTGCTATTCCAAAGGCGCCGTATATTGCGAGCATGCTGAAGAATGGCAGCCACGCCTCGTGAATGGCGTAGCGCGAGTAGAAGGTCATCGCCGGGGATATCGCACACGCAATCGCCGCCACCCAAACCACCCACGCTGAGAAGAACCGGCGAAAGGCGAAAAGTAACGCGACAGTCGCCGCACCGACAATCGCAGTCGGTAAACGCAACGCCCAAACTCCGCGTCCGAAAATCTGCTCCGACGCAAACATCGCGTAGAAATGCAGCGGCCCGTGAAAGTTCTCCGGGTTGTAGCGATAGGCAGGGTCACTGCGCATGGCATCCACAAACGCTCCGTTCACCCCCTCATCGAAATGCGGTGGTTTCCAGTCGAGCATCCACAACCGCACAACCAGCGCGAACAAGACCACCACAACCGCAGGGATCCACCACGCGTGTTTCATGGCTCCGCCGAGAGGGCGTCAGAATGTGCATCGTCATGGATGCGGTGCGGAATTGCATTCATGTCTTTTGACCGGAACACCGCGAAACTGGTAGGCTCGCGGAATCTGAATCCCAACACAACAGACGACGAACCGCCATTCATATCGATCGTTATCCCTGCGTATAACGAAGCGAGTCGCATCGGGGCCTGCATCGCCGCGTTTCAGAACTGCAGCGAACTTTCTAGCTACCGGCACGAGGTGATAATCGTCGTGGAAAAAAGCTCGGACGACACCCTCGCGATCGCCGAACGCATGACGACCGGGCACGGATCGTTCAAAGTGATCGGCAATCGGGACCATCGGGGCAAGGGACACGCCGTTCGCACAGGAATGCTGGCCGCCCGCGGAGACATTGCGTTTTTCATGGACGCCGACCTTTCCACGCCGCTGAAGGAAATCACGCCATTCCTTGCGCGATTCGAATCAGTTCCCGAGGTCGATATTATCATCGGAAATCGGCAGCATCCAGACAGTGCGATTGTCAGACGGCAGAGCGCGCTGCGGCAAGGCCTTGGTCAGTGCTTTAACTTTGTGTTGAGACGGCTCACCGGCATCCGGGTGAGAGACACGCAATGCGGCTTCAAGGCGTTCCGTCGCCGCGCACGCGAAACGATTTTTCCGCTTCAAACCATCAGCGGCTTCGCATTCGACGTCGAGCTCCTGCTGCTTGCGACGCAACTCGGATTTCGCGTCGAAGATCGCCCCGTAGAATGGCGAAACGCGGATGGAAGCAAGGTTCACATCGTCCGCGATTCGGTACGGATGCTCCGCGATGCGCTTCGCGTCCGGGCCGCGGTCGCGCGTACGCTGGAACGCGCAAAAAACTAGTCGCGGAAAACGACCGTCCGTTTTCCATGAAGGAGAACGCGGTCGGACAAATGCCAGCGCACGCCGCGGGCGAGAGCCTGGCGTTCGCAATCGCGACCGAGCCGCAACAGGTCCGCAGGTTCGTGGAAGTGCTCGGCTCGAATCACCTCCTGCTCGACGATGGGTCCCTGATCGAGATCCGCCGTCACATAATGACACGTGGCACCAATGAGTTTCACACCACGCTCCCAAGCACGTTGATACGGGTTTGCACCGACAAACGACGGCAGAAACGAATGGTGGATATTCATGATACGCCCCTCCCACCGCTCACAGACAGCGGCCGGCACGACCTGCATGTAGCGGGCGAGCACTATCAAATCAGCGCCGGCGTCACCCCATATTCGCTCCATTTCCGCAAACGCGGCGTCCTTGTTTGTTGCATCGACCGGAATGTAGTGAAAGGGCAGTCCCTCGCGCTCCACGGTGGAGCGGAAGTCTTCGTGATTGCCGATGACGCAGGCCACATCGCAGCCGAGTTCACCGGCGCGCCAACGCCAAAGCAAATCCGCAAGGCAATGGCCGAGTCGGGAAACCATCAGCACGACACGCATGCGATCTGATTCACGCCGGATGCTCCACTGCGCCTGAAGGTCGGCGGCAAGCGGAGCGAACTCGGCCCGCAAATCCGCAAGCGGAAGTCTCAGCGTCTCGGCCTCAATCGCCATCCGGGTGAAAAACCACCCAGCCTGCGAGTCGGTGAATTGGTGAACCTCATCGAGGTTTCCGCCGTTTTCGGCGATGAATGCCGTGATTCGGGATAGGAGGCCGACCCGATCCGGGCACGAAAGTTTGAGCAGTGTTTTTGGCATGACTGAAACTTGGATTACGCTGTGACTGGCGCCAGGGGAAGCACGAGCTCGAACTCCGTGCCTTCGGCATCCGAGCGTTTCAGGCGGAGATCACCGCTGTGCGCTCGGGCGAGTTCGCGAGCGATGCTCAAACCCAACCCATGGCCCTTGTGATTTTCCTCGGCCAATCCGCGATTGAAGCGCTCGAATATCCGCTCCGCATCGGCAGGAGGAACACATTGGCCGCTGTTTGTAATCGAGATCACTGCTTTGCCCCCCGCGGAACTGGCGAAGATTTTGATGAAGCCGTCAGGGCGGTTGTACTTCACAGCATTCTCGCAGATGTTTTGCAGAATCACCGCGAGCCGCCGCGAGTCTGCGAGGACGAGCAGCTCCCCGGGAAGGCTTTGTTCGATGACAATCCGCCGCTCCATTCCGAGAACCTCCGCATCATCGATTGCCCCACTCAAAAGCGGCACCACATCCACCGGCTCTGCTGCGATGTCCAGACGCCCAGCATCAGCCTGCGCGAGGAGCAGCAGGTCATCGCAAAGCGTGGTGAGCCTTCGCGTCTGCTGCAAAAGCGATTCAACCATTTCACGCTCGGATGGCTTCAGGTAGTCGCAACTGCGGAGTTCACCGAGCCCGGCCCGGAGGATCGTCAGCGGCGTTTTAAATTGATGCGACGCAGCAGAAGAGAAGCGCTCCGCCGCAGCATAAGCCTTCTCCAGCCGGTCAAAAGACGCATTCAAAACGTGGGAAAGCCGCTCGATTTCGTCACCGGAATCCGGCACGGGAAGACGTTCATCCGGTCGCTTCACATTGATCCGTTCCGCGGCAGCGGTCATCTCCGCAACCGGTCGCAGGGCCCGCCGCGCAACCCAGAGCGCGCCAGCGAGCGTGAGCAAGAAAACCGCGGGCAGGGCGACCGCGAAAGCGAATCGGAGGTCCTGCTGCATGCCTTCGATGGTTCCCAGCCGCGTGCCCATATTGACGACATGAGTGCCGTTCTGCACCGTCACGATGCGCGAGTTCCGATCAGAAATCCGAATGGTCGCGCCTCCTTGCTGGAGTGTTCGCGGCTCGAAATCCTTCCAGTTCCCGGAGCGATAAAGCTCGGAGCCATCGGCATTCGCGACTCGGATGAAGCGAGCGCGCAGAGACTGGGGAATGGATTCACGTGTAAGCGGTTTTCTCGGATCGACGCCGCGTTCGATCCTGGCACTCAGGACTTCAAAGATCTCATCCGCATCCCGGCGCATCTCCGTGTCCAGTTCCTGCACCTGCCGGTGGTAAATGAAGGGCTGGATAATGGACGGCGTGAGGGCAAGGGCGAGACCCGAGATGATGGCCGCATAAAGCCCGATCTTGAACTTGAGCGGAAATCCCATGAATTCCGCGGCCTACTACGCTGTCGCAGCCGGATGAAGCACGTAACCGACACCGCGAACGGTTTCGATCAGCGTCTCGTCACGTTCGCCACTGAGTTTCTTGCGTAGGCGCATGATGAATATCTCGACGGTCCGAGTGTCATACTCGTGTTCCCGCTCCCAGATTCGCTCGCAAATCTCCTCCCGTGAAAATGTCCGCCCGGGTTCCTGCATGAAGATCTGGAGCAGTTCGAATTCGCGCGGCGAAAGACTGATGGGAACTCCCGCACGGGTCACACGATGCCGACGAATATCCATGCGGATGTCTCCGACGTCGATGATGTCTCCCTGCGTCGGCGATGGCGCCCGGCGGCCGATGACTTCCACGCGCGCCAGCAGTTCCTCCATTGAGAACGGCTTCGTCAAATAATCATCCGCTCCGGCGCGAAGCCCTGTTACCCGATCTGCGATGGCATCGCGGGCTGTAAGGAGCATCACGCGGGTGTGGTTGTGAGCCTCCCGTAGTTTCTGAAGCACCGTGAAGCCGTCCATCACAGGAAGGTTCACGTCGAGAATCACGAGGTCGAAATTGTTGCTGGAAATCGCCGAAAGCGCGAGAGCCCCGTCGGAACGGGACTCTGCCTGGTGGCCGGCTTTTTGAAGGGCGCGCGTGACGAGCGCGGCGATCTTTTCTTCGTCTTCAACTACGAGAATTCGCATGGCTTACCTTTGACACCGAACACGAATTTACGCCAGCCCGAAAGACTCGACGGACGCGTCATGCGGCTTCCGCGGGCACGAGGGTGGTTCTGCGTCCGCGAGGGATAGTCCGTTCTCCTTCGCGCTCCATGATGTAGCCCGCGCGCGGAACCGTGTGGATCAATTTCGTTTCGAATTCATCGTCTATCTTCTTTCTGAGCCGCATGATGAATACCTGCACAACGTTTGAATCCGGATCGAAGTGAAACTTCCAAACCTGTTCGCACAGTTCGAGAGGCGAGATGACTCGTCCGGTATTGCGGATGAAATACTCCAGCGTGCGGAACTCCCGCTCCGTGAGCCGGACGGAACGCCCAGCCCGGGTCACTGAGCGCGCAACGCGGTCGAGGACGACATCGGCAAATCTTACGATCGCCTGTTCCGAGGTCTGCCGGCGCCGGAGCAGCGCCTGGACTCTGAGTGCAATCTCGACCGCTGGGAAATCTTCGGTCACGCAGTCGTCGAACCCCGCACGGAATGCGTTGATTCGTCCCGCCGCAACAGTCCCTTCCGCAATCCCGAAGGTCGGCACACCTCCGCCGCATGTGTCTGCAAGTTCAAGAATTGCATCGAGCTTGCCGTCGACCGAAGCAAGATCAACAGCGAGCAAGTCCTGACCGGAAATTACACCGGACAAAGACTGAAAGTTATCAGTGAGTGTGATACCGAATCCAGCGCCGTGGAGAGCGTGCTTCAATTCGGCTGCGAGGGTCGGGTTTTTGGTGAATAGGGCAATATGCATTTAGGGCGATTAGCACAAGATGAGTAAAGCGCTCCACGTCAAGGGAAGAGCGCGTAACAATCCTGCAGGGTTTTCGGGAAATGGGAGCTTCCGGCAAGTCGCCGAAGCCGAGGTGACTAGTGCCCTCCGCCAGTCTCCGCACCGAGACCTGTTTGAGCGCGGACACTCAGTTCAGCAAACTTCGCCTCCGCCTGAGGGTCACGCGCGGTGAGCAATGTACCCAGCCATGCCGACAGGAAGCCGACCGGGATGCTGACGATACCCGGATTCTCGAGCGGGAAAATTGCACCTTCCTTCCCGAACATCCCAACCGGACTGATTAGAATCAGACCAATGGACGAGACGAGACCTCCCACCAACCCGGACACTGCGCCGGCAGTGTTGAAACGACTCCAGAACACGCTGAACAAAATGACCGGCAGGTTCGCGCTCGCCGCAACAGCAAATGCGAGACCGACGAGGAAAGCGGCGTTCACTCCGGGGCCAAGGTAGATGGCAAGCCCTATACTGGCGGCACCCACTACGGCCGCCGTGATTCGTGCAACACGGACTTCCTCGCCAGGCGACTGCTCTTTTCCGTGATGGATTACGTTCGTATAAAAGTCGTGGGCAAAGCTCGTGCTCGCGCTCATTGTCAGCCCCGCGACCACGGCGAGAATCGTCGCGAACGCGACGGCGCTGATGAACGCGAAAAACAGTTCACCCCCCAGTTTCTGCGCGAGCAACGGAGCGACCATGTTCGTGTTCTCCTTCGCACCTGCCATAATCTCAGACTTCGCCATGATCGTCGCGGCCCCGAAGCCGAAGAAGGTCGTGAGAATGTAAAACACCCCGATGATGGCCATCGCCCAGATTACACTGACACGGGCGGTTTTCGCGTCCGGGACGGTGTAAAACCGAACCAGAATGTGCGGGAGTCCGGCCGTTCCAAGAACAAGGCCGAGGCCGAGGGAAACGAGGTCCAACGGCCCCCAAGGTCCCGCCGCGGCAGTCCCGTATTTCATTCCGGGTTCGAGCAGGTTCTTCGCAGGTGCGGTTCCGGCGTAGTCGGCATGAGACACGGCATCGAAGAATGCACCGAACGAATAGCCGTGATGCTTCAGCACGAGCACACTCAGTGTGATGGCACCAGCCATGAGCAGGATGGCCTTGATGATTTGAACCCAGGTCGTCGCGAGCATCCCGCCAAACACAACGTAAACGAGCATCAGCACGCCGACTCCGATGACGGCAGGCGCGAACTCGATTCCGATGAGCCCCTTAATAATGCCACCAGCGCCAACCATCTGCGCGATCATGTAAAATGTGGACACCGTGAGCGTGCTCAACGAGGCCATGGCCCGCACCGGCCGCGGACTCATCCGGTAGGCCAGCAGGTCCGCCATCGTGTATTTACCAGCATTGCGGAGCGGCTCGGCCACGAAGAAGAGCACGGTGAGGTAAGCGACGAGGAAGCCGACCGAATACATGAAGCCATCGTAGCCCTTGAAGCAAATCATCCCGGAAATCCCGAGGAAGCTCGCTGCACTCATGTAATCGCCCGCAACCGCGAGACCATTCTGCCAGCCTTTGATTGAGCGGCCTGCGGCGAAGTATGCCGCGCTTCCGGTCGCCTTCTGCGCGCTGAAGTAGGTGATGACGAGCGTTACCGCGACGAACGCAACGAACATGCCGAGGGCCGGCGTAAAGGTGAAAGCAGCGAGTAACATGATGACTTAGCGGTGTCCGAGTTTCGCGAGGAGTGCGTGTTCCATTTTATCCCATTTCGCGGCCGCGCGGATGTAGAGCCATGCGAGAATCCAGGACATCAGGAATTGCGAAAGCGCAAATAAGTAGGCCCAGTTCACCCTCCCAAAAACCTCCTGCTTCATCGTCGCGGGCATGAAGCCGACAAGCACCGGTAGTGCGATGTAATAAGCGAGGAAGAACAGTGATGCGGGAATCAGGAAGCGCTTCTTCGCGCGTTTCAGTGCGGCAAAATCGGGGTCTGCGGCGATTCGGTTCCAGTCTGGTTGGCTCATGGCGCGCGGACGCTACTTTGGAAGCGCTGTCGGTAGCAAGAGCGGACACTCCCATAATATGGGACGCGTCCCGAGCCGACTATCTCGCCGGCTTCCCTTTGACCGGCACATTCGGCTGCACATCTTCCGCGGCGAGTCGCGCGGTGACTTCCGCCGCTGTAAGGGTCCGCATGTTCAGAATCTCCGCCTGCGCGGGGTCGAGGTCGGCGCCGCATTGGTGAAAGAGGCCCTTCACGGCGCGGGGAAAGCACGCCGCAATCTTCACGCAACCGGCGGCGAGTTCCTTCAATGCCGGATCCTTCCGCGCGGACATTTCGCAAAGATCCGCCACGGCGTCAAACGCGGTGCCGCTGTCGCAGAGCGCCTGAAGCACGGCGGCTTTGGTTTCCTTCGGGACGACCTGCGCGTACTGGCAATGGCAATAGAGGATGCGTGGTGCGGACATGGGCTAAGGTATCATTCGAGTTGGCAGTGGGCAGTTGGCAGTGGGCAGTCTGATCTACTGACCTACTGTCCTACTGCTTACTTCAGAATCCCTGCAAGTTGCCTGTGAAACTCGCACCACTTCGTCGCGATGCGTCGGCTGCGGTTTGCCGGGGCGGAAAAACTCCAGATGCTCGACCGTCGCGGAAACTCCCGTCGCTCGAATCGTCGCCACCGCGCTCTCCAGCGCATCGCGAATTGCCTCGGGCGAGGCTTCCGCGCGGCAATTGAGAATGACCTGCGCGCTCTCCACCGGCTCCTCCAGCCGCAGCGAGAGCTCCGGCACGAAGTCGCTCCTCACGAGATTGATTGCCGCCACGTCGCCGAGGCCCGAGTCGGGGCTCAGCGTCATTTTCAAATGCGCGATCTCGCCGGTCAGCACGCGCTGCATTTCAGCCGCGAGTCCCTTGAGCACGGTATCCGCGTCGAAAGGCGTCGCGGCGCTCACCTGCACAGTAGCATTCAGCCAGCCGAGCAACGCTTCGCCTTCCGCGTAAATGCCGTAGTCCACCTCCATCGTCGCGCGCTCCACCTGCTCGCCGCCGGTCATCTTCGCGAACCATTCGTCGAGCCCCGCGCCGGTTCTCACGCTGACCGCGAGCACCTCGGCTTTCGGAAATTCCTTCGCCAGCGCCGCCTTCAACCGCTCCATCCGCGCTGCATCCACGAGGTCAGATTTCGTCACCACGAGAATATCCGCCTCCTCGAGTTGCTTGCGGAAAATATACGTAACCTTCGCGGAGAACTGCCCGCCCTCCGCGAGCCCGAGTACACGCTCGGCGCGAATCGGATCGACCAGCACGCTCAGCGGCGCGATGGCGAACGAATCGCCGTAAATCCTCCGCAGCGGATACGTCACCGTCGCTACCAAATCCGTGCAACTCCCCACCGGCTCGGCGATGAACACATCCGGACGCGTGCTCTCCGTGAGCCGCTTTGCCGCATCGGTGAGCGTGTTAAAGCGGCAGCAAAAACACCCGCCGGTGATCTCCTCCGTCTCGAATCCCTTCGCGCGCAGCATCGCCGTATCCACGAGTTCGCTGCCCTGGTCGTTGGTGATCAAACCCACGCGCATCCCCTGCCCCGCGAGCCGCTGGGCGAGCGCCGCGACCGCCGTCGTCTTCCCCGCGCCGAGGAATCCGCCAATCATGATGTAGCGTGCCTTGGCCATTCAGTGTTCCTCCGCGTCTTGCTTTTCCAAAATCTTATCAATCGTCGCATCGAGCATCCCGCGATACACGTCGAGCGACACGCACTTCGCATCGGGCTTCCCCGTGAATTCATACAGCCAGCCCGCTCCGTACGGGTCTTCGCCCACGGTCTCGACATTCGTCGCCAGCGCCGGATTGCCTGTGTCAAACACCCCGTCGCCGCAGCAGTAGAGGTCGCTGATTGCCTTGAAGCCCTCGATGCTCCCGACGATGTCGCCGCTCGCCAGCGCGTCGCCCGCGGCCTTCTCGAATCGCACCTCCACCATCTCGCCCAGCATTCGCGTGGCGAACTTCGTGAACCCCACGCGCCACTTCCCGCCGCCGAGATCCATCAGCCAGAAATGCGACGGACTGTACAGGCAGTCCACCGGCAGATGCGTGACGAAATTGCTCCGCTTGTAAAATGACGTGCCGGGCATCGTGCTATTTTTTCTGCTGCGCCAGCGTGAACCAATCCTGCCCGCCAAACGGATTCCCCATTCCGCCGCCGCCGGGCTTTCCGGTGTGGCGCTCCGTATCCCGCTTGCCTGCTTCCTTCGGCGCGCCGGGCTTGCGTTGCGATTCCACCACCGCGTTCGACTTCATCGACAGCGCGATGCGCTTCCGCGGGATGTCCACTTCCATCACCGTCACGTTCACCTTCTGCCCCGGCTTCACCACCTCCGCCGGGTCCTTCACGAAATTATCCGACAGCGCGCTGATGTGCACCAGCCCGTCCTGATGCACCCCGATGTCCACGAAGCACCCGAACGCCGTCACGTTCGTCACGATCCCCGGCAGCTTCTGGCCGGGCTTCAGGTCGTTCATCGTATGCACATCCGCAAACGAGAACGTCTCAAACTGCGCACGCGGATCGCGTCCCGGCTTCGCCAGCTCCTTCACGATGTCCGTTAAAGTCGGCAGCCCCACGTCCTCCGTCACGTATTTCTTCAAATCAATCTTCGCCCGCTTTCCGGCGTCCGCGATGAGGTCCGGCACGGAGCAGCCCACGTCCTTCGCCATCCGCTCCACCAGCTCGTAGCGCTCGGGATGAACTGCGCTGCCATCGAGCGGATGCTCGCCGCCCCGGATGCGCAGGAATCCCGCCGCCTGCTCAAACGCCTTCGGTCCCAGCGCCGCCACCTTCAGCAGTTCCTTGCGCGATTTAAACGGACCGTTCTCATCGCGATGCGCGATAATGTTCCCCGCCACCCGGCTGTTCAGGCCCGCCACGTAGGAGAGCAGGTGCTTGCTCGCCGTGTTCAGCTCCACGCCCACACTGTTCACACACGAAGTCACCACGTCATCCAGTTGCTTCTTCAGCGCGGTCTGATCCACGTCATGCTGATACTGCCCGACGCCGATGCTCTTCGGGTCTAGCTTCACCAGCTCCGCCAGCGGATCCATCAAGCGCCGCCCGATGCTCACCGCGCCGCGCACCGTGATGTCGTGATTCGGGAACTCCTCCCGCGCCGCCTCGCTCGCCGAGTAAATCGACGCACCGCTCTCGTTCACCACCACCACCGGGATGTTCGACGGCAGCTTCAGCGAGCGGATGAACGTCTCCGTCTCCCTCGACGCCGTCCCATTCCCAATCGCGATCGCCTCCACCTTGAACTTCTCCACTGCGAGCGTGATCATCCGCTTCGCCAGCGCCTCGTCGCGCTCGGGATAAATCACATCGTTGCCGAGCAGCTTCCCCTGCTTGTCCAGCAGCACAATCTTGCACCCCGTGCGAAAGCCCGGATCGATCCCCAGCACCGCCTTCTGCCCCAGCGGCGCCGCCAGAAGCACCTCGCGGATGTTTTGCGCAAACACCCGGATCGCCTCCTCGTCCGCCTTCTTCTTAAAAGTGATGCGCGCCTCGCCCTCCATCGCAAAACCCAGCAGCCGCTTGTAGCAATCCTGCGCCGCCTCGTGCACCTGCATCGCCGCCGGCGATTTCCCCTTCACAAACATCGAGTCCAGCAACGCCAGCGCCTCGTCCTCATCCGGGGTCAGCCTGCAAATCAAAAAGCCCTCGCTCTCCCCGCGCCGCATCGCCAGCACCCGGTGCGATGGCGCCGTCGCCGCCGGCTCGCTCCAGTCGAAGTAATCCTTAAACTTCGCCGCCTCCGCCTCCTTCCCGCTCAGCACCTTCGAGCGCAGCATCCCCTTCTCCATATAAAGAGCACGCATCCTCGCCCGCGCCGTCGCATCCTCCGAAATCCGCTCCGCAATAATATCCCGCGCCCCCGCCAGCGCCTCCTCGGCATTCTTGAACACATCCTTCTTGTCCTCGATCTGCCACTCCCGCCCCACATACTCCTTCGCCGCCGCCATCACATCCGTCGCCGGGTCCTGCGCCCAAATCAAATCCGCCAGCGGCTCCAGCCCCTTCTCCTTCGCCGTCGTCGCACGCGTCCGCTTCTTCGGACGGAACGGCGCATAAATATCCTCCAGCGCATTCATCGTCTCCGCCGCCTCGATCTTATGCGCCAGAATCTCCGTGAGAAGCTTCCGCTCCGTCAGCGACTCCAAAATACTCGCCCGCCGCTTATCCAGCTCCTCCAGTTGCTCCAGCCGGTCCCGGATGCTCGTGATTTTCACCTCATCCAGCTCCCCCGTCCGCTCCTTGCGATACCGCGCGATAAAAGGCACCGTCCCACCCTCCTCCAGCAACACCGCCGTAGCGGCCACCTGTCGGGGTTGAATCGCGAGTTCCTTGGCAATTTTGAGGACGTGTTGTTCGAGCATGAAGATGGAAAAGGCTGCGCATCCTGCAAACCCCGCGACAGACCGCAATGCCGAAACCAAAAAAACATCCACCGCACAGCGCAACGTAGGCGAGATTTCCAATCTCGCTCTGGACGCCCGCCGAAGCCCGACAACGCCCCCGCTCCGGCAGACGCTCCAAAGCGAGGTTACAAACCTCGCCTACGTTGGCCCGCTCGCCGCCTTGGACCCGCCCCGCCGCACGTGATCGCGACGGCTAAAGCCGCTAACTCTTTTGCAAAAGCGCCGCCCAAAGACCTTCATTTCTTGCCGGCGTCCGAATCTCCATCAGCGAGGCCATCGAGGTATTTCTGATACTTCATGGTGCGTCCGTGCTCGGCGCCTTCGGCATCGGTGGAGATTTCGATGGCTTTGCGTGCCTCGTCTTTTGCGTCTTCGATGCGTCCGTTGCGCTGGTGCCAGCGGGCGAGGGACCAGTGCCCCTCGGCGAGGTAGAAGCGGTCGCTTTTTTTGCGATCTTTGAGGCCCTCGATTCCCTGGCGGATGAGGTCGCCGGCTTCTTGCTGGCGCTCGGGAGCGCGGAGAACGTCGCCGAGACGGTAGAGATCGATGGCGAGATCCGGGTGAGGACCACCGGGGGCGTTTTGGTGAATGTCGCGGGCCCGTGCGAAATGGGCGGCGGCCTCTTCGGTATTGCCCATCTCCGCGAGTAGCCCGCCGAGGGAACCGAGCGTCTCGGCGAGGACGCTCGTGTCGGGCAACGGTTGGTTTTTGAGGCAGGAAAGAGCGTCTTCCAGATAGTTTCTTGCGACTATGAAGTGTTTGTTAGCCCAAGCATGGCGATCATCGTCCCGGAACTGACATGCTCTCCGCCAATTGAAACGGCCAATGATTCCCAGCAGCCTGGCTAAGTCCTCGGGCTTGGATTCGGGGCGGTCCGTGAATCTTTTCAAAGCGTCGTGTGCGTAGCGAAGTGCCTCTTCTTCGTATCCGTTGTCTTCGAGCAGGGAAACGATCAGCACGCGATCATTCAGACTGCGGGGCCGGGCGAGTAGGGATTTGTGTTTATCGAAAACGGGTGGCTGCCGCATGATGGGCTCGGCTTCCTCGTATTGGCCGGCTTCCCATAGCATCGTGGCGAGCCAGCGCTTCGCGTTGACGGTATAGGGGTTTTCGGAGTGGGTGTCCTGAATGCGGTAGGCTACAATTTCCCGCCAGATTTTGGCGGATTTTTCGGGGTGCCTGACGCGGTCGTACACGATGGCGAGCCGAACGTGTGCTTGTTCCCAAAGGTCGCCCCGTCGTTCGCCGATCTTTTCACATGCTTCGATGTATGCTGGCAGAGCGCCGGCAGGGTTTTCGCTGACGTATTGTGCATCGCCGATGAGGATGAGCATTTCGACAGCGGCTTCTGTATCCTCGCTTACGATGGGGTGTTTTTGCGGCGGGATGACGGGGTATTTTCCGAGCGCAAATTGGAGGTGAGGCACGGCGGCGAGTCCTCCATCGATACAAACAGCGTCACGGAGCGCGCCAGCGAACTTTTGAAAAAGCTTGTCTTCATCCATCTTAAACCTGACGGCGAGCAAGCGCCTGGCTCGTTCAAGGTGCTCGATGATGTCTGGGTCATCATCAGGCTCAAACGAAGCGAACGCATCATTGCGGATGCTCTTTGCAAAGCGGACGGCGTCGCGGAAATCCGTCTGCTGTTTTTCGCGAGCAGCGATGGCGTTTCGTTCCGCGCGCCAATCGCAGACAAGGCTGACCGTGCCTGCGGTGATGACGACGAGTAGGATCTGGAATGCGACTCGATACCGATGGAGAAAGCCGATGCGCTTTTCGCCGGAGTCCGGGATGCCCTGCGGTGAAACGGGCGCGCTCATTTTTCGAAAAGCGAGGCGGCGCGGTGGTTGTGGGAATCGCTCATGCGGGTGGATGGTGTGCCATTTTCCGCCGATGGCTGCACGCCTTTTCCCGATGCGCCCGGCGGTGCGGGGGATGCGCTATTTGATGCCGCGGCGGAGGTATTCGCGGGAGAGTTGCACGTAGCGCTCGGCCCAGACTTTGATGCCGGCTTGTTCTTCGTGCGTGAGTTCGCGGACGACTTTTGCGGGGGAGCCGAGGATGAGCGAGCCGGGCGGGAATTTTTTGTGTCCGGTGACGAGGGCGCCGGCGCCGACGATGCAGCGATCGCCGATGACTGCGCCGTCGAGGATCACTGCATTCATGCCGACGAGGACTTCGTTGCCGACGGTGCATGCGTGGAGGATGGCTTTGTGGCCGACGGTGACGAGCTCGCCGATTTCCACGCCGAAATCGTCCGCGAGATGGACGACGGCGCCGTCCTGAATATTGGAGCGCGGGCCGACGCGGATGCTGTGGATATCGGCACGGAGGACGCATTGATACCACACGCTGGATTCGTCGCCGAGGGTGACGTCGCCGATGAGTGTGGCGTTATTCGCAACGAATGCGGAGGGTGCGAGCGCCGGGACTTTTTCGAGGAAGTTGTCAATACGTGAGTTGAAGTTCATGATGGAAATTGTGCCCGGTGGAAAAAGAGACATCAACCGCGAAGGCTGACGAATAAAGGGTTTGAGACGAAAAAATTTTCAAAATGTCCGTTGACTATGGCGAAGACCGCTGACAATTAGGGTGCCGTTGCGGTCAATGACAGCACACTCAAAAACAAACAGAAACCAACCCAAGAACAGAACACGAAAAACATCATTATGAACAAAGCAGAACTCGTAGCATCCGTCGCCAAGGCACTCGGAAAAGACACCTCGAAAGCAGCCGCTGAAAAAGCAGTGGCAGCCACGATCGACTCGATCGCCGGCGCGCTGAAGAAAGGCCAGAGCGTGCAGCTCATCGGCTTCGGCACCTTCAAGGTCGTCGCCCGCAAGGCCCGCACGGGTGTGAACCCGAAGACCGGCGAGAAGATCAAGATCAAGGCTTCGAAGGCCGTGAAGTTTGGTGCCGGCAAGGAGCTCAAGTCGAAGCTCAAGTAAGCATTCGTCTTTCATGAAGAGCCCCGCCTTCTGACCGAGGGCGGGGCTTTTTCTTTTCGCGAGGGAATAGTCATGCCCGTGGAATATGTGTGCCAGCGCTGCACGAATTGCTGCAAGTGGCCCGGTGTGGTGAAGGTGGAACCGGACGAGATCGCGGCAATTGCGGCGTTTGTGGGGATGGCGGAGGAGGAGTTCATCGAGCAGCACACGCGGCTGAGGCCGGACCGCAGGGGGCTGTCGCTGCTGGAGCGGGAGGATCATTCGTGCGCATGGCTGGATGGACGCGACTGTGCGCTGCAGTCGGTGAAGCCGAGGCAGTGCCGGGCTTTCCCGAACGGGTGGAACTTCCCGGGCTGGCGGGAGATGTGCGAGGCGGTGCCGGTGCTGGTTTCGGACAAAGCCAAATAAAAACCGGGCCGCGGCGGTTGTTCCGGTGCTTGACGGAAGGCTCGGGGCCGCACAAATAGCGCGCTCCCGCGGTTTGACGCGGGCATTTCACGATATGATACATCACTCCATTCTCACGGCGTCCATCATGGGCGCGGCCACTCTCATCTGCACCACGTCGCCGGGTTCGGCGGCTGTTGATTTCGTCAAGGACGTGCAGCCGATTCTCGAGCTCAACTGCGTGCGCTGCCATATTCCCGGCACGACGGCGGTGGAGAAAGCCGAGACGGAATACCTGATGGACAACCGGGAGAATTCGATGCGCGACAAGGGCGTCATCCCCGGCGACGGCGCGAAGTCGAAGGTGTACAAGACGACGATTCTGCCAGATGACGACGACAAGCTGATGCCACCTTTCAAGGAGATCGAAAAGAAGAGCAGCCGCCGCCTCACGAAGGATGAGAGCGAAACGCTGAAGAAGTGGATCGACGAAGGCGCGAAGTGGCCCGACGGCGTTAAGCTTGTCGCCCGCAAGCAGGAGGGCGGCAAGGAGGACATCTCAGCCGTGGCGGCAGCGGTGCACAAGCGCATCGTGGCAAACACGAAGGAGAAGACGGAGGCAGACATGCAGCCGTACACCGCGACGATTATCGGCACCGACGTGACGTTTGACATGGTGCCGATCAAGGGCGGGAAATTTAAGATGGGCTCGCCGGAGAATGAGGCCGGCCGCAACAAGGACGAAGGCCCGCAGAAGGAAATCACCGTGGAGCCATTCTGGATGGGCAAGCACGAGGTGACGTGGAACGAGTTCCAGCTCTTCATGTATCCCGAGGAGGAAAAGAAGGCGCGTGCTCCGAAGAATCTGCCTGCCGATTTGAACGCGCTGACGGACTCGGTTTCGCACCCGACGCAGCCGTATGTGGAGATGAGCTTCGGCATGGGCACCGACGGCTTCCCGGCGATCTCGATGACGCAGCACGCCGCGAACAAGTACTGCCAGTGGCTGAGCGCAAAGACGGGGCATTTCTACCGCCTGCCGACCGAGGCGGAGTGGGAATACGCAGCCCGCGCGGGAACCACGACGGCTTATTACTGGGGCGACGATGCTTCGCAAATCGGCACCTACGAATGGTGGGGAAAAAATGCGGACTTCAAGTATCAGAAGGTCGGCAAAAAGAAGCCGAACCCGTGGGGACTTTACGACGTCCTCGGCAACGTGGCGGAGTGGACGCTCGATCAATACGACGCCGGCTTCTACGCAAAGATGCCGGCAGCGAATCCATGGAACAAAGCGTCGGCGCCTTATCCACACGCGGTCCGCGGCGGATCGTGGGATGATGAGAATCCAGCCAAGCTCCGCAGCGCAGTGCGCCGTGCGAGCGCGCCGGAGTGGAAACGCCAGGACCCGCAGCTCCCGAAGAGCATCTGGTATCACACGGACGCGCAGTTCCTCGGAATGCGCATCATCCGCACGCTGAAAACACCAACGGCCGAGGAGATGAAGGCCTACTGGAACAGCGGCGTGGAAAAGGATGATCCGCGCCTGAGCAAGGCCGAGTAAATCAGCCGGGCAATCGCTCTACAAAAAAGGCTCCGCATCGCTGCGGAGCCTTTTTTTGTGCACTGGTGAAGGCGCGAGTTACTTCACGAACTCTACATTCACCGGAGCGCCGACCTTTCCGATGATGCTCTTGAACGTGAGCTTCCCCCTCGCAGCGTCGATGGCGTGCAACGCGAGATCGTTGCTCGACTGCCCCGCCGCGATGAGCCACTTGCCGTCCGGCGAAATCCCGAAGCCACGCGGCACTTTCACTTTCGCGTCCGCGATCTCGACTTTCGTGAGCTTTCCGTCCGCGCCAACGGCAAAGACCGCGATGCTGTCGTGGCCGCGATTCGAGACGTAAACGAACTTGCCGTCGGGCCGGCAGTGAATCTCCGCGGTCGAGCTGTTCTTCGGCGTGGCGTAGTCCTCGGGAAGCGTGCTGAGCGTCTGCACCGGGTCGAGCGTCCCCTTCTCCGCATCGTGGACAAAGGTCGTGACCGCGCTCGTCATCTCGCTGTTCACGTAAGCGAAGCCGCCCTTCGGATGGAATGCGAGGTGCCGGGGGCCACCGCCCGCGGGAACGCGACCGCTCTTCGGCGTGTGCGGCGTGAGCGTGCCTTTGTCCGCGTCGAACTTGTAGATGAACACGTCGTCCGTACCGAGGTCGCAGGCATACACGAAGGCGCCGTTTTGATAAATCGCATGAGCATGCGGCTTCTCCTGCCGGCTCTTGTCCGGACCGCTTCCCACATGCTGAATGATGGCTGTCGCCTCGCCGAGCGAGCCGTCCTCTTTAATCGGGAGCGATGCAATCGTGCCGCTGCCATAGCTCGCAGCGAGGGCGTTTTTTCCGGTGGAGTCGACCCACACATGGCAGTTACCGGAATGCTTGGTGGACCCGGTATTCAGCTTCCTGAGCGTGCCGTCCTTTTCGATCGCGAACGCGCCGACTGCTCCGCCGTTGTCTTCCACTACGGCGTACAGGAATTTCCGGTTTGGATGAATCGCGACAAACGAAGGATTCTCCGCTTTGCCAGCCAGACCGAGCAACTTCGCCTCGCCAGTCTCGGTATTTAGTGTGCCGTGGTAGATGCCCTCACTCGCGCCCCCCTTGGTGTAGGTTCCGACGTAAAAGGACAGGTCTGCAGCGATGAGTGGTGTGGACATAAGCATGGAAAGGATGACGTTCTTCATGGTGGAGCACGCTGCGTATTCCAACGCCGGGAAAATGCAAACACGGACGCGGACGGATAATTACTTTGTTACATTTTGAATACACTCGCCGCTTTCCGGACCGCAAATTGGCTGTATGTTCCCGCGACTCACCCGTCCACATGCTACTCCGTTACCTCTCATTTCTAGCCGCCTGCTCGGTCGTCCACAGCCAGGTCGTCATCAATGAATTCGCGGCCGCGTCAAGCGATCGTCTCCTGACATGGACCGCGAATGGCACGCCGCGAATGGGCACGGGAATCCCATGGTACGATTTGCAGTACTCCGATTCGTTCTGGCAGACGGGCGCATTGCCCGCGGGATACGGTTCGACCGTCTCAACGAATCTCCAGACGGCGATGGTGAACAAGACGCAGACGTGCTACTTCCGGAAGACATTCACGGTCTCGCAGGCGCAGTCGGAGATGACGCAACCGCTTACGCTTCAGGTCGATTGCAACGACGGATTCATCGCGTTCATCAACGGCGTGGAAGTCGCACGCGCAAACGCGGGTGCGCCCCAGCACTTCATGTATGCCGGGCAACCCGCGTACAACAACGTGACGGGCGCTGGCGTCGTGGAATTCACACTTCCCACCACGAACACACTGCTCGTTCCCGGAACAAACATCCTGTCGATTCAGGCGATGAACGCGCTGGTGAATCCCGCCGGAAACAACTTTGCGCCTTCGGCAAACTTCCGCCTAAACGCCGGGCTGAAGATTATTACTTCTTCGACGCCGGTCGAATTGACGAAGGCATTCTACGACCACAATTCAGCAACAGGCGCCACCCGGACACGGCAGCGCACCGGGACAACGGATACAAATTCGAGCAGCGGCACGCCGGTCGCCGGCGGCTGGCTCGCATCGGCTACGGACCCGACCACCACCGGAACATGGACAAGCCTCAACATGGTCACCGGCGAAATCCCGGGCGCAGGCTTGGGCGGCTCGGGCGGCCTGCGCTATACGATATCGCAAACTGGGACAAACGGCACGGCCGCGTGGCTGCGTGCGCCTTCGGTAAATATGGTGAACGCTTGGGCGGTGAATTCGCTGAGCCTCGCTTCACTTGGACAAACCACGGTGAGTTTCCGCTACCGCACGACGGGAGATTTGCAATTCGGCCTGCGCATGGATCCCGCGATCGGACAGGAAGCAAACAGCGCGGACGGATTTCCCGTCATCGGCCTTCCGATTGGCGGTGCGGCGGATTACAACTGGGCAACCGCCGCGGGCGGCTATAGCGGAAAGTCCATCTCCGCGGCCGGCGTACAAAGCTCGGTGCTGGGTGGGAGTATCAACATCGGCAACTACGAGGTGATGGTTAACAGCGGCGCAACCAATGGACTCATCACGATGCTTGAGGACAATACTGCAGCCGCCGGCCCGGGCGGCAGCACCGGAATCATGACCGGGCGCTTCGAGACCTGGCCCACCGGCGTGACATCGATGAGTCTATCGGTAAGAAACATCGCGCAGACGGATTGGACAGCGGGCTCGATTTCCGCGGCTCAGTTTCAAAATGCGCGCCTCGCTTTCCGCTGGAAGATTCCGGTAGGCCGGCAACTCCATTTCGCACTCGAACCCAACACTGCCACGACCGCAACAGGCGCGGCGGACCGCGCTAACATTGGCGTGCTGAATGGTACAGGAAACTGGGAGGCATTCACGGCAAGCCTTTCGGACCTAAACAACTCCGCCGCACTCCGGACGAAGCTGAATACGACGTTCAGCACAACGATGAAGCTGTCGTTGATCTACACCGGCACGCCATTTGTCACCGGCGAGAAAGTGTATCTCGATGACGTCAGCCTTTACACGGAGATCGCCGGGCAAACGCTGGACGAAAACCTTCCAAACACCTTCTCGCTCGCATCCGGAGGAACCCTGACTCGCACCATTTCAGGTGCCGGCGCGGGAAGCAACGCGACCAGCGGAACGCTGCAGAACGTGCTCACCGCTTTCAACGATCCCGGCGTCACGGGCATGGCATTCCGGATGGTCGAAGACTCAGCCGCAGGTTCCGACGGTACTCCCGGTTACCTCCGCTGCGAAGTGACCGACGCACCTGATATCGGCGCGCCGTGGGGCTTCAGTCTCACGGGTCCGACAATTCGCAACTGGACCAAGGGCGCCATCACCGTGGCGCAACTCAGCGAGGTCTCGCTCATGATGAGCACGAAGATTCCGAACGGCGTGACCGTCCAGCTCTACGGCGAGCGCATCGGCGGCTCGGTGAGCAATCGCGTGAACCTTGGAACACTGACTGGCAATGGCACATGGCAGAGCGTGACCAAGGAATTTGCCGGAGCCACGAACGTGGAAGCATTCCGGACGGATATGAACGCTGCGAACAGCACGCAGTTTCAACTGACCTTTGTGTTTCCATCCAATCCCTCAGTCGGCGAGCAAATGGCCATCGACGATATTCGCATCCTACCGTGGCGACTCTACACGACGCCGCTTTCGGGCGGCACGGCGGCTAACCAGCAACGCTTCGTCGATTATCTCAATTCAAATTCGCTCATTTCATTCATCCCGACGTTCATCAAAAACACCGTTGCTCCCGCGACAGGCGGCACGTTGTCGATCGACAACTTCCAGGTCACCTACTTCGGCCCGGACCCGAATGCGTTGCAGCAGATCGTAGGGCTCGGTGAATCCGGCTGGAAATACTTTGTCGGTCTCGCGGAGCCGAGCGGCGGCTTGTTCGATCCGATCCTGCTAGCCGGCTTCCCGACACCACCCGGACAGGAGGACGAGTACGACAGCCCGCAAAATTTCCGCGACTGGGTCGAGCTCTACAATACCGGCGCCAGTCCGGTGAACATCGGCGGTTGGGGCCTCAGCGACGAGAAAGACACACCGATGAAATGGACGTTCCCGGCGAACACGACAATTCCGGCCGGCGGCTATCTGGTGGTCATGTGCGACGGTCGCGAGGAGGCGAACGGGTCATCCACATATCTGCACGCGGGCTTTTCGCTTTCCGCGAATGGCGAGGCGATCCGGCTCTATGATGCGGGCGGTGTTCTACAATCCGCTGTCACGAATGTTCCGACGCAGGATTCTTTTCACACCTGGGGACGGAATCCAAACGGCGATGGCTCCTACGGGTTCCTCGATACCGCGACGCCCGGAATCGCGAATATTGGCTCGTTCTACTCGGCACGGGTGAAGACTCCCGACTACTTCGCAGCCGACGGGATTACCCCGTTGCCGGGCGGATTTTACTCCGCCGCGCAAACACTGATTCTCCGCTCCGAGACATTCGATGCCACGATTCGCTATACACTCGATGGCACCGAACCAACGGAGGCGAACGGTACTGTGTATACCGGCCCTATTTCCGTTACCGCGCCTGGCGATGGGAAATCCGCACGGAGCTTCCGTGCGAGAGCGTTCAAGGCCGGCCTCGTATCGTCGGACACGAAGGTTCACAGCTATCTCATCAGCGTGAATGCGAACCTCTCCGGCGTTCCCGCGTTACTGTTCACGGCCGATGCTGGACGAAACTTCTACGCGCCGCACGGCATCATGGCGATAAATGGCGGAACCTATCCGGGTTCGTGGGCGCCAAACGGTCCGCAGAGTTACAACATCCCAATCAATCGCGGCGACGCTTACGAGCGGGTGACTTCCGCAGAGTTATATTACCCCGATGGTCGCGACGGATGGAGGGACGACGTCGGCATCCGCGTTTCCTCCAGCCCCTACTCGCGCCCACTGCTCCGTCTTACCAATCGCGAAGCCTCTCCGTGGGTCAGCGATCACACGCAGAAGCCATCCTTCAACCTCAAGTGGCGCGACGATTACGGCTCCGCAGAAGTCACAGACCCGAGTCTCATTCCAGCCAACGACACGAATACCTACAACGAACTCCGCATTCGCGCTGGAAAGAACGACATCCTCGATCCGTTCATCATCGACGAGGTGAGCCGCCGACTCTACCGCGACATGGGCTGGTTCTCGCCCATCGGAACTATCGGGACCGTCTATTTCAACGGCTCATTCAAAGGGATGTACAACCCCACCGAGCGCGTCCGCTCGAAGATGTTCAAGCAACATTACCGGACCGACAATGACTTCGACGTGCGCTACATTGGCGAGCAGGTGGACGGCGACACCGTGTTCTGGAATGCGATGGTCGCGGCCCTGAATACACACAATACCAGCCCCACTGCGGCCAACTACGCAACAGCCCTCAATTACATCGATCCCGTAAACGTCGCCGACTACTTCCTCACAAACATTTACATCAACACCGAGGATTGGCCCGGCAACAACTGGGCTGCCCAGCGTGAGCGCAGTCCATCCGGCCGGTATCGCTTGGTGATGTGGGACGCGGAAGGCGCGTTCGGGCGTTTTGGACAGGCGGTGAATTACAACACCATCGACAACAAATGCCTCGCAAACACAGAATGTTCGAATTGCTTCCGGCTGCTCTTTCCAAATCCGGAGTTCAAGCTCCTCGTCGCGGATCGGATCAACAAACACTTCTTCAACAACGGACTGCTGGACGACCGCGATACCGTAAACAGCCCGATTGCAAAGCACATCAACTTCTTCAAAGCGAAGGTGGATCCGCTCATTCGCTTCGTCACCAACAATCCAAATGAGAGCGCCGACCTTGGCTGGTACACCAGCCATCAGAATCCCACCACCGGACGCCGCGCTTATCTTTTCGGGACAGCCGCGGGAAGTTTCTCGAATAAAGGCCTGTGGCCCGCCACGCAACCCGCGACCTTCAGCCAGCACGGCGGAATCGTCTCCGCGAACTACCCTCTGACCATCACGTCGCCAAGCGGCGGAACCGTTTATTTTACGCTCGATGGAAGTGACCCCCGCCTCACCGGCGGCGCGGTCTCACCGACGGCACAGATTTACACGAGCGCGATCAATTTGAACTCGCTGACGACCGTGAAAGTCCGCGTGCGCAGCGCGGGTGGAGAGTGGAGCGCACTCACCGAAGCGTATTTCCAACCCGGCGCTGTGCTCCCATCACCTTCGTCACTTGTCATTTCGGAAATCAACTATCACCCGCCGGCACCGACGGCCACGGAAACGGCCCTCGGGTTTACCGATGCAGACGACTTCGAATTCATCCGCCTGACAAACGTCAGCGGAAACCCGATTGACCTTCGCACAACCGAGTTCACCGGCGGCATCACGTTTATCTTCGGCACGGGCGACATTCTCGCGCTTCCCGCCGGCGGCCAGCTTCTGCTCGTAAAACGGAAGGCGGCGTTTGAGGCGAGATACGGGACTACGTTCAGCTCGCTCATCGCGGGCGAGTATGGCGGCGGGCTTAGCAATAGCGGCGAGTCGTTGAGACTCGATATTGTCGCTCCATCCGTCGTCAACATCGCTTTCTTCTCCTACAAGGACGACGGCGATCCGAGCTGGCCGGCAACTCCAGACGGCTACGGGCCCTCGCTCGTGCTCTTGAATCCGGAGTTCGCGCCAAATCCGGCCCTCGGGATGAACTGGGCCGCGAGCGCACAGCCTGGAGGACTGCCGGGCGGCGTAGTCCGGCTTTTGAACTACACGTCCTGGAAGAACCTCTCTTTTGATCCCGCCGACGCAGCGGACAACTCAATTTCGGGTCTCACGGCGGATCCGGATCTCGACGGCATCCCCAATCTCATCGAATACGGGCTCGGTGGAAATCCGCTCTTTAACGACCGTGCGTTACTGCTGCTTCAGCCAACCATTTCAAACAGCGGCGGCACAGACTACCTCACCTACCAATACCGAACGAATGCCGGCGCGAGCGATGCCACGATCACACCGCAGGTCTCGAGCAACCTCACCAATTGGTTCAGCGGCGCGGGAAATGTAATCACGCTCGGCGGACCCTCACTCAGGAACGATGGCATCAACATCTTCCTCGTTCGAGACACCGTGCCGGCCGCAAATGGAAACCGCTACATCCGGCTCCAGGTCGTGGCGCCGTAAGACAAGGTCGGACGTAGAAAAATATTTCAAATATCGCCACGCGCCGGAGACTCCCATCTCCTGCACACATGAATCTTTCGAATGAAGCGCGGCTCGAACACTTCCGGCAGATCACACGCCGGCATTTCCTCGGCAATTGCACGACCGGGCTCGGTGCCGCGTGGCTTGCCGCGCAAGGACTCGCATTCGGCTCCGCACCTTCAGTCCAGCGTGACATGGCACGCCCGCTGGCACCGCTTCAGCCGCATTTTCCCGCGAAGGCAAAGCGCGTCATTTTTCTCCACATGGCTGGAGCGCCGAGTCATCTGGAGCTTTTCGATTACAAGCCGGAGCTCGCAAAATTCGATGGCCAGACGTGCCCGGAGAAATACCTCGAAGGCAAGCGATTCGCCTTCATTCAAGGCATTCCAAAGCTTCTGGGTCCACGGTTTCCGTTCAAGCAACACGGAGCGACCGGCGCATGGTTGAGCGATCGTCTCCCGCATTTTTCAACAGTCGTGGACAACGTGTGCTTCATAAAGAGCCTGCATACCGATCAGTTCAACCACGCTCCCGCGCAACTCGCGATGCACACCGGTTATTCCACGCTCGGCTATCCGTCGATGGGCTCATGGGTCACTTACGGACTCGGCTCCACGAACGAGAATTTGCCCGGGTTCATCGTGCTCCTCAGCGGCGGAAAAACGCCCGATGCCGGCAAGTCCGCGTGGGGCTCGGGCTTTCTGCCGAGCGTTTATCAGGGCGTGCAATGCCGCAGCAAAGGCGAGCCTGTGCTTTATCTCGGAAATCCGGAGGGCGTGAACCGCGATCTTCGGCGCATGTCGCTCGACGCGCTGAATGACATGAATCGCCGTGCACACGCGGACGCGGGCGACCCGGAAACACTCACGCGCATCGTGCAGTACGAAACGGCATTCAACATGCAGGTCAGCGCAAGCGAGGCTTTCGACATCAGCAAGGAATCCGAGGAAACGCGAACGGCTTACGGCGTGAAACCCGGGCAGGAATCATTCGCCAACAACTGCCTGCTCGCGCGCCGTCTTGCCGAGCGCGGCGTACGATACATCCAGCTTTTCCATTGGGGATGGGACTCTCATGGCGCCAACGAAAAGGAGGCTCTCGAAACGGGATTCATCGGCCAGTGCAAGGATGTGGATCAACCGATGACAGCCTTGATCAACGACCTCAAACAGCGAGGTATGCTTGAGGATACGCTCATTGTTTGGGGTGGCGAATTTGGCCGCACGCCAATGCGCGAGAATCGGGGCGGCGTCGAAATGCGCTGGGCCGGCCGCGACCACAATCCCGGCGCATTTACAATGTGGATGGCAGGCGGTGGCGTTAAGCCCGGAACCTACGGCGAAAGCGATGATCTCGGCTACGAGGCCGTAGTCGACCGGGTCAGTGTCCACGACCTGAAGGCTACGATGCTCCATCTGCTCGGCTTTGACCACAAGCGCCTCACCTACCCAAACCAGGGACTCGACCAGCGTGTGACCAACGTCACCAAGCCCTCCAAGGTCGTAAAAGGTCTTATCGCCTGATTCGGAGCCGCGGGAGCACGCTCGAAAAAAGCCTGCTTCCGGCACTGGACTAGCTTGCGCTTCGAAGGCATGTTTCGCGGCCTTTCCGTCCATCCGTCTAATTTTAAACAATCCCGCACGTATTACGTCAGACACTTCATGCACACACTCCGTCCGCTCATTGCCGCATCGATTCTGGGAGCATCAGCTTTCGCACAAAATGGCGTCATTCCCCCGCCACCATCGCTGACTCCGGCCGCCCCCGCAGACGCCGCCGCGCCCGCCGCTGAACTCGGAATTTCCGCGCCCAATTCCTTGAGCGCTGAGGAAAAAGCTCAGGGCTGGCGGCTGCTTTTCGACGGAATGAAACTGATTGGCATGCGCGGCGTGCAGCGCTCCGACCCGCTGTCCTCCGGTTGGAAAATCCAGGCCGGCGAACTGAACTTGCCGAAGGAAATCAGGGACATGGACCGCATCACCGGCGGCGACCTGATTACCAGCGAGCAGTATTACGACTTCGACTTCCGCTTCGAATGGAGGACGAGCGCCTCCTCGGAAAGTGGCGTGCGCTATCTTGTCACCGAGCAAATCGGCAAATCGCCGGAGGGCCTTGAGTACCAGATTATCGATGACGTCCACAATTCCCGCGGGCTCAAAGGGGGCGGAAAAATGCGCTCAAGCTCGCTCGAAGGCGTCCTTCCGCCCGGTGCCAACGCTAAGCTCCGAACCGCCGACCCGCTTGAACGTCGCGGCGATCCATGGAACGAGGGCCGGATTCTTGTCCAAGGCAACAAAGTCCAGCACTGGATGAACGGCGAAATGGTGCTGGAGTTCGAACTCGGGCCGACCCTCCGTAATGCCGCCGCTGCTGAAGGACTGCGAGTTGGTCCCGCTTGGGGCGGCAAAAAGCTCACCCGTATCGCGCTTCTCGATCAAGGAACGGAAGTAGCCTACCGGAATCTGAAAATCCGCGTCCTCACGCCCACTCCGGCAGTCACCGCACGCCCCGGAGTTCCTGCTGCAACTCCCAGTGTCGCCCGCCCGCCGGCACCTCCCGTGAATCCCTATCTTCTTCCAAAGCGGACCACGGTGCCGAAGTAATCGGCGCGGGCACTTGACGCTATCCGCGTAAAGCTCGGATAGCCGAAGCCATGTCCGCCGCTCCAAATACGCTGCTGCCTGCAACGAGCGTATCAGCGCCTGCGTCACGGCTCTTTGCACCGGTTACAGCGTTGATTCCGCCATCGACTTCGATGCGGTAGGCGAGATTTCGCGCGGCACGAATGTCGCGCGCCATGCTCACCTTCTCCATTTGCGATTCCATGAATGACTGGCCGCCAAATCCCGGCTCCACCGTCATCACGAGAACCAAATCCACATCCGCGAGGAACGGCTCGATCGCGGAAAACGGTGTTCCCGGTTTGAGCGAGATGCCCGCGCCTACGCCCGCCGCACGGATGTCGCGGAGCGTGGCTGCCACATCGCATTCAGCTTCCACATGAATCGTGATGTTGCGCGAAAGCTTCGCAAAGCGCGACCAGTAATGGTCGGGACGGGAAATCATGAGGTGCGAATCGAGCGGCTTTGTTGCGACCTTCGCCACGCTCTCGCAGAATGCAGGGCCAAAGCTGATGTTGTCCACCAAGCGACCATCCATGACGTCGAGATGCAGCCAGTCGGCTCCTGCGGCTTCCACAGCGCGAATTTGATCATGAAGCCGGCCCCAGTCGGCTGCGAGAACGGATGGTGCGATAACGATGGGATGCATATGCGAAAGGATGGTTTAACGCCGCGCCCGCGGATCAAGCGCATCGCGCAGCGCGTCGCCTAAAAAGTTGAGCGAAAGGAGCGTGAGCGACATCGCGGCCGCTGGAAATACAAGCAGCCACCAGTAGCTGCGGACCGGATTGATGGCGTTCTTTCCATCGCTCAAAAGACTGCCCCAACTCGCCTGCGGGTCGCTGATTCCCAGACCGAGGAAACTCAGGAAAGATTCATCCAGAATCACCGCGGGAATCGTGAGCGTGAGATAAACGACGACCACGCCGATGAGATTTGGCAGCAAATGCCGCAAGAGAATCCGCACGTGGCTCTGTCCCAAAGCGCGCGCAGCAAGCACGAATTGCTGCTCTTTCAATGCAAGCACCTGACCGCGCACGATGCGCGCCATCGACAGCCACTCGATGAGTCCGAGGCTGAGAATAATCAGCACCACCTTCGCGTAGCCCTTCATTTCCGGCCAGACTTGATGAAGGAGCGCTTCCATTCGCGGCGCAAAAGTGAAGATCGCCACGATGATGATAATCAATCGGGGCACGCTGTGCAGCACTTCCACAAGGCGCATCATGATGTTGTCCGTCCGTCCGCCCACGTAGCCCGAAACCAGGCCGTAGGCTGTGCCGACGATAAAACTGACGAGCGCTCCGCAGAGTCCCACAATCAGCGAAACCCGCGCGCCCTGCAGCACCCGCGAAAAGACATCGCGCCCATTCATGTCGGTGCCGAACCAGTTTGCGGCGGTCGGTGCCGACAGCTTCACCGGCGATGTAGCCTCGGGCGCGTAACGAAAAATCCACGGCCCTGCGACGGCCATGAACACGATGAACCCGAGAACCGCGAGCGCCACGATGGCTTTCGGGTTCTTCATCAATCGCGCAAACGCGCCGGGATGGGTTACGGCTTTACTCATCGAGTTTGATCCGCGGATCGAGGAACTTGTACGCCACGTCCACGACGAGATTCAGGAGCACGAGCAGTGTGCAGTAAATGACAACGGTCCCGCAGCACAGGAATACATCGCGATTGAGCACGGAATTCACAAAGAATCCGCCCATTCCGGGCAGATTGAAAACCGACTCAATCACCAGTGAACCGGTGACGAGATTCGCCGCGAGTGGTCCGATGAAACTTACAACTGGAAGGATGCCGACCTTCAACGCGTGCCGGTATATGACCGAGCGCTCGGCAAGCCCCTTCGCCCGCGCAGTGCGGACAAAATCCTGCCCGAGCACTTCAAGCATGCTCGTGCGCGTGAGCCGGCTGATGTACGCGATAAATGGCCCTGCAAGAGTCAGTGCAGGCAGGAGCAGACTAGACGCACCATTCCACCCGCCGACCGGCAGCCAGCCGAGCCACAGTGCGAAGACGAGGATGAGCGTCGGCCCCACAACAAACGTCGGAAGCGAAACAGCGAACAGCGCGAAGAACATTGTGCCCGCATCCATGAAGCTGTCCTTTTTTAAAGCCGCCATGCTTCCGAGGAAAATGCCGATGGTCGTCGCAAGAAGCAGCGCGACCGCTCCGATGGTGGCTGAAACCGGGACGGTCTGGTCGATCAGTTCGCGAACATCGCGGTCCTTGTATTTCAGACACGATTGAAAGTCCCACTGGAGGATGCCGGAATACTCGCCCTCGTTATTGCGCATGATTCCGAGGTAGCGCGCGAGCTGCGACGCGATGCTGCCGTCGAGGTTGTGTTTCCGCTCCATGGCCGCGAACTGTTCTTTGCTGATGGCCTTCTCGCCCTGTGCAAACGGATTTCCCGGCGCAAGCCGGAGCAGGCAGAAAGTCGCGGAGACTGCGATAAGCAGCACCACAAAAAGCGAAATTATGCGCCTGACTATGAACGTGAACATGAGGCGGCGCAGATAGGCGCGAAACCAGCCCGCTCCGGCAAGCCATTTGTCCGGTTAATGAGCCCGCCGCCGGCTCGTGCATAAAAAAGCCCTCAAAAGCGGCTTGCCACTTCTGCGGAGTTTACTATTGTCCGCGGCCCGCAACCGGAAACGCCAGGGTAGCTCAGAGGTAGAGCAGGGGACTCATAAGCCCTTGGTCGGGAGTTCAATTCTCCCCCCTGGCACTTTCGGCTACTTGCGGTCTCTCCCCCTGCCCCAGTTCCCGCTCGAGTGCCTCCATCGGGAGACCGATGACGTTGGTAAAACTCCCCTCGAAATGCGCGATCATTTCGCCGTTGTCGTCCTGTGCAGCATACGCACCGGCCTTATCGAGCGGGCCGATTCGTGCGTGGTAGGCGCGGAGTTCATCGGGGGTGCGGTGGTGAAAATGGACGCGCGTAATCTCCACGAACGTTCGTTCCCTACCCTGCTCAATCAAGCAGCAGCCGGAATAGACCTCGTGCACCCGACCGTTCAGACGCGAAATCATCGCGAAGGCGTCCTCCATATCCCGTGGTTTACCGAGGACTCGGCCTTCAAAAAAAACCTCGGTATCCACGCCCAGCACCAGCGAATCGGGACGCATACGCGCCACCGCACGGGCTTTCGCGCAGGCATTGGCGAGCACCGTGTCGGCAGGAGAAAGATCCGGCGGCGCGATTTCCTCCACACCTTCCGGGGCCACGACCTCAAAACGGTAGCCGTGCTCCTGAAGCAATGCCCGCCGCCGCGGCGAGGTGGATGCCAGAACGAGAAGAGGCCGGGCATCGAGCCCGGCCTCCTTAAAATTCTCTGATTGCGCCACGCCTATTTCGGAAGCGTCGGAAGGTTCATCGTCTGATAATCCTTCGGAACCTCAAACTCCTTCGCGTCGACTGCCTCTTCAACCGCCTTGGTGACCGTCGTGGTCATTTTGCCCTGACCGCCCGGCAGCGTCGCTTCCGTCTTCACTGGGAAACCGGGGACATCCATTGCTGCAGCATCAGCGGGATTCTGGCCCATCGCCTTGGACAATTTCAGCATCTCCGCTTTCACTTTGTCGGCATTCGGAAAGTCTTTCGCGACCCAGATCTTGGATGTCATTCCACCCATTGTGACTTCGAAGATTTCCGTATTCCAGTCACCGACCTTCTCCGTCTTGCCGGTGGCCTTTGGCTTTGCCTGCGCGGTATCTCCGGCGACTTTCTTCGCCTGCTCCGCTGCCTGCTTCAGCATCTTGGAATCGGCCTTCATCACCATTTTCTGACCGTGCATGATGGTCGACATTTCGCCCGTCGTGCCATCGATGATCATCGACATCGCGCCCGCCGGTCCCGAAGGCATGTCGACGCGGCTCTTGTCGCCTTTAACCTTCATGGTCACCTCGCCGGTGATGATCGGGCTTTCCATTTTCTGGACGATGACAACGTCCGCGCGTGCGGAGATGACGGTGAAGAGGATCGGTGTAATAAGAAGGAGCTTTTTCATAGCATTGCGAGGCTGAGCGCGGAAACGCCTTTGGCAAGGCTATTTATCAGGAAATTGCGCAAATCCTGTTTCGGCTGGTTTTTCACGCATCACCTTCGGTAAACACACAGCCATGGCACTGCCACTCGTCCTTGCAATCGACCTCGGTACATCGTCCACCCGGACGGCATTCTTTGATACCGAGGGCCGCCGCCTCGCGCACACAACGGCGCAGCAGACCTATCCGCTCCTCACCTCGCCGGACGGCAAAGCTGAACTGGAGCCCGGCGCGCTGCTTGGCGCGGTCAAAATGTGCATCGCGGAGTCCCTTCGCCTCCGCCGTGCGGATCCATCTTTGAAGAACCTCGCCATCGCCGGCTTCGGCACATCGTGTTTCTGGCACAGCATGATCGGGTGCACCGCGAAGGGAGAGTCCATCACGCGAGTCATTACGTGGGCCGACTCCCGCTGCCGTGAGGACGCGGCGGCATTGCGCAAGCAATTCGATGAAAAGGAAACCCACGCCCGCACGGGCTGCATGCTTCGCGCGAGCTTCTGGCCGGCAAAATTGAAGTGGCTCAAGCGGATGGACGAGCGGCTCTTTCAGCGCGTCGCGCAATGGATGTCGCCAGCCGAGTGGCTCCAATTCCAGCTCACCGGCGGTGCAAATTGCGCCATCGGCATGGCGACCGGCACGGGGCTTTTCAACCCGACGACGCTCACGTGGGACGCCGGGATGCTGAAGACAGTCGGCATCACGGAAAAACACCTGCGCCCACTCGACGATGCGCCAATCGCTGTCGCTGGTGTGCTCGCGGTGGAACATCCGGAACTAAAAGGCGTGCCGTGGTTCCCCGGAATCGGTGACGGCGCAGCGAGCAATCTTGGCTGCGGAGCTACCAAACCCGGTCTCGCCGCGATTAACGTCGGCACCAGCGCCGCAATTCGCGTAATGCGCGAAGGCAAGGAAGCCCGCGCGCCATACGGACTTTTTTGTTATCGCGTGGACGCATCACGCATACTCGTCGGCGGCGCTGTTAGCAACGCGGGCAACCTTCGCGCGTGGTGCATGCGCGAGTTGAAGCTGACAGACGGCCCTGAAATCGAAGCAGCCCTCGCCGCACGCCCAGAACCGGCGCACGGACTCGTTGTGCTTCCGTTTTGGACCGCGGAGCGCGCGCCGACATGGAACGAAGATGCAACGGGCGCGATCCACGGAATCCGTCAAAGCACCACCGCGCTCGATATGCTGCAGGCAATCACCGAAGCAACCTACCACCGGATCGCCGGCATCTCCGAGCTCCTCTCCGCGGGTGAAAAATCAGCACCGAAGCTCATCGTGAGCGGAGGAATCCAGAAATCGGCGAGCGCACTCCAGCGGCTTTCCAACGTTCTCGGGCAGACGGTCTACCCCAACGACGAACCCGAGGCTTCGCTCCGCGGCGGTGCCGTGTACGCACTCGAAAAACTCGGCTACCCGATTCCGCAATCCAAACTCACCCAAGGTGTGCGACCATCCGGAAAATGCACGCGCCTTTACGCCGCCGAGCGTGAAAAACAAAGGCGCCTCGAAGCTGCGCTCGCTGCACTGTGAGAGCGATGCGCGCACTGCTTCTGCTGATTGCCTGCACTGCCATGCTCCGCGCGGAGACGCAGAAATTTGCCTACGAGAAAGCGGAAATGGGCATCCGCTTTACCGTGACCCTCTTCGCCGAAAACGAGGAGACGGCAAAACGGCTGGCCGACGGAGCCTTCGCAAGAATCGCGGAACTGAACAAAATCTTCAGCGACTACGAGGACGACAGCGAACTCTCCCGGCTCTCCCGAACATCTGGCACCGACGCGAAAGTTCCGCTTAGCGCCCCGCTCTGGCACGTGCTCGAACGCAGCATCCGCCTCGCGGAGGAATCCGGCGGCGCTTTCGATCCCACCTGCGGCCCCCTCACAGCCACGTGGCGACGCGCACGCCGAAAAGGCGAACTCCCCTCGCCTGCGCTGGTTGAAGAAATGAAGGCTCGCTGCGGATGGCGGAAGCTTCGCCTTTTACCGGATGAAAAGAGCGCACTTCTCGCATCGCCCGACATGCGACTCGACCTCGGCGCAATCGCTAAAGGATACGCGTGCGACGAAGCGCTCCGGTTTCTTCGCGAGAAAGGCCACGGCGTCGCGCTGGTGGCCGGCGCCGGCGACATGGCGGCAGGCGAACCACCACCCGGACGCAAGGGCTGGCGAATCGCTATCGACGCGCTGGACACCGCAGACGGCATCGCGAAACCTGACACTGTCATCGTCGAAATCGCGAACTGCGGCATCGCCACGAGCGGCGACCGCTTTCAGCGACTCGAAATCGAAGGAAAGCGCTACTCGCATATACTCGATCTCCGAACCGGCGTTCCTGTCACCGACCATAGTCTCGTTTCTGTAATCGCGCCGGATTGCATGACGGCGGACTCCCTCTCCACAACACTGAGTGTGCTTGGCCCGAAGGACGGTTCCGTGCTCGCGGCAAAATACAACGCCGTCGCCCGATGGCAGCGCCAGCCTGCTCAGGAGGTCGAAATCATCGCGACGCCGGGCTGGGAAAAGTGGATCTTCCCCGAGCCTTCAAAGTAATAACACTTACCGATTGCCCGACTGCGCCCCACACGCTTTCTGTAAGCCATGCCACGTCCCACCCAACCGGTCCGCAATTCGCCGAAAGGAAGCGACCCGCTCCGCTCACGACCTCCCCTCGAACGCATGCTTCAACTCCATCGGCAGATTCAGGCCGGGCGTTTCCCAAATTGTCGTAAACTCGCCGAAGAACTCGAGGTCTCCGCAAAAACCATCCAGCGCGACATCGACTTCATGCGCGACCGCCTTGGACTCCCTATCGAATACGACCAGCTACATTTCGGCTTCATCTACACGGAGCCGGTGACGCACTTCCCGAGCGTCGAAGTTTCCGAAGGCGAAATCGTCGCGCTGTTCGTCGCGCAAAAAGCCCTTGAACAATACCGCGGCACACCATTCGAGAAGCCGCTCCGAACTGCGTTTGAAAAGATTTCGAGCGGACTCCGCGATCAGATCGGCTTCCAATGGAATGAAGTGGACTCCTCCATCTCATTTCGCGGTATTGGGACGAGCGTCGCCGATTTGGAGCTTTTCGACACGGTGAGCCGCGCGGTCATGGAATCCACCGAATTGGAATTGGATTACAAAAAGCTCGGCGGCACACGCCACGAGTCGCGCCGAGTCCAACCCTACCACCTCGGCTGCGTAGAGAATCAGTGGTATCTCTTCGCATTCGATCTCGCCCGCAAACAGCTCCGCACTTTCGCGCTACCGCGCATGAGAAACGTCCGAGACACCCGCGAGCCCTTTCTGCGCCCCCCGGACTTTTCGATCAACAGCCACCTCAGCGGGAGCTTCGGCGTTTTTACCGGCACGGGCAGTCACAACATCTGCGTGCGATTCGATGCATTTGCCGCACAGCTCATCGCCGAGCGCCAGTGGCATCCTTCACAGAAAATCGAATGGCTTGGAGACGGATCGCTCGAACTGAAAATGACCATCGCAACGCTTGAGGAAATCACCCGTTGGATTTTGAGTTGGGGCACACACGCGACCGTCGTCGCGCCCGCCGAACTGAAAAAGGCGCTCGCGGACACAGCTCGCGAGTTGGCATCCCGTTACGCATAAATCTGCGGGATTCACGTTCGCGCCCACTCGACAAAGCGGCGCACAAATCCGTACATTTACGCTATGAATGGCCCAAACCGCACGCCGACGCCCGATGACTCGCCGGACGGAAAATCCTACTACATCCTCCGACGCGGAGAGATTCTTGGTCCATTCCATCGTTCGTCACTTGAGGATCTCGTGAAGGAAGGCCGCATCGAATACGACGACTTTGCCCAGGAAGTCGGTGATTCCGAGTGGTCGCCACTCCGCTGGGTTCTAAAACCCGCAAGTGCCGAGGATCTCAAAGGCGCACACGCACCAACTTGGCGAACCCTGATAAAATGGGCCTGGCTCCGATTGCGTTACAGCCTCGATGAGAACTCTTTGTCGTCCGGCTGGGTCTGCCTCGGTATCGCCCTCGGCGGACTATTTCTCTCTCGGTGGCCGGCAGTGCTCTGGGCACCTTGGGCGGTGCTGGCATTCTTTGGCGGAATCGCACTCTATCGCCACGAACGGACGACCGCCGGCATCTCACTCATGCTGGCGTCGGCGATTGTTCCGGGTGCACTGTGGGCTTACTTCTGGAAGAACGCCGTTTGAAATCCCACGTGAGTGAAACCACATTGAGGAATCGGGCTACACGTCACAAATCCGCACGCCCTGCGCGAGCGATGCGACTTTGTCCGGGATGGTCGGGATGAACTCCTGTCCGACGAAGCCGTCGTACTTGATTTCGATGAGCGCCCTCATCAATGCCGGGTAGTTCAGCTCCTGCGTGCCGTCAATTTCGTTCCGTCCCGGAACGCCGGCGGTGTGGATGTGGCCGATGAAATCCTTGTACTGATGCACGCGCGAGATGCAGTCGCCGTGCATGATTTGCACATGGTAGAAATCGAACAGCACCTTGCATCGCGGTGAGCCCACTTGTCTGCAAATCTCGACGGTCCGCTCCATCGAATCGCAGAAATAATCCGGGTGTCCTTTCATCTGGGTCGCGACACGACTGTTGAGCATTTCCACGCAAAGCGTGACTTTCTTCTCCTCGGCAAATCCCACGATTTCCTTGAGCCCGGCGACCATGTTCTTGATTCCCTCGTCGTCGGAAAGCCCACGGCGGAACCCGCTGAATGTGATGATTCTCTCGACTCCCGCGGCCGACGCGGCTTCGATGTTTTGACGCAGTTTCGCGTGGCACTCGGCCCATTCGTCGCGGTGCGCGAAACCTTTGGCAAAGCCGTGACTGCCTGCGATTGCACACGTGAGTCCGAGCTCCTTCAACATCGGCCAGTGCTTCGGGTCGCAGAGTTCCACGGATTTCAGACCCATCGCCGCGGCATGCTTCGCAAGTTCCTCGACGGGCATTGGATTGAAACACCAAGGGATGACCGATTGCCTGATGCGACCGTTTTGGATTTTATACGGCGCATCCTGCGCGACAGCGGTTGCTGCGACTCCGGTGGCGATAGTGGTGATTGCAGTGCGACGGTTCATGGAATTCTTCTTCGTCGAAACCGCGCAGTAGCGGAAGCAGTTATTTCGGGCTCAATCCTTTCTGAACTCCAGCGCAGCACCCCGCCCCAACATGGCCGCGACCTTCTTCGGAAAATCCCATGCGACACTCTCGCCACCGCGAATCAACACCCGCGTTCGTTCGGCGGCCATCGCTACAGCTTGCGGCACATCGAAAAAGCGAAGAATGCCGGGATAAACCGGACCGTCGGCATGCGATTCCGGCGGCGTTTTGAGTTCGATTTCGGAAATCCCATCCTCGAACTGTGAGGCATACAGCGCGTTGATTCCCATCCGCCCTTCACCCCGCAATCGCAAATTCGCCTTCGTATACGGAGTCTCGCGGAGCAGCGCGATGGCGCGGCGGATGTCGTAAGTTTGCATGCCATCGAGCGTCTCACCGAGCAGATAAAAACGCCGCAAACGCTGCGTCTGCGTCTTTTTTGCGCCGCTCCATTCGGTAGATCCGACGCCGCGCGGACAGATAAATGCCAGCGCCTTTCCAGTTCCAATCAGTTCTTTGGAAACAGTGTTGAACACAGCGAGCGGAGGAACCTTGAGTTCGTTGAAGTTCGCGGGATTCCCCTCCGGCAGCAGACTGCTCATTTCCGCCCACCGCTTCGCATCAAGGACCTCCAGCGTCACTTCGCGAATATCCTCCGGTTTCACCGCCTCATCGCAAAGCACCCACATCCGAAGTCTCCACGGTTCCTGCGGCGTGAAATCCCAGAATTGGACCGCCACTCCGTTGACTGACACTCCACTTCGCGGTGCTGTCACCAATTCACACGGTTTTGCCGGCCAGGCCGCAAACACGGTTCGCTGGAGTTCCTTCATGAAAGTCGCGCGCTGTTCATTCCACGCGGCGGCGCTCTCCGGAGATTTCACGAGCGCGCGCGGAACGAAGGTTTCATCGGCAACGGTGTTGATCTGGTCCTTTGGATTTTCTGCGAGGACCCGCAGCGATTCCGGCTCGGAACGCTTCTTTGCGGGTTCATCGATCAACGCCATGGCGTCCGCGCCTTTTAGAAAACGCTCAAACCAAGCAAACGCGCCGATATTCAGCGGCTGCAAATCCTTGTGCGGTCCCTCCGCGATCTGAAGGCCAAGTTTTTCATCCGCGCCCAGCGCCTTATAGACTTGCCGCACACGCGCGTGCAGCGAAATGACACCATCCAGCGGAAAAATGGAATCCTTGTCGGTGTTGGAAATCAGAAGCGGACGCGGGGCCACGAGCGCTGCGACGCGATCGTAATCCCATCGGCGATAATTCACCATGAACATGCAGTCGCAGTGCCCTTCCACCGCACCATCAATCACATGGTTCCGCAACGTCGTGATACCCGCCGTCGGCGCCGCGACTTTGATGCGATCATCGAGCGCGGCAATCCACCAGGAATACGCGCCGCCGCCGCTGCGTCCCGTGACGCCAAACTTCGCCGGATCCACGTCCGACCGCGTCTCGAGGTAATCCAGAGCACGAATCCCGCTCCATGCCTCCAGCCCCGCGGGCGTGTATCCACGCGACACCCACCACCAGCGGTCGAAGCTGTATGTCCCGTGATGCTCGCCACGGATTTCGCCGAGCTGGACCGTATCGAGAATCAGACATACGTATCCATGCCGCGCAAACCAGGCGCCGTGGTGCTCGTAGCCCGTTTTGTTACCAAGGCTGCCGCCGTCCTTCGCCTTCATGTTACTATGACCGCAGACGTACAGGATCGCCGGCAATCTGCCCTGCGGCTGCGGGGGACGGTAAAGGTTTGCCGTCACATAAAGCCCGGGCTTTGTGTGAAAGTGCAGCTTTTCGACGACGAAACCATCGCCGGCAACTTCACCAGTCGTCACGACGTTCAGCGGTGTTCGCTCCGGCATCGGCGACAGACCGAGCATCTCTGCCAGTTCCGCTTTTCCCGCAGCGCGCATCCGCTCCCATTCCGCGCCGTTTGACGGCACGGGCTGTGGTCGCTTTTCGATATCGGCGACGCGGAGTTCAAAATAGCGCGCGAGCGTCGAGGCGGAGTCCGGCTCGGCAGCGAAGGAAGCGAAGGCGAGGATCTGGAAGAGCGTGAGCAGGCGCATACAGGCGCGAACCTGTCAGGTCCACGCAGCGCGCTCAACCCGCAAGTCGCAGCTTAAAAAGGCAGCGGGAACTTCTTCGTGAAGCCCTTCACTTCATCGCGAATTTTTGCGAGTTCAGCGGGATTCTCACGAGCTTCGAGGGCGCGGTGGATGAAGTCGGCGATGTCCATCATCTCTTCTTCCTTCATGCCCCGTGTCGTCACCGCCGGTGTGCCGACGCGGATGCCGCCGCCCTTGCTAATCGGTTCCGTATCAAACGGGATGCCGTTCTTGGTCACCGTGATTCCGGCGTGGTCGAGTGTCGTGCTCGCGAGCGCGCCGTTCAGGCCTTTCGGACGCAGGTCGACCAGCATGAGGTGATTATCCGTGCCGCCGCTGACAATCCGGTAACCGTGGTGCGCAAGGCGCGCGCTGAGTGCTTTAGCATTCGAAACGATTTGCTGCGTGTAGGTCTTGAATGAAGGTTGCAGAGCCTCGTGGAAGCAGACGGCTTTCGCCGCGATGACGTGCTCCAGCGGACCGCCCTGAATGCCAGGAAACACCTGACCGTCGATTGCCTTTGCATACTTCTCCTTGCAAATAATCAGGCCGCCACGCGGTCCCCGCAGGCTCTTGTGTGTGGTCGTTGTCGTAAAATCCGCAAGCGCACACGGGTTTGGATGCACGCCGCCCGCGACGAGGCCAGCGATGTGAGCCATATCCACAAACAGCAATGCACCCACCTTGTCCGCGATTGCGCGCATGCGCTCGAAATCGATGATTCGCGGATAAGCACTTGCGCCCGCGGTGATCATTTTCGGCTGAACTTCGATCGCCATCTTTTCGAGCGCATCGTAATCAATCCGCTCGTCCTTCTCGCTGACGCCGTAGTGCGTCACGGTGTAGAACCGTCCGCTGAAATTCGCTTTGTGCCCGTGCGTGAGGTGGCCGCCATGCGCGAGGTTCATGGTCAGAATGCGGTCACCCGGCTGAAGCACGGAAAAATAAACCGCCGTGTTCGCCTGCGATCCGGAATGCGGTTGAACATTCACGTGTTCTGCTCCTGGAAACAGCTCCTTCGCGCGGTCGATCGCGAGTTGCTCGGTAACGTCCACATTCTCGCAACCGCCGTACCAGCGCTTACCGGGATAACCCTCGGCATATTTATTGGTGAGGCAGGAGCCCTGCGCTTCCATCACCGCGCGGCTCGTGAAGTTCTCCGAGGCAATCAATTCGATGCCTTCGAACTGCCGCTTGTGCTCTTCCTGAATCGAGTGAAACACCGCGCTGTCCACCTCGGCCAGCGAGCGCCCACCAGCACAGGAGCCGCCCGCCTCAATCTTCTGCACGCGCGCCTCGTGGCGTCCGCCTTCAAACTCGGTCGTGAGGAATGCCTCCACGATCGCCGCCGCCTGATTCGGCGCGACATTTGACGCGCCCATGCAAAGCACGTTGGCGTTATTGTGACGGCGGGTCGTTGCGGCATCGGAGGCATTGGTCACGAGCGCCGCCCGGATTCCTGCGTGGCGGTTCGCCGCGATGCTCATCCCGATGCCGGTCTTGCAGAACAGAACGCCAAAATCCGCTTCGCCCGCGAGCACCTGCTTGCACACCAGTCCGGCGTAATCCGGATAATCGACGGAATCCGCGGAGTTAGTTCCGAGGTCGTGCACGACAAGTCCCTTCGCTTTGAGAGCGTCGGCGACTGCGCGTTTCAGTTCCACGCCGCCGTGGTCGGCGCCAAGCGCGATGCGGGTGGTCTGCTGCGTTCCGGATGGGGCCGTGGTTGTGGTCGTTTGGGTCATTTCGGTGGTGTCGATGTGCTTGATGATGCTTGGGATTGCTTTGGAAAGATGATCACGTGTGGCGATGTATGCGTGGATGCCCATTCCGATCGGGTCCGGCACTTCCGGACGCGCAGCCAGCGAAGGCTCGAATTCACAGGCGAGCCACGCCTTTTGCTCCGCCTCGGGGAAGAACGTGAGGATCGCATCGAGATGCGAGCGCGTCATGCCGTAGATGTGCGTGGCCCAGCGAACGAGCTCGTCCGTGAGCGGCTGTGAGCGGATGTCGCGAATGTCGACGCCGATTTGCCTGCAAGCTTCTACGCCGTTCTCACTCGGGCGTTGTCCGTAGCCCGTCGCCACACCGGCGCTGGCCACCTCCACATCCTTCCGGGCGCGCACGGCATGCCGGAAAAGCCCTTCGGCGATCGGGCTCCGGCAGATGTTTCCAGTGCAGACAAATAGGACGCGTTTTATTGTGGCCACGGTTTTGAAAGCGGAAACGGTAGGGTTCCGAATCGGCGCGATCAACTGCCGAATTGCCGGTGCATCACAAAATGTTTTTTTTCGCGCGCTTGCGCTTCCGTTTTGTTTCGGCGCACGTTCCGGCATGGAAATGAAACTGCCAGCAAACTTCACCGAACGAGTATTCCCCGCATTCAGCCTCAGCCGGCTGCTTCGCACGGTTTTCGCACCAAAAGGCGGCGAGCGCGTGTGCATTCTGATTGATCTGAAGAATCCCCGCGAAGTCGAGGGCATGGGATTTTTAAAGGACCTCACGCTCACCATTCAACGCCACGCACATGACGTATTTTACCAGGGTCTGAAAAACGGCGTCCTCTCCGAACTAAATCTCCGCGGAGGCGAGCTGTACGCCTACGAGATTACCGGCGGAAGCAACCTTGATATGGCGGACGAGGTCTTCGCGCCGGATGGCCGTCAACTGAGCTTCGAAAAGGACATCTATCCGAACTACGACATCATCCTCTGCATTTCCACCTACTCAGCCACTGCGCCGCTCACTGCGTTTGCGAAAAAGTACGGTTTCCGCGGAGCCACGATGCACGGCATGAACCCCATCATCCTCGCGACTGGACTCGCCGTGAATTACGACGACGTCAGCGCCGAAGCAGAAAAGCTGCGCCTCGGAATGACGAACGCCGACTGGATTGAGATCGACCACGAGTTCGAAGGACAGCGCTCCACGTTGCACATCGACCTTGGTCGTCAGGACGCCCAGAAATCGCACGGCCTCTGCCGCGGCGGTCCGGACATCGCGAATCTTCCGGCCGGTGAAATCTACTACGTTCCGACGGGCGTCGAAGGCTCGTTCCCGATGAAATACGAGGACGGCACGATAGGCCGCCAGCATGTAACGAAAGGCCGCGTCTTCCGCGCTGAACTGCTACGCGGAAATCCCGCCACGATCGAAGAACACAACGCCCGGCTGCAAAGCGACCCGGTCACCGGCGAACTCGGCGAACTCGGTTTCGGCACGCAGCGCCTGCCCGTGAGCGGTAAGGATATTCAGGACGAGAAAATCCTCGGCACAATGCACGTCGCCACGGGCCGGAGCGATCACCTCGGCGGTAAACTCACTCCGGACCGATTTGCGAATCGCAAAAACGCCACGCACGACGACATCCTGTTTTCACCAACCAAGACACCCGACATCCGGGTGCCTCAGGTCCGCATGAACCGCAATGGCGAGATCGTTGTCCTCATCGAGAACTACGCCCCTGCCGCCTACATGCGCGGGCTGCTCGGCGAAGCGTAGAGATTTCTCTCGTCACACAGATTAATCCCCGCGAAAACGCGCGGCATGACCGTAGAAGCGCGCATCACTCCCATTTGGAAAAAGCAGAAACTTCTGCTCGGACTTTTGATGCTCGGATTTGGAGCATGGTTTCTTTTCGACGGCCTCATCGGCTACCCGAAAAGCGACGAACGCTACCGGGCGCTCGAGAAACTCAGCGCGGACAAATCCGAGTGGCCGGCGCTGGCCAAGCAGCACAACATCGGACGGGTGCCGGAAAAGTTTCTGGGCCCCGGAAAGGTCATCGAGCAATTCGTCGCCGCTGGAATCACCGGATTGGTCGGACTCGGGATTCTGGCTTACTGGTTCTCGCAATTGAAACGCACGGTCCGCATGGACGACGACGCAATCACTACCGCAGCGGGCGTTCGCGTCCCATTCAGCGCAATCACCGGCGTGGGGAAAAAGCTCTGGGAAAAAAAGGGGATCGCGAAAGTGCGCTACTCACTCGAAGGCAAGGATGGCGAATTCGTCGTGGACGACTACAAGTTCGACACCAAGCCATCGCGACAAATCCTCGAGGAAATCGAGCGCCGCCTGATCGAAAGCCACACGAAGTAGCCTCGGCTTTCCGAGCCGTCACGCAGTCCGACGACTCACCGACGCCGCCACGGAGCACTTGGTCTCACTGTTCCTTCGCCAGCCGGATTGAACGCACCTTTACCCAATCTCCCTCCGCACCTTTCGCAACCGGATCGAAGCGCAACTGCGCCATGGGGCCCGCGTAGCTTTTTGAATCAGCGAGGCGCACTCGAACCGGGCGCATTTCCCCGTCGCCGGTGATTGGAAATGAAATCGCATCTTCACCCCGCGGCGCCGATTGGCCATGGCGCACCCAATAGACCGTCGCGTTCTTATCGGCCGTCTTGAATGCAGCTTCGATCGTCAGCACCGGCGCGTCCTCCGCATTCCAGAATGTGCGCGGGCTGAGGAGTTGCGGATCATTTCCCAGCGAGTTGACATTGAGCATCCCTGTCACCGGCCAGCCGGAATCCGACGCGTTTGCGTAATTCCATCCCATCCTCGAATTCTCGAAGCTCCAGGCAGGAGGCTCGCGTCGGGCTGTCTTTGCCGCGCGCTCACGGATTTCCGAAAGCGATCCCGGCACAACCTCGTAGCGGTATTCATGAACGATGTTGAAATCGATAATCTCCGTCCCTAGTGGCGCCAGATAACCGGTGCTCGCACCACGGGGATCATTCGGACCCGGTTTCCCGGCGAAGCCGCCGGTGAACCGCACCACGCCCGGAGCGATGAGCCCCACACCACGGTCGTCTTTGTCGAGCAACGCAGACCATTGTTCCGTGGCATCCCAAAACGCCCACGGATGCTTTGTCTGCGGTTTCGGAATCACCTGAACCGCGTCGCCGGAAAACGGTTTGGCGCCCGTGTAGCTCACCACGCGGTGAAACGGCGCGTTTGCATAAAGCGCGGGCATTTCCTGATGCCGCGCCGGATAGCGCGTCTTATCGGCCCGCGCGTTTGTGAGTCGCGAACGTGCTTTCAGCGCGATGCCATCGAGTTCCAGCCACGACTCGAACACACACTCCGCGGGAATATTGTTCAGCGGCCACTGCAGCGGGATGCATTTCACGTAAAGTGTCCGTCCGTCGTTGCGATGTTCGAGCGTCTTCGAGCCATGCTTGAATTCATCGCCCGCCTGCACCGGATTCCATCCGAGATGACGCCAGTGGTCCGCGGGCTTTTGTCCGCCGGACTCAAAAGGAACCGGGCCCGAGTAATACGACATCTGAATCTGCCGGCCATAGTCGTAGCTGTTTACCAAGTTCTCCCCGCCATCGCGCGACAACCACGTGATCGCGCCCCCGAGCGAGAGATCCACCCCGACCTTCACCCGACCATTGTCGAGAAAGCTCATCTGCGGCTCCGCGAAAAGCGGCGTCGCAACCAGAGCAAGCAACGCGACTCGCTTCACGCCACTCACTTCTTGAGTCCCCAAATCGTCTCCATCAGCGCGTAAATCTCCGGTTCGGCGCGTTTCAATTCTCCCGGCACAAACGGATAAAAGTCATTCGAGCCGAAGAAACTCTCCGTCATTTCGGCAAAGAACTCCTTTTGATCCGTCATCCCATAATGCTCCCGATCGCCGCCCGTGGAGGTCGGCACCGACTTGTATTTTCCACTGTCGCGGAACTTCTTCCACACCTCCTTGATTCGCGGTTCCTCAAAACCGAGCACTTGATCGTGGTAAGCGTGCGCCAGCTCGTGCAACGCGACCCACGGCATCCGCCGCGTCTCGGAAGCGGACAGTAAATCCTTCGCTTCCGGAACGTGGACGCACTTTACAAGGTCGGCGCTGAAGCCCTTGGCGCGCAGCCAGTCCGCCCCGGGATGATACTGCATCGCCTTGAGCCCACCGTAATCGAGGTCCACCTGAATGACGACCTTCCGAAGCTCCGCCAGTGGCTTTTCCGGCATCACGAGCGTGATCATAACAAGGTGCGCCTCCAACGCCTTGAGCGCACGTTTCCCCATTTCCGCCTGCTCGCCGGAAAGGAGGCGATCATCGACACGCACCTTCCAGCCTTCAATCTCGCGAACGGTGTGCGCGGTCGGGAGATTTGGTTTTGGAATCTCCGTGATCGGCTCCTTCGCCATTACAGAAGCGGAAGCGAAGATAGCCATGGAAGCATGAAGCAGAAAGCGCGTCGTTGTATTCATCGTGCGGATAAGATTGCTTGAGCCCGCATCTTTGAACATTCGCACGGACTCCGCACCGCAAATCGCAAATCGAGACAAGATTCCGATTGCCGAAAGGCAAACGCCGCCATAATTTCCACGCCCTTCTAAACGGCGCTATCGTCTAGAGGCCTAGGACACAGCC
>SXGQ01405884.1_pt1 | contig 61894 bp, 48 predicted proteins | sample 3178371 | NCBI WGS metagenome assembly SXGQ01 (sample SAMN11356859, study PRJNA531348) | freshwater metagenome | isolation source: freshwater sample F1-20 | place: China: Fuxian Lake, Yuxi | collected 2017-12-25
ATGAACGGCGGATCGCCAGGATCCGGACACCAAGAACGATCAAATTCAAACGGTAAATCTGTCAAATTATGCCAACAGTGTTTGCTTTTTGCCAGTACAGCAAAAGGTTCTTCCATGAATTTGATTTCTGTGGCGCCCGGTACATGATATTCTACAGTCGGCATTTGCTCAGGCCTGTACCATTGATTACCAAATACATATATATACGGAGGATCACCGGGATGTGGATCCCAAGAACAATCAAATTCACAATTTGTGAAAAATTTAAATTTGTCTTTTGCTTGTTTTCTTTTTACAACCGGGTAAAATACAAATTTCAATTGTGTAGCATTAGCAACCTTGTACCTGATAGAAGGTCTTGTTTCTGGACTGTGCCATTGGTTACCAAAAACATATATGTACGGAGGATGTGTTGGATCTGGTCTCCAACTAAAGTCAAACTCTTCGACATCATCTAATATTTCCCAATTATCTAATGTAGGTAATAATTTCACTGGTTTGTCTTCGATAAATTTATATTGAGAAGCACCAGGAACCGTGTACGTAACAGTTGGATCATTTATCGCGGGGTTCCATTGATTTCCAAACACATAGATATAGGGGGGAGAACAAGGATCAGGACACCAAGACCAATCTATACTGTGCTTATCAACATTATTGGAAATATCGTAATATTCTAAATTAGGAAGTCTAGTAACTTGAATATCATCGTGATAGTTTTCTATTCTTTCCTGATAACTCTTAGGAACGAAATATACTTCGCCGTTTTTTTGCCATTGGTTAGGCCATATATGAATTTGATTTTCTTCCCATGGTGGAGGATAAAATTCAAAATCAAATTTAGAGTAGTCATTTCCGCCATAAATATACCAGTAGAATTTGGTTTTACATAGTTTACCGGCCTCTTCTAAATTATCTGCAAATTTTTCATGAGCAAATAAATTAGGTTTTTTTCCAAAATAAAATATATCAAACATGTATAATATTCATAGTCACTACGAAAACATTTTTTCTTACCTTAAAACAATAGTGCCAGATCCTGTGTTGCTTTATTTTTATCCATATGGATCAATTAATTTTGAAAATATTGAGTGTATGCATTGTAACGGCAACGGAACTAGTCCTATAGTTTTTTGCTTTGATCAGGAACCAATTACTTCTGACTTAGAAGATTTAATTAGACAATTAGGCGAATCATGGAGCAAAAACAGACATTTTATTATACTTAACACAGAAGCAGATAGTCAAATAAAAAATTCAATATTCCAAAAATTACGTAAAGAAAAATACAAGCTTCATGATTGTACATATTTTTTTCATATTTTTGCTGCTGCAGACTGGTACAGAAGTTACTATTTAAATTCTAATATTATTAAGCCAGCATCAAGAACTATTAAAAAAAAGTACCTTACATTTAACAGGATTACAGGAAACAGTAGAGCTTATCGAGGAATTTTTGTTGCAAAACTAATTGAACAAGGACTAATTGAACACGGTCATATTAGTTTTAGTCATATATGTCCCGAGCATGGTCCTTATTCTCAGTCATCAATGGATCTAATATCAAAGCATAATGTAGATTCAGCACTTGTCTATAAAACAATTCAATTACTTCAATCAACTAACGATACCTTTCGTATTGATCAAGTCAATGAGCCATTTATTTCAAATGGAAGCCAAATTATAAATTGTATACCACAATTAATGGAAAGTTTTTTGCATGTGGTAACAGAAACTTGTTTTTGGGATAAAAAATTCCATTTAACTGAAAAAATATTTAAACCTATTGTTGCTAAACAACCATTTTTACTTATAGGATGTGCTCAAAATTTAAAATATTTACGTAGTTACGGATTTAAAACTTTTGATAAATGGTGGGATGAAAGCTATGACGAAATTGAAGATCCAATTGAAAGATTAAATGCTGTGGTTGCTGTAATTAAAAAAATTTGTTCTTACGAGAATAGATATTTGGAATCAATGCTTTATGAAATGCAGGAAGTATTAGAATTTAATTTTAACTTGTTTTACAATAAATCATTTATTGAGGCCGCGTGGAACGAACTTAAAGACAATATATCTGATACAGTAGAATTTAGTAAAACAATACCATATCAATTTGATTTAGATTGATTGAAACGTTCAATCACGACACCCGATTTAAGTAAAAAATTAACTCCAGTTGTATCTCTGTAATGGTTTTCATAATACACCTCTTTAATACCGGCCTGATATATCAATTTGGCACATTCTAAACACGGACTATGCGTGACAAATAAACTTGCCCCTTCACCGCTTTCACTAGATCTAGCTAGTTTTGCAATAGCATTTGTTTCTGCATGAAGCACTTCAGATTTAGTTTTATTCGTCACGCTTCCATCTTCATGCAAAAATTCATCTTCGCAATTGTTGTCCCATCCTTCAGGCATGCCATTATAACCAATTGAAATAATCCTATCGTCTTTAACTATAATACAACCTACTTGTAATCTACGAGCATGGCTTAATTCTGCAAACGTTTGAGCAGTCTGCAAATATGCTTGTTTAAATTTTTCTTTCATTCAACACCCATTTGCTTGCGTATGTGGGTTGCAGATATTGCTTGCGTGGCATCATCAAACGTTTCCTGTTCTATAATATAACCAACATCACGACCGTATGTTATGTTCACTATGTTAGGAACAACGATTATCTCATACATACCTTTGTATAGTGGATCAAGATCGGCACGAATATATTTTTTAACTTCTTCTAAATCAAATGGATTGCTATGATTCCAGCCTTGACAATCTCTAATCATAATACAGACTTGTCCGGTCTTCTTGATAGCTCTATCAAACAAAGCACGATGTCCGGCATGCCATGGTTGCCAACGACCTAACATTTGAACGGTAGGCTTACGCCAATCAAAAATTGGAGTGTTAGTTATTAAAGCAGTATTATTATTAATAGTAAGGTAACCTTCGCAGTATACATTCCACTTTTCCACCTTGTTTTCCGTAGTAACCTCGTCTGTTAACGGTACTTGAATGTCTAAATGTTCAACTAGATATTCTACACCGTTTTCAAATACACGCCATGTTTTACCACTGCCGTTATGTTGATGATTAAATCTTATGTGATATTTGTTCATAAATTATCCTCGCCCATCTTCCAGCATCTTGCTCTGTTACACGAACATCATAATGATCGGGTCGTACAAATGCTCGATTAGTGTCTTCGTACCTACCTTCACTTATAGTATCTACCCATATAATAAAATGAGGATCATAATTCATTCTCATTTCTGGCAACGGACAGACAAAGTCCGCTATAACATATTTTGTTTGTACTCTATCTGCCAATTCTCTCATTCTAATACTCTGTCGTATTCTACCTTCATGACTAAAATCCCAATCGCTATATTTTTTTCTTACTTCGTCGGCGTTTAGCCAAATTGCATCGGGATTCAACAAATTCATGAGATTCAATGTAAGTGTAGTTTTTCCTGCACCTGGCAAACCCATTATAAGTATTCGTTTTGTCATGAGAACACCCGTACACCGTATTTAAGCTCAAATCTATCTGCATCTGCTCTATCATTCACCATTGGTTCTCCTCTAATGTTAAGACTTGTATTAAGTAACATAGGACAATCAGTTAACATAAACCATTTTTCTAAAAGTTCTCTTATTCCCGAGCCATCTCGTGGTACCGTTTGTACTCTACTGGTTCCATCAACATGACATATAGCAGGAAACAGGTCAGGACGCCGGCAACGAGCGACTGACTGCATATAACGACTAGTAGACCACCCAGGGCTGAAATTAAAGTACTGATCAGCCATCTCTTCCAATATAACAGGGGCGAAAGGTCTAAATTTTTGTCTGCGTTTGATTTCATTTACTCTATCCTTTATATCAGGTCCCCTTGGGTCAGCTAATAAACTTCTGTTACCTAGAGCACGAGGACCAAACTCTGCACGACCGCTAGCAACACCACAAATACCGTCAGATAGTAAACTATCAAGTACGGGTGTAACCGGATATGCGCCTGGTATATTGTGACCAAGATAAGCATTGACCCAATTAACACGACGCCCATAAGCGAGAGCGGCAGCGCCAAGACTGCTACCAGCATCACCAGGATTAGGCATAATCCAAATATTTTCAAAATACTCTCCTAGGTTTCTATTTGCTAGACAGTTTAAGGCTACACCACCCATATAAACAAGATTTGAACTCCACTGAAAATCTCTAGCACGACGCATTATATTATATACTAATCTTTCTAAAACTTTTTGTGCTGCATGCGCTAGATCAGAATCATGTAAATCAGAGACAAACTTTTCATCTGTGCCTAAATGTAAATTTTGTTTAAAGGTGGCTGTCCATTCGTTTTCTACATATAAGTCTTGTAATCTGGTTGCATAACCAGTACGACCAAATGCACTCATTCCCATAAGAATGTATTCATCTTCATTTGGTTTAAGTCCCACTTGTTTGGTCATAGCTGAATAGAACAAACCTATACTGTGTGGATATTGTTGTCGCCACAATCTTTTATATTGAGCATGGCCTCTACTATCATATTCAGCACCCCATATACTGATTGTATCCCATTCACCAATGGCATCAATAACCACAACTGTTGCACGGTCGTATGTACTAGTTTGAAACCCTGCGGCGGCGTGACTTAAATGATGATTGTAACAACTGGCTTTGGGAATAATAGCTTTGGAAGAAAATTCTTTTTCTAATACTTGTGTTAGAGTGAGCTGATCCCATTTAATTCCTTCGCCACTGTATAATCTACGTAATTGTTTTTGCAAAGGCTTTTCATAATAAGCTATATGGACGATAGGACTAAACTTATTAATATCTATAATAAGATTGTCATGAACATGAGCGTCATTTTTGATCTTACTGTAGCGTTCACTGTGACCGGCAAATAATATATCACCTTGATGACTAATTACAGTGGCCGCTGCATCATGAAATCCAGCCGATATTCCTAATATGTTCATTGATTTTTTCTGCTATTCGTTGATGACCCAGTTCCAATGGATGCCCGCCTGGTCCTTTTGGACAGTCCCACATCCATTCAACAAAACCAGACCTGGGCCAACCTAACCATGGTGCAGGCGGTGATCCCATTGCGTAGTGTTGAATTTCAAATGCGCTTACAAATAAATGATTTATGTTCTTTGTATTCAGATAAGCATGCAGCAGCTTTACGGCAGAATAAAATCTTTTACGTGCCCACTCAGTATCCCAATCTTGAAATACTTCATCTACGACTTTACCAAATTTTCTATTACTGGTAGGAGTGAAATGTTTGCCTGATATTTCAATTCTATTTGGGGTGGTCCATGCTATTATAACATGCGTTATATCTTGATTATCTTCGATGTATTGTACGGTACTGTGCATTATATAATCATTACTGGCGCCAGGTACCGCTATGTTTAAGGTGTGTGGCACTAATTGTGGCCATGCAATTGCACTTTCTTCCCCGCTGGTAAAACTACATCCGTTTACTAAAATTTTCATTTACTTGTATATAAAAGGATCTCGCTTCCTTAACTCCCTCAATTTCACACGATATTTAATTTCCAGTTTGATTCGGTTATAAATGTTTTTCAACCAATTCATAAAATTTTCCTTTTATAAGTAATGCAGCATCATAATGTGCCTGTTCTAATGGATGTTGATACGGCCCTATAGGGTATTTATTTTCTACTGCCCACTGGTAAAACCCTCGAGGTGCTTGAGTATTATAAGGTTCAGTGGCAGCAGGGAACATGAACCAATTATCAAAATCTACCATATTCCAATAACATTGAAGCTCAGATTTATTTTTATAAGAAAAAACGATGTTATCGGTAGCAGTAAAAATGTACGGAATTTTATTTGTTTTTAGGTAATTTTGTAGAAGCAAAATATTTTTGACCGCACTAAAATGTTGAAACCATTGGATATCAACATGTTTTATAAAAATTTTACTAAAATCCTGTACCATTGGCCTGTTAGTGTCTGGATAAATGCTAATTGATGCAAAAGGATTATCAGGACTATCAATTGAATAGTTAAAAGGAAATTCAAATCTTGGCGGAAAAGTCCAGGCAACAATTACCACAACTTTTCTTCCTTCATTGAGTACCTGTTCACACTTGTTCACTGTCATTCTAAGAATAGCATCATTGGCATTACCTGGTCTTGCGCAGCTTACATATCCTAAATCGTGCCAATTACTTAATAAAGACGGAAACGTAAGCAGACTATCACGGGTGCTACTTATTTCCCAATCTGAAAGTTCGTTACCATGAACAAAACTGTCACCTCCGGCTACTAAAATCATATCCCGGTTTCATCATATTAATTTGATTTTGTTTATAATTCGTATCATTCCAATTATAATCAAATGTAGCACATGTATCTCCAATTTGAATTTGAAAAATGTCTAAATGATCAGACAAAATATTCCAAATGTCTTGATAATGAGCTGTGCCAAAACTTTCTTTTAGTTTAACTTGCCCAATTGGTAAGTATCCTAAACTTAATTTAGGATCTAAAAAATCTTTCCCATTATCACTTAACCAGCTTTTAAATTTGTCTTGTTCTTCTGTATGCCATGGATGTGGTCCCCCGTACACAACATCATTGCCCCATTCTATATCAAACTCGCCACTATAATATTTTAATTCAGTAATGGCTTGACAAATAGTATCAGTCAATTGCGGTGCATTCTCATCTCTAAAAACTTCAAACAAAGTTTTTCCAATTTGAGTCCAATGCATATAAACTCCGCCAAGCACTCTATCAAAACCATTTTGTAAAAATAATTGTCTATGATTATCTTTCAAATCGTATCTATCTGCATTTAAAAAAGTTGTAATCTGGCTTGGTCTAACCCAAAAAGGCAAATATAAATATTTTCTTTGGCTTAAAATTAAATTTTCTAATTCGTGACACAAATTGTTTAGTTGTCTAATTGCGTATTTTGTTTCATAATCAGCTATGCGATAGTATTCACTTAAATCCCATACCGTGCCCTGGAGATTTTCAAAATGATTATGCAACTTATTCAAAAGTTCATGATTGGGACCAAGTTCAATTTTTCCATCAAGAATAACATTATTTTCATCAAATTTTTCTTCAATACAATAATCTACAAAAAAATTATTAATGGTATTCACCGAAATGTTCAATTCATTACATATATAACTTATATTTCTAGCGGTTTTAGGAAATCCCATGAAGCAAAAGTTTTTTTCTAAAAATTTATTTTGGGCTAGTAAATTTTGTAAGGCAACAATCCAATCATGTGCTAATTCATGATCATATACTTGTATATCATAATCAATTTGATCTTTATAGTTTAAAGGATTTCTTAGAACAACTTTAACCAATGACATTCCACCACTCATACACTTCCGTTCTCTGTGATAATATTTCGTCCATAGTTGTCGACTGTGTACGAATAGACTCTAATTGTAACACACGAGCTTTACCTCGAGCAACACCTTTGAGATATTCATTTATTCCGTATTGCTCTTGAAAGGTAGGGCGTTGTTTTAGTTGAACTAAGATATCCTTTAACGGGCCGGCTACTCCGGCATTTATTATTTCATCTACCCAAGGATCTAATATGGATCTAGGTAATGCCAATGGAGACATAATTATATCTGGACCAAAACTAAAAACAACTTTAGCAAGTACATCAACATCCAACTCTTTACTAAGCTGTTGAATATTCAAAACTTCAAACATACCCGGAAGAGTAAGCGTGAAGTCTAATCTCATTTGTCTCCTGTGCGTAGAGATTGCAACTCCTTCCTTAAAATTGTCAAGCCACGTCGCATAATCAAGGCCTGTTCGGATATATTCTCCAATCGCTCCTGTTCCGTCGATGCTGGCGCAAATTTGCCAATCTCGCAGATGAGCAAGTACATCCTGATAAAGATTGCAACCTCTGTAATTAATGCGGCTAAGATTAGTATTGTATCTAGCGTAAACATTTTTTCCGTCTCCTAGTTCTATAATGCGCTGCATATACCGCCAATGTTGTTCGTACATCAACGGTTCACCACCTACCCAATATACTTCCTCTACACGGTGGTCCTCTACTGCTGCTGCAAACTCGGATTCAATTTGAGTTGTTTGAAACTGTTCAATTTGTTTTTTAATTTCAGGACGCATCCAATTATTTTTTGGATTAGACCAGTCAATCATTTCGTGTTGTCTTTGTTCGCTTTCCCATGAACTAGACAGCATGTCGCCGCACATACGGCACTTAAAATTGCAGAGATTACTAAATCTGTAATCCCACGAAACAGGTTTCATTGTAGTATATCCTGTTTCATCAGTGCTATCAAGCACTTGTTGATACTTATGTGCGAAAAGATTATTAAAATACCTGCGGTAAACATCGGTATTTAACAACTTATCGTTACACACTTCGCATTCAGATAATTTTTCTCCAGCCAACATACGTCTACGAACTGATCGCATATGTTCGCTGTTCCAGTGCTCCTCTATAGTAATAGGAATGTAATTACCGGTACCGGCACCACTGTCAATGTACTGCCGAAAGTTTTGTGCAAATTCTCTACTTGCACAGCACAATCTTCTTTCTGTTTGTGGACTCAAATAAGTATGTGTCCACGGAGCCATACATAATGTATCATGCCTATTCATATGCACTCAGATAAGGATATATTAAATTATCTAGTTCAATATTAACTTTTTTGTCTGTGGTTCTAGTTCCAATGATAAAATTTTCATATGTAGGCCAATCATTGCCCGACAACTTGTAATAATCATTTTTAGAAATGTATAATTTTAAATTTATGTCTTTATTCATATCCCATTGCTAAGGCTATTTCTGGGTGCGTGTCTTTAAAATTTTGATTTCTATAGTTATCAGTGGTAGTCATTTTCGTAACGAATCTTAGACCGCTATCTTCTGTTCCGTTTTTAATAAACTGTATTATATTATCTATTTCTTTTTCAATTTTAGGCGAACTCCAATGCACTGATTTTAATTTATCAATAACTAATTTTTTAGCAGCATCTGTCATATATTGAATATTCATTTCGTATGGACTGTGTAACATATTAAAATAAATATCTCCAAAATTTTTCGTATTTGCCCATTCAAGTAATTCATCTAAGTAATAGACATTTTGTATGTTCACGGTGAAACAAAGTTGTGTTGTAATATTACAATACTGTTTTTTAAGTTTATGAACTTCGTCAATTATGTTATTAGCTGTTATCCAATTGGCACCATACCGTTCATATTCAAATCGTGCGCCTACATTGTCAATACTAAAAGCAATATCAATTCTTCCAAAATCCTTCCACAATTCTACTAAATCAATTGGCAATTGGGTAGCATTGGTATTATAATGGATATCTATATTTTTTGAATAATTATTTACAACAGCAAATTTTAGTAAATCAATATGTTCTTGAATTAACCAGGGTTCTCCGCCTGTAAATTCTAGATATCGAATATTTGGTAACAATGTTCTGAGATTATCCCAAAAGTTTGTCTCTGTGTTTCTCGGCCACGATCCCTGTTTTAACCATTGATAAGCAATATGCTGTTTTTTATCAAAATTTTTAGGCATATAATCTAATTCTTCTGCAGCCCATTTACTACTTGACCACGAACCACATATGCGACATTTCAGATTACAAATATTACCTAATTTTAAATCTAAAAACCATAATTGATCTGGATTATTGTTTTTCCAATCTACCATGGTATATAATTCTTTTAATCTTACTCGGCTATGCATTCTTTTACTTGTACGCCCGGCATCCTCTTCATCCCAACATAATTTACAGGTTTTTGGTTTTTGCCCATTGCGAAATTGATCTCTAAGGTCCTGCATGTATTTGCTATGATATATTGATTCTAAATTATCTTTGTTTAGGTCAAATTTATTACCGTGTTCGTCGGTAATCTCTTCTCTAGCTAAACAACAGGGTCTAGAGGTTCCAATTGGGCTAGTCTCAATACTAATCCACGGTAGCATACAAATAGTTTCAGGTAATTCCATGTAATTCGGGGAAAGTTCTCCAAAAATTTTCTTCTCTGGTGGCATCTAATTTTTCCGTATGTTCAATAAATACCTGCCATTTATCACTGGCATTATTTGCTTTCATTAAATTTAGTAAACTTTTATACCCATTGGTGGCACGATTTAACTTGTCAAGTGGAGCCAACCATTCAATGTGTTTTTCATAGGCAGGTATTACCACTTCGTTTTTGAATTTCTCGGGTAAAATATCTACACGATACCAAGCAGGACTTTGACAAATGTTGATATTAAAATCCTTGGCATCAATCAATCCCATCTGTACCCATTCGCGATGAAACGCTAATACGTGTAACACATTCATCACACTTACTGTGGCACTTACATAAAAATCCACGTGCGGTACTTCTTGCATCATTCTTAGACGGTTTTTTTCCACTTGTGACCAATCTGTGCCTTTACGCATCAGTTCTGCCCGGGCACCACTGGCGTCTAAACTGGCTCCGACACTAACGTTTTTAAAATGTCGCCAGTAATCAAACACATGTTTGTCTTTGAATCTCAGTTCACTAAAATTAGTGTTATACTGTATACGCACATCAGTTTTTTTATGCTCAATTAATTGTTCGAGCATAAAGTAGTGTTCTTTCATTATCAGTGGTTCGCCTCCGGCGAAATAAACCTGTTCAAGATATGGAATATGGGGGAGCATTTGCTCGAGCATTGCATCTTCATCTCCTGCAGTATACTCGACTCTAGCCATTTCTCTTCCCAACACATCGGGTTTACGGTCATAAAGTTTGACATGATCGTTATACCAGTTACTACTAAAAATAGGTCCGCAACTGCGGCAGCTAAAATTGCAAAGATTACTAAACCTAACATCCCAATACCTTATTTTAAATTCCGGATTTGACCCATCCGGTAGTGTACTATCCACCTCAGAAATTAAATGACCGTAGTTTCGATTGCTATCATTTCTCATGCTGAAAGCGCCGTGTTGTTCTTGCTCATAGCACTTGGTACACTCTTTACATGATTGCTCATTGAGCATATTTTTACGCATATTTTTATATGCGTCTTGATTCCATATTTCTTGCATTGTATTTTTGCGCAAGTCTCCAATTGGGTGCCAATAATCACTCAAGCAACAAGGATAAGCTCGACCGTCAGGAAAAGCATGCATATGAACCCACGGAAGCATGCAAAAAATTTTTGATTCAGTAAGTTTATTCCATTGATCTTCTCTTAATTGATCTTTGTCAATAAAATATGGGGCACGCTCATTATATACATATCCTTTATTATAAAATCCCTTTACAGTCATATTATACTATACCAATCTGCCAAATTTGAAAAAGTTTTTATAAAATTTTTGTTTCTGCGTTGATCGTATTGTGTGTAGAATGTTTTGAAATCGTTTTGTAGTATAGCACGCTCCGCTGCATCAGCATGCGGCGTTTTTACTACATCTAAGTAATCTATTAATCTTTGGATATGATTAATCTCATGTTCGTGTAACCATTCTTTATTGTTATTAGACAGCCATGTTTCTAGTTTATCTTTGTGTTTACTTCTTATGCCATCAGGTAACACTAGCGGGCTTTGAAATGAGGGAAATCTTAAAATATTTAGTGTGAAATTAGGAAAGTTTTTTCCATAACATATTTTCCATTGCACCATACAATCTAAAAATTCTGTCAGGCTTTCTAAGCACAATGCATTGATAGTACACATAATATGCAAACCACGAAGCTTGCGATCAGCAAAATTATCACAAATTAGTTCTACAGTATTAGCCCAATCGTCCCAGACCAATCCATCTCTAATATATTCTGCATGTAACCCGATACTTTCGTTACTAGTGTATAGGTCAATGGGTGCGTCCACACTTGAAAATAAACGATCATAATCAACTTGGGTTCCTAGATTAGAATTGATTGCCAGCCTTGTTTGACTTTTGCCTTTATTCTCTTTGAACCAATCAAGCAACTGCCATGTATATCCTGACATAAGAGGCTCGCCTCCAGTGACTCGCAGTTCATCTAAGGTTTGGTGGAGGTCTGACTCCCACCATTTAAAGAAAGCGTCAACATATGGGTTCGCTTCACCAAATTTAAACAACTGAGCACTATCATGACCATGAGTAAAATGGTTCCTACCGTCAGACTCCAGGCCCACATAGGGCCCATTGGTATTAATGTCTTTGACCCAAGTACTACTGAACGCAGGATTGCAATAAGAGCAAGCAAACTGACAAGTACGGTCAAAACTGATTTCAAGAGTTCTAAGATTGAAATCTTCCGCTGTTGGGGTTGTGAATGCACGATCTAGATCCTCCTCGGAGTAAATTTTTGATTTATAGACACGATCACTAATATTATCTCTACCAATATCTTCAATTTTCCAACAATATTCACATCCAGCCGGACGTTCTCCTTTTTGCATTTTAAGACGTTCTTCTTTTTTTTGAGGAGTATTATGCAATGAGCGTGGATTAATTAATGCATCATTCACTGCAACTTTATGAGGTAACGGATGGTGACAGCTAGTCGTCATGCCAGATCCTAACCATATAGTGGCATTATACCATTTAGCTCCGCAGAATGATGAAGATTTAACATCAATTACTCTTTGTTTATATTCTAAATCAGTTTCATGTTCCATTATTTGTGTATCCAAAATTTTTCAAATTCGGGAATATATCTAAAATATTTTCTTTCCTAATAATGACGTATCCTTAATATTGATATTAGATCTAAAATTACAACATAAAGACAAATCACCATCAGTGCGGTGCACTAAATGTTCCCAGGCGTGTATACAAAAAGTTTTACTGAGTGGCATAATATCTACATTCTTCCCAAAATTCTTTCATTTCAGGAAAAGTATTAAGGAACCTGGTTCCTCTACGTTTGTCATGTTCAGTAAAAAATTTACTAAAATCACCACGTTGTATTTTCACATATTCTGGATCTAATTTCCAACCTTCTCGCATCCAATCTAGAACCCGTTGCATTCTTTGCACTTCATAATCCTTAAAGCCTTGAAACGGCCGGTCTGCTGTTTCTAAATTTTGTTTCATCCATTTTATCACATCTTGTAATCGTGTAGAATAAACCGGAGGCAGTATTTGTAAACTTTGCCACGTGGGTTGTCTAAGTATAGGAGTATCAAACCATACACGCTGATATGTTGTGCTATAATATCTACGTAGGGTAAGAATGGTTTCTAATTGTCTTTTTAATCCTAATACACTTAGATTATTCATAGTTATAATAAATGTCAAACTGTTGCGATAAGGTATATGCCTTAGAAAATGATCTACTCTTGCTATCACTTTATTAAATTCCATGCCGTGTCTAATATATTCGGCATGTTCAGGTATGCCACTATCTAAACTCACATACTGCATAAAATGTTCAATATTTGTATTACATAATTGACTTACATATCCAAAATATTGCTGCCACAATTTTTCTTCTACGCTAAAGTTACTTGTAACATCAATATGTAAATCAGGTTTGGGAAATGCCAGAACATAGTCAAACACACGATATGTATTGCGGTCCATTAAGGGTTCACCGCCGGTCATTCTAAAGTGTTTGAGTTTTGGATAAAGATGGGGCCACCATTCCCAAAAGGCATCAACATACGGATTATCTTCTCGCACTGGTATAGGTCTTCTACGACCGGCAAAATGGGAAGGATCATTATGAGTAGTGGAAGTGGGATATCCTCCATAACGTCGAATTTCATCATCCCAGCTACTACTAAACTGAGGGCTACAATAGGAGCACCTGAGATTACAAGCATGGTTAAAATTGACTTCCACGTAGCTTGGAATTGCATCTTCATCGCCTGTTGAATTCGTGATGGTTTCAAAATGCTCACTGGCCCAGGGTTCGCCTGATCTATAATGTCTGTCACTTAGATTCCCCAAATCTTCTTGTGTCCAACAATAACTACATTCTTTTGGTTTTTCATGCTTCAGCATGATTTTCCTTTGCGCTTTTTTGTATGGGGTATTATGTAATGCAGATGGATTATCTTTCAATAATGTTACATCTATTTCGTGTAACGGGGGATGATAACAACTGTTGGTTAGTCCTGTAGGTAAATGTAGACTTACCTGCTGCCATTTAGCAAGACATAGGCCTTCGCCTAGCTTAGTTCGCATCTGCTCAGCAGCAGACATGAAATTGCTTACCATCCTTCAATCCTACGTATCACATCAATTTCTGTCATCATGATTTCGCTATTACGCTGTCCGGTACTATAGTGATGTTTAAAAAATCTGCTTTGTTCAGGTGTGTACGTGACAATAGGTAAACCTAATCTTTTTGTAAGTGAATCCTCGATGTTTCTACAACCCTCATGCGGATCTTCCTTACCAAAACTTTCCCATAATTTTTCTAACATATCAAAGTCTTGGACATAATGATGATCCCAACCTTCTAACATGATCATAAATGTACCAAGTCTTGCTCCATACATTGCCCAATAACCATTTTCAACATCAGCACCTACACTTTGCCAGATGCACAAGTGGTCGTAATTACGATTGTTCACCCGGTCTTCAAACTCTTGAAGCGTAGGTTTATGACCTCGATCAAGACACATCTTAACACCTTCTCTAAATCCTGCACGCCATGCTTGTTTGGCACTGCCATTTGGATAGGTAGTAGAATAACAGTTGTTCATTGCCGTGTACTTTGGATCAAAACAAAATTCTACACTAGTTTCTTCTCGGCCGTCGCTTGCTTCGTGTGTACGCATGTTATTGACAAAATCCTTGGTCCAACAACTTACACCGCCGTTGCCGTATCTTAATCCGTTGATAACGTTACGTGCCTTCCACCTAAAAACGTGATCATGATTTCTCGCGTCCAACGATAATTGTAAGTTAAAAAATTCTGGGTCCGGAATATTGTCTCCATCAATGAGTACGAAACGGTCTGTGTGGCTGGCGGCAGCGGCTGCTTTATGCGCTGCATCAGACCCTTTAACTCCATCAACTCTCTTTGCCCACGGTACCATGTTTTGAATTTGGATCCAAAACTCTTCCTTTTTAGGTTCATCATAAGTTAAAAAAATGCAATCTAGGTCTGCAATATCAGTAATTTGTTTATTCATAATATTCTATATTAACGTAATATTCGTCTGGTGTCAACGCTAGTGCAGCATGTCCTTGCACCACTGGTTGGCCCCGATTACTTTTTTTTAATCTATTTTTTTGAAGCGCATCAGGGGCAATTATCTTGAGCTCTTCGTTTATGACTTTTAACAAATTTGTATTTGTCCTATGAAAAATATCCGGATCTTGTAAAATTATATACTTGCCCTCTGGGTGCCCTGTTTCCCACAAACCAATGATACTACCATCGTCATTGTAGTATAATCTGTATTCCTTCACCAGCTGAGGTCGATTTCTTTCAATTTCCTCTGCAAGTTCTAATCCTTTAATGAATTCCTGCCATGGATCTAAAGTGGTCATAAATTTCCTTTTTTGGAAAGTCTTTTTCATGGTAATGAAATGGATGATATTGATTTATATTGTTTACTCTAACCATGCCGCTATTAAATTCTGTAAAATATACTTCAAAAAATTTCTCAAATTCAGGATATCCATTTATTGCCGGCTTCATGTGTACAAAATTGATATAATCTAAACTAGGTATTGTGCATAGTTCTCTTCCGATTACCTCTGTTGCGATTGCGTAGACTATATCGGTAGTGGCAAAATCGTCTGTACAATTTTTCAATTGATTTCTAATAGAAATCCAATTGGTGTAAATTTCGGCAGCTAATCTAAAAAAATCTGCTGCCACCTTACTGTAACGAAAATACATTAATCCATTATATACATCTGGTAAGTTGTTATCATCAAAAACTTTTCGGTACCGCCTATTGGGAGAAGTAACTTGTTTGTAATCCTTACAGCCATAACTTAAAACAATATCACGCAATCTAAACGCCTTCCACCAATGATCAATACTCAAAGGTAAAAGCAAATCACTTTCAAGTTTTATTGTTTCTTTAAACGGAGTCAACCAAAATGCTGTTACTTCTAAACCATAGGGACCTGTTGTACTTTCCGGAGTTTCTATTATGTAATCAAATACTTTTCTGTGATGACTTTGAATTTGTTGACTAGTTTTGGTGTCTACAATAACAGCAAATGATTTTATACGTTGAGTTGCCTTTATATTAAGAGCTTGTAAATAAGCCAACTCAAGATAATCAGTTTCATCTGTGTTCGCAGCTATAGTTAAAAAACCTTGTTGTTCACTATGATTCATAAACCAGCAACTAATTCCTTAAAATTGTCACTTTGTAAGTATAACTTACTCATTATGTGCATATTCATAACTGGTAACACATAACTTTTATTTGTATCTTTCACAACTACTGTATTGTCAAGTATTTGAATAGAATTAATCACTTGATCTACAGTTAACATTGTTCCAGGAATAGATTTTTTTCCTATACAATACCCATTAACTATATAATCCGCTATTGCAAATGCATAGTCATTTCGGTAATTACGTTCTCTAATATTATACAAACTTATGTAGTATCCATAATTATTTTGTATACGTCTAACTAGATCAAAAAACAATTTGGCTTTTGGTGTTTTTCTAAATGCAAACACCGTAGCCCAAATAAAAGGCAGGCTACTTGGTCCCATACAATTTGGCCAATCCTGAGTCAATGCAACGCTTTCTCGTTGTAATAAATAATCCCACTCAATTTCAAATATTTTTTTAAGATTTGTATCTAAAATCAAGTAGTCTGCATCAATTACTAGTGTTTCATCAAAAGGACTTAAATCATAAACCGAATATCTATCAAAATTATTCCATTGTACAAACTTGTCAGAATTGATATCAAATCTTAAGTTATGATAACTAGTGTTTGTACTGATAATTTGATAAGGAAGATCTAAAATTTTGCTTGCTACAGATAATGTACTTGATGCTATTTCTACATAGTTTACAGTATCTGTATTATTGGCAAAAGCAACTATACCTCTAGATTTTTCTGATTTTTTTAAGCTTTTCGTATTCATTATGCCAACGGTTCATTACTTGATAATAGTGTTCTTCGGCAACTGTTAAAAATGATTCTTTATCTATTTTAATTGGATTTTCATATATATCTTCTAAAAATAGTTCATTTGAATTCCATGTCTTAACAAAAGCAAATAATTCTGGTGTAAGCTTAAACATTCCCCCATTATGAGTGATGTGTAAATCTGTCAATATCTTTTCTCTTAACAATTTTTTGTTTATTTGAAAATCCGTAGCTAATTGAATTTCATTCAATAGTTGATCAATATTATTCATTGGTGTAAATGTAGAAACTGGTTAGTATACATTGTACACTAACCAGTAATGAAATGCAAATTCTAAATTAAGAACCTTGTCTGGTCACTGTTACAGCACCCCAAGTATTTGAAATATTAGTAACTTCAGGATAGGAAACATCTACTGTAACTGTAGGTGTAACACTTAAAGAATCATCAAAACTACCGCCTGCATTAGCACCTGAGGTTGAATTTATCGTTGCCCAAAAACTTATTATGTCACCGTTATCATTAAATGACCCACGTGTGCCATTGGTTCTTACAGCAATAGTGCCTGTATCACTGGTGTAGCTTGCAGTAGTACTGGTGACCGATACAACAGTTACATTAGCTATGGTCAAATTATAATATCCCACAGTAGTAGCGTTTGTGCCTAAAGTTCCTCCTGCGCCTGTTCTTCCAGAATTAGTATTGGCGCCAAACAAAGCTACACCACCTAAATAACCAACCACTGCGGCTGCTGCTGCAGATCTACTACCAGCGCCTGCCGTAGATGTAATATTAAACTTAAGACGTCCGCCTGCATTAAAGAAAAATCTAGCCTGATCAGGGCTACCAAAAGCAACATTGGCACCAAATGATCTAGTTAAAGTTGCACTGGTTGAAGTAGACGTGTATGCAGCATACGCTGTCAATGAGTTATGATTGGCAATTACAGCGGAATTAGTAGCAAATAACATTCTGTCTTGACTTAATCTTGTAATAGCAGTAGGCACACCGCCAGAATATCCTATAATTTGACCTGCGGTGTTTGCAGTTAGTCCAGAAGTTGTGTTTGTTATGTGTAAATTTGCTGAATTGATTCTATTGACTAGAGTAGCCCACTGTGTTGCAGTAACAGTTGATGACACCGAAACATTACTAACCGGTGTTTGTCCATAGCCTCGGCTATTTGCACCCCAGGCCCACGTGGCATGTAATGTATTTGGATTGACACTTGTGTTTGCGCCAATTAAATTGTTGTAATCGGTGGCTTCAATTAAACTACCTTGTGCGTATGTCATAAATTAAAAATTCCTTAACTGTTAAGTTTGACTATAGCCTCTACAGTACCTTCGCTATTGTCATATTTATCATGAAGCGATCTACCTATAACATTCCACGGTGTCATTTCATATTTGTTTGCCGCCCTAGCTAAACCGTTACCAGCCGAAACTAATCTATCACCTTTTTTAATTTTTCCAACTACACGCACTGGAACTCTTCCACTTACTGCTACTGGTGGATGTGTTTGATTTGATCCTGCGCCATCGTTCATTAAATAAGCTGCTCGGGTACTTATAACTCCAAATACATCTTCGCTTAAATCTTCAACCACTGCTGTGATTTCTGCTACGCCACCTAGAGCCACAACTGTCCCCGGTTCATATGGACGATCTGATTCAAATCTTTCAGCTAAGTCAGCGTATTGAGCTGTGATTGAGGTTCCTCTAAAAGTTCCTGCATACACATTGGCAAACCATAAAGATGAAGATCCTAAACTATAAGTTAGATTGGCGCTGGGCACAATATTAGAAGCAAAGGTACTTGTACCGGTTCCGCCACCTAAAACGGTATCAACATAATCTTTTGTTGCCACACTGAAGCCGCTTGATGTTGCGGTAGGATTAGCAAATGCTTCAGCTAGACCTGATATAGCATTACCTTGTAAAAATGGAGTATTGACACTTGCTTTTTTCACGCTGAGTATTAAATTACCATTATTTGTTACATTCCGCAAAGTAATGTTATTTCCGCTTACAAAACCTTCAAAGTCACTGTCAGTACCAAATTTCAATCCGGTATCATTGGTAAGAATTAAAGAGCCATTGATAGTTTGACTTATATCATTTCTAACAAAATTGCTGGCAGGTGTTGACACTCCGCTGTAATTAAGATTGTTTGCAACATCTGCGTTACCATAAAAAGCTTGACTTAGGGCAGTGCTTAGATTCAAACCTCTGTTAATAGTGGCAAAGCCAGCAACAGCGGTGGTAAAACTTGCTTCTTTGCTCCAAATTCCCACCAGTGTATTATCAATGAAAAATTTTAAAACAACGTAGGTAGCAGCAGGTGATATTGATACAATAGTATCAGGAATTGCACCTGTGTTACCAGTACTAGAAGTGCCGGCTGGACCAATAATAGTCCAGCTGCTACCATTCCATACTTTTAATTGTAAATTTGCACTATCCCACCATTGTTCGCCAGTAACCGCGGTTCCTGTATAACTGCTGCTAGCAGTTATCATAGATATTACTTTCCATGCCGCTGCTGCTGTGCCTTTTATTGTGGCTGTATTTAATTTTAAATATCTGCCGGTTGTCTCATACCAAAGTTGTCCTGGTAAGGGTGCGGTTGGAGCAGATGATTTGGCAAAATTTTCTATAAGTTGGACAAAATTTTGATTCAAAAATACACCGTATCCGGGATAGTTTTTACCTACTAAAGTCAAGCTGGAGTTAGTTTGATCGATCGTACCGTCAGTTAAACCACCTGAAATTAAAGCGGTTCCATTTGACAGATTAATATTATAAGCCATTTAATACTCTCCAATTATCTTATTTATCTATGCACAATTACATGCGTCCTGCTAATATTTCAATTATTCCCGGCTCTTCAGAATTATAGTTTTGTAATGATTTACCTATAATTGATCCTAATATAGGATTTTCAGCTTTTTTAGCGTGACCGGGAATAGACGACGTAGTCAGCATATCACCTATTTCTACTGGTCCAATGATTTTGCAAGGTACTCTTCCTTGCAGAGCCAGGCAACTCTTTGTACCTTCTAATTTGTAATTCATTACAAATGCAGGATCTGTAGTAACTACTCCAGCAGCTTTCACATCATTTTCAAGAGTTGATTCTGTAACTTCACATGAACCGCCAAATACTAACACTGTACCTGGTTCATAAATCCTGTCACTGGCAAAATTTTCTGCCAAATCTGCATACAATGCGTTAATTGACGCATTAACACCAAGAGTCCATTGTCCTTTAATGGTAACTGGGGTAGCACTGTCGCTAGATCCTTGCGCAGATAATACTGTTATCCCGCCTGGTGTTTTTAAATTAATTGCAACATTACCAGATCCAGAATTATCTAAAGCCACATTACCGTTTAATAAAATGTCCTTGGCATTTAATGTGCCCGAGCCCGAACTTAAGGAATTAACATTGGAACTTAGCGATGTAATATTGCTTTGTAGTGTTGAGATATTTGATGATAATGAATTTAGAGATACCGCCTGACCAGCCGCGTTGGCAGTTAATGAATCAATTAGACTATCTACATAAGATTTTGTGGTAACGCCTAAATTGTTTGTAGAGTTGCTTGCAACTGTAATTTGTCCCGTTGATCCTTCGATACCAATAACCCTAGTGCTTACGCCAGAAATATTGGCAAAAATAGCAATATTTCCATTGTTAGCTTTGTTAATTAGACTTACATTGCCTACTATCTGTTGAATCTCAAACCCTAGATCGCCCACCTGCAAATTAGCAGTTGTAGTTACGTTACCTTGAATTGTTTGCCCAACGGAAGTCCAGGTGTTTGATGTTGCATCATAGACTTTGATTACTTCATTTGTAGTATCGTACCAAAGTTGACCAGTAATTGGATTCGCGGGATAAGTGGAATTTGCAAAGTTTTCTAATAATCTTACAAAATTTTCGTTTTGATCTTCACCATAACTAGATGCAAGCTTACCTATTAAAGTGAGACTTGTACTAGTTGTGTCTTTGGTTCCATCTGGAACAACTATAGCTGTACCGTTCGTTTTGTTTACAAAATAAGTCATTTTTTTTATCCAATACTACTCAAATTTGTTAAAGTTTGTATTCTAACCGTATAATCAATTTGAATAAGTCTATTCAAACTTTTTTGAACAGGATGGAATATCACATGAGTTAGAAGTTTACCGGTAGTTGTTAATCCACTACTGCCATCAGTACTTCTGGCTTTAAGCCCAAGTTCATCAAATGTATAAATTTCATTTAAATTTGTACTGTTATCAAAGGCAGCTTGGCCTGCAGGCTCTCCATAATCTAACAAACAACTTATCAATAGATCTGTAAAAACCAGGCCGGGAGTGTGTCTTACTTCAATTTTATTCCTAGTTGGATCTGCATTAAGTGCGCTTGTGTTGTCTACTATTTTAGCAAAAGTAGGATTATAGAGGTTGCTGTTGCTTGTATTTGTATTTGGCGGAAGATAGTTTATTATTCCAGTGGGATCAACGCTGGTACCTCCATTACCAAAATGCATCTCATATATATAACTCTGCCCTTTGTTAGCTAAACTGTAAGCAATTGATTCAGATATGTTTTCATAATGAATTGCATTTCTTTTATTAACAAAGACTTCTCCAGAATTAGGGTCAAAGATTCGAATGTGGCCCTGTACGTGTATGCCACTTTTTTCATCTACCTTATCTTCTATAATAGGCTCATTTTTTATCGGTAAAAATTGACTGTTTTCTTCCATGTTATTATTTATCCGGTTAGTTGTCATGGTATATAACTAGGCTCCGCTCTTATAAATTGTGCTCCAACTGTAGTGCTATTTTCTAAAGTGGTGCTAAACTGCTCCCATGTGTTGCTTTGTAAAATTTTAACAGAAGTTAGTACTACATTTCCGTTTGAGTTTATAGACCCCAATGGTGCTAAACTTGCTATGTTAGCGTTGCTATTTGAAATTCCCGACGTTAAACTCACAAGATTGATACGAGTTGCTATATTTGTAGCTGTTTGGAAAATTCCTGTAACATAGTCTACAGCCACAACATTGGCATTTGTAACATTATGAAGAATTCTAGCGTTGCCGCTATTGGCTCCAAACTGCGTAATATAATCTCCCAAGTTTGCGGTAATATTTGAACTTAACGCTAATCTGTAAGTTACATTTGCTGTTGTAGTGATATTACCTGTTATCAAGTTTGAAGAAAAAATCTGTGAATTTGTAATGAATTGAGCTCTACTGGTGTCACTTACTAGATTACCTACTAAAATTAAATCTTTAATACCAGTCCCATCAACTCCTCTTCTAAGTTGTGTGACAGAATCTGAGTAAACATTATAAACATTAGATGTTGATATGAACGTGTTAGCGTTGGCAAAAACATTTCCTGTAGTAACGAATACCGTGCTATAAGTTGATCCAGATAATCCGTTTATATCATAAAACACATTTAACCCATCGGTGTTTACTGTTATTGTAGCATCATTAATCCCGGTTGATCCACCAATTAAATTGCCATTAATAGTAAAGTTATTACCTATAAAAATTTCAACATTACTGTAAGCAAGTGCCACTGAATATGTTGATCTATATGTACGTATATCAAAATTTACTCCATTGACATTTGATTGAACATTAGGATAAAAGGTACCAATATCTACATTTACTAAAATGTTAAGCTCGAAATCTGTGTTTGGTTGCCACGGAACAGCTGATGCTATATCGGCAATAGTGTAGTGTTGATAGTAATGAATCCGTTCGCCATTGATACTTATCACACCCGGTATTCCTGCTTCCGGATTGGGTTTTGGTAATTTGTCAATTCCGGTCACAAATATATAATCATCTGTTGAGTTTAAATTAGCTGTTAATATTGTGGAATTATTGGCACTTATTCTTGTAAATTCAGGTTCTTGATTCATTGAATGAAACACACGAAATCCGTAAGTTAACGCTGTTGACGATGCATTAGTAAAAACACGCATTTCTAGAGAATCATACATCCTTCCCGGGATAAGTTCTTCTGGGGCGTGACTGTTATATGTATCAACATAAGCTCCTCCTACAATGTTAATATCTTCTGGTCTTATACCCAATGATGAATCTTTGTATGTACTAAAAATATTTGAATCCAGAACAGATGTTTCTAAATCAAGATAACTGATAGTAACATTGGAATTGCCACCGGTTACAATTTCTTGAATGTTTGAAGTAGTGATTGAACCATTGATATAAACATATTCAGGTAAGCCAATTGAAACAACAGGATATATTTCAGATCCAGTCGGAATACTTGTTGTTTGTCTAAAACCGGTGGTTGAATGAATTATATCTACGTACCTTGAATCAGTTACACTAGAAAGAACAAATGCATTACCTAAGGTATTTGATTGGGTTATTATGCTTCCGGCCGAAACAGTTACAGGATTGTCAAGTAACATTCTGTAGGTGGTTTCTATTACTTCACCAGACAATGTCATTGCATCCCTACTTACTGAAATTATCTTAAAAAATCCATTATTTTTAAAATCAAAAGTATAATTTCCATCAATTTTAATACTCTGGTCTAACTCAAATCCTAATTTTACAAAGTCAACTTGACTAATATTGGCACTTGTAATTGTTAATCCATTGTAATTAAAACTAAAAGTATTACTTGTTATTTGGAAACTATTAGCATTGAATTCAGGTCCTTTAATTTTTACGCCTGGATAATTAATCCCGCTCATGAGCTGTGAATAAGATTTAGCAGGCATTCCGGTATTTGGGCTGTAATAGGCCTTGATTCTATCTACAGACTTTAACAAAATGTTACCTGCATCTATTTTTGAAACTTTAGTAAAGTCAAAAGGATTAGCTGTACCAAATTGTTGATTTACTTTGAAAACTTCGTTGTTGTATGCAACAATGTTTCCGCTTGCTAGAGCCAAATTACCCACTACAGCATTTCCTGAAATTACCGTTGGGTAAATTTGTATATTAGCAGAATCATAAACAAACTCAACAATATCAGAACTATATAAAACTCTATCAAATTTTAGTGTTGAATTAATCGTACGTACTAAATTATAACTTAAATTTGATTGTGGAGAATAATAACTATTTTTTAAAATTGGATATATTATTGCGCCTGATCCTACTCCATTAATTTTTACTGTAGGCGTTGATGTGTATCCGGATCCTGGATTAGTTATTACAACACCAGTCAACTGTTGTGTAGAAAAATTCACTGTGGTAATTGCAGTTGCACCAACACCGCCGCCGCCAGTAATTTCTACATTAGGAGCAATATAGTAATCGACGCCAACATTACCAATAAAAAAATCTGTAATTTTGTAACTGTAATTATCATACCAATTTACATAAGGATCAACTGTAGATAATGTTTCTATATCATCAGGAACGGTAAATTTAGATTCAGTGACATCATATCTACTAGGTAAATCAAAATCTGTCCAATCTCCTGTTGCAGTATCTAAATTATCATAAATTGGAAGATATTCACGTAGCTTTGTTCTGTACGGTTTTATGTCATTTATATAATTTTCATAAAAAGTTTGATCATCTTTTACGTAATTAGAAATTTGCTCTAACTTTCTTAAGTTATGATAAACGTCAATAAAACTTGTTTTAAAAATCCAATCAGGTTGTTTTTGTTCGCCCAGAATAAAGCTTATCATAGCAAAAAATAATTCATTAAACAAAATTAATAAATCATTTATAAAAATTTCGCCGTATAAACTATTAAAAATTGCTGTAAGCTCTTTACCAATTAAACTATCAAACCCTAAAGTACCAAAAAGATTAGTGTCAAATCCTGATCCTAAACCAGAGTTATAAATTGATTCGTTAAAAATAATTGTTGCATTTTGCGCTGCTACTAATTTCAATGTCAATTGGTCTGTTACTTCGTATATTAGCCATTGTCCGTTTCCGTTATCAGATACCTTAATTATGCTACCTTCACTGATAATCAAACTTTGAATATCACTATATGTAGGAACAAAGTAATTGATACTTCTTCCACGATCAAATGTTTCATCATACCAATCCACACTTGTCCAAAACAAATCAGTTTTATACGCCTGGATTTTGATCGGAACAAATTGTTGTTGTGATGAACTATACGAATATATAACCCATTTGTTGTCATTTTCCGAATCTGCTGGTACAAGAACTTTATATCCATCATTTAGCAGATTGGCATCTAAGTATGATAATTCTAAAAATGAATCAACTTGACTATCAAATCCTGACGTTGGTATCGGATCACTTTCATAAAGGGTGGTAGGTGTCCTTAACAATAATATTGGATACCGAGCTATCTTTAAATTAGCAGTTTGTATAAAAATTTTTAGAGCGCCTAATCTATTTACAAACATAGATTGTCTAGGCTGAAATGATATGCCAAATCTGTCTTGAACATTTAAAGAGATATCAGGTACAAGTGAGCCCGACTTATCAAACCCGGTAAGACTATCTCTCAGTTTTGTAATTATTTTTTCAGGAAAGCTTTGATTATTACTACCCTGTCTAATTAATTCATACTCGCTGTGTATTAAATTTTGTCCTTTACTTTTTTGTAAGTCAATGTGTAAAATAATTTTGTTTGATCTTAATTGATCATTTGTATTAAATAGTGCAATACTATTAGGTGCAAGAGTTACCATATATGGTATTTCTTGATTTTTTGGATTGGAAATATAAGACTCTAGTGAAACAGTGCTTAAAAATCTATTGGTTTGAATAGTATTTACGCTTGTCTTATTTCCCACCCAGTAATAATACTTCTGTACAACTATGCCTGTATTAGGATCAACCGTTGAAATTTTCGTATAGGCAGAATTATCTACATGTTTTGGTATGCCATTGCCACCATTGTCTATATATTGGCTTGGTAAAAAATCACTCTCAACCCATTCGTATATTTTTACTGCACTGCCTGGAAATAATGCGCCCCAATTATTTGTTCTATAAATTAAACTGCCTTGCTCGTAATCAATAAAACGCACTTGAGACAAATCCCACCAGATTTTACCAACATGTCTTTTGGCCCAATAAAAATCAACATTATAATTCAAATCTGATCGTGATGTAGTGTTGTAACTTGCAGGGTCAAAATTTTCCTTATAATCTAACTCCTGATCCACAACGCCCAAAATTTTACCTTTAAAAGGATCAATGTAATCATAAAAACTTACTATTTGTGATGCTTCGGAATCATAAGTGAAAATTGATGCTACAGAGTTAATATCAACCCGCGGTTGCTGGTATCTTAACAATTCCCAACCAGGTTTTGAAGTTTGATTGGCATATAAATAAACCGCTCCGGCTTGGTTAAATGACAAATAATTATAGTTAGCGGTGCCTACAAAAATTACGTCATCAGTTATTTTTAATGATTTACCAAAATCTATATCAGTTTGCAAATCAGGTCCCTGTAACTTCTGTGATTGAATAAAGAGTGACGGAGCTTCATAATTCTGAAATGGATTGTCTATTAAATCAAATACGTATACGGCCCCTGAATCTTTTAATTTATCAACAATTTTTGTACTTTGATTATCAAATGTAGTTTTTATTAAATCAAACGTGATTAAATTTATAACATCGCCGCCGCTGCTTCCCACTATTAATTTATTAGATTGACTATTTAGAGATAAACTTGTACCAAATCTTTCCCCTGATTGGTTGTTGTGTATAATATTTTGAGTAGTTTCATATAAAAATATTCCAAGATCATCTAGTGCAGTTCCTACACCAGATTTAACATCTAATTTGTTACCTAGTGTTATGACCTGACTTGTGATTTTCAGTTTGTTTTGATATATTTCTGCGGTTATTCCAGGAATATTAGCGTCTGTTATTGCAGACACCACCGAAGCCAATGTTCCAGCAAAAAACACCACATTATAATTGTTAATGATTAAACTATGTCCTGGTGTTACAGTTGGATTGGAAATTTTACCGGTTATAGTACCATAAACTCTAGCCACATTCACAATTCTTGATACTGCCCCAAATTGATAATTAAATTCATTATAGTTTTTTGTACCAACTATAATATTACAACCAGTGGAACACATGTCCATAACACTACCAAAATTATAAGACGTCCCGGTTAAACTACTTAATTTTTGATCAAACACAAACTGATTGGTCTCTACTTTTAATTTTTTTGATTTGCTTGGTATGTTAAAAGGCGGAAACTGCACCGTAGACGTTCCTAGTATATAATAGTCTACATTTTCCACTAATACATCATCATTTAAATACACATTTCTAATCGTGTTAAAATTGTCCGGTACAGTGTAAGTACTGGAAATTCCGTCTGTGAAAAATTCATACACTGTACGATGATATATATAGATTGAACCAGATTCAGCATAACCATCAATGGTATCAAGAGGTGAACCAACAACTATTACAGACCCATCAGAATTTGTAGCAATACTTTGTCCAAATCCCAGTGACCCGGTTGCCTCGGTGCCGTAAGGTAACGTTTCTAGTAATTGATAATAATAATTTTTTATAAATGCACCAATTTTAGCGCCACTGGATGGCGCAACAAATAAAGTGACATCAGTTCCATTTCCTACACCAGTTACTGAAATTGTTATATTATTGGCAGGGGTAGCGCCACCAACATCAGCACCGGCAATTGTTAAAGTATCGCCTGCTGTAAAATTTTCCCCGGATCTAGTAATTAAAACATCTGAAGTGTAAGCAGTTCCTGAAGTCAGCGGTACACCCGAAGTAATTCCCGTACCAGTAGCTACAAAAACAGTGCCAGCTAGATTATTAGCAGCACCAAGAGTTACAAAATCAGTTGTACCTGGCGTAGCGATTCTGTAAATTTTGCCAATGACAAAAGCTGTTCCTAAACCTGGTCCTACCAAACTTACTGTAACATCAAATACAGCATTCGTTCCTGTACCACCAGTGGCAACTACATTTAAATAAAAACCCAACGATGTAGATGGAGTGCCTGTAAATGAAAAACTAGTAACACCATTATTTTTTTGCGCAACAGTATAATCTTTAAAAGGTATTAGTTCTTGCGCTGTTAACTGATTCACTAATAGGGTTTCGGATGCGTCTGACACAATACCCGGTAATGTAAAAATAGTGTTTATTCCATTACCGTTGTACAAAGCTAAAGCTGTAGTTCTACCCGGAGCTAGTCCATAACAATAAATTTTATTTGCGCCAGGAGCTCCTATGTAAAGAAATCTTCCATCTGACGACATAGCCGAAGCAAATCCAAATTGATCGTTCACGCCGCCAGAATTATCAAGTAATATTTGTTGTAATTCTTGATTGTAATAAATGAAAACCAAGCCTTGATTTGTATAACTTTCATGTGCGCCAACACATAACAAATTACTTCCATTTGATAATGATTGACCTAAATACGCCACCGATGCATTGTTAGTACGTAGAAACGATACTAGTATCCATTCATTGTTTATTGTATTTTTTTGAAAAACTGCAATTGATGGCGATGCAGATGAAGAAGCTGCATACATTAGCAATCCATTTGAAGATATGCTTAAAACACTACCAAATCGTGCAAAATTGGCGTATTGACTTTCGTTCAATAAAAGTTTTGTAGAATAACTCCACGCATCATTTTTTGTGTATACTCCCCAATTTTTGTTGTAGTCTAAATTATCAATCCAAACTTTGTCATCTTTGATCCACCCCCCGTGTGGAACTAAATTTATCAAATCAGTTGCATAGGACAAACGCATTGAAAGTAAACGATAAAGCAAGCCTTCTCCTACAACTGTTTGCAATTTAATCAATGTGTCTAAGTTTTGATACAGAGTAGCAGTAAATCTAGTTAGATCAATAATTGTATTGACTTTATAAAAGCCATCAAATCTTGGATCAAAACCAACTATTGTCACCAAGTCATCAATATGTAGAGTGTGTTGTTCGTTATGAACAAATTCAACTTGATCGTCGACGGTGTATCTTGCAGCAAATAATATGCCTCTCACAACATCTGCACGCAATACATTCCAATCTTTGTTGAAATCTTTTGCTACCCAAAGTTTCCAACCTGTGCCAATATTTGGAATGTATTCATTTAACTGGCTGTAGTTGTTTAAATCAAAAATAGTTGAATCAATATCGTCTTTGTAAACATATCCGGCGTTGGGTAACGGTTGTACTGGCTTTGATTCATTAATATCCTCAAGTTTTAATATATTGGGATTCCAAGTTCCGCTCACTTTATATAAATCATTGAAAGTGTAAGAAACAATATTTGCCTCCTCTACTATATCATTGCCAATAAATTGTATAGGTGTTGGATTATTTGTAATCGCTGTTTCTTCTAATGCAATTTCAATATATTGACTATCATCTAATGCTCCATATTCTCCTACCCTAACTGCCCAATTTTCATATACTTCAATATTTGTATTAATGTTGTTAAATATCGCACCTTTAAGTGCGATTATCGCATTGGTAGTTCCTTTTTGTTTTAATAATCCTTGGTAAAATTTGACTTGACTTGTGACATCAACACCTAGATCAGTAAAATAATTCCTCTCTCTAAAACCAATTATACCATTTGAAAACAGTTGTAAATTTTCATCACTTAATTGATTGTCAATATCATAAAATCTTGCTCCTAGCCCTGCATTTGTAGCTAGGTTATTAATTAAACCAGTTTTAAATTCTGATGATGCAAGGAGTTGCCAACTATTAACTTGAAATTCATTGGCACCTATAACATTTGTTAGTGCAGTATATAATTTTTCTTTGTGTTTTATAACTGTACCTTTTCTATAATCAGTTACTGGAGCCCATTCCTCAACCCGCGGACTGCTATATAAAAAACCTGGCAATTCTAAACTGCCATTCCACTCTGCTGTGATAGACCCTTGTAATTTTAATCTAAATTGACGATTGCCTAAACTAGGAGCGTATAGGATGTCATTGAAAACCGTTTGATTATCAATTATAAAAATGTGTTCATTTTGGACGAGATTTACCTCAATAAACCCAATCGTTTGATCATCTAATGATTTTAAAGTAAAAATACTGTCTTCACGGCTTATGGTAAAATTATTTTTTTTAATAAATTTACCGTTGATATCTAATACTTTAGATCCGTAACTAATATTCTTTATCTCATCAACAACAGTGTTTTTCTTAGAAAATTTAATAAAATTATAAAAAGGAGATAAAACAATTATTGCACCTGATTTCCATCCTTGTGTTGACCAATGTAAAAATTCTTTGCAGCTAATAATCCAGTCTAATTTGGTTCCTAAATTTATATCAACTTCTTCAAACAAAAAACCTGCAGATATTAAATAATTTTGATATCCAACAATAAAATCAATTACTTGTTGTCTAGTCGTAAACTCATATCCATATGGTATTAGTTGTTCGTTGTTTCTAAAATCCTTATAGATTATACCTCTTAATTTACTTTGAGTAATTGTGTAGGAATTGTTGTTAGGAAAGACAGGATATATTCTAAAATAAGGTTCATTTACATCATATCCATACACAGTCCATCCTGACGCACTTTTTTCAATTAACAAGGCACTAGCTTTAACTTTAGCAATTGGTGCCCCTTTGAACAATTCAATTCTGTAATTTTCGTCAGGAATAACAATACTATCGTTAATGCTTGTCGGACTACTTTGTTCTGCTAACAAAGATATAAGTTTTTTATCTGTAAATCCGCCTACTCTGTATGTAAGTTGAGTGCTTAATCTTGATAAATTAGTTTTTATAACATTGGCAGCATCTTGAATACCTAAGTTTTTCATGTAATCTACAATCAAATTCAAGTAGCCTAAACTATATTCAAATACGTCATTGTAAGTTTCACAACCATTGACTTTTACTGAAATTGGACCAATATGCTGGCCTGTATTTTTAATTACAAACTGCGAAGTTACTAAATTTCTATTATAATTTTCAATGTCAATAAACAACGAAAAAAACATAGCCGGGCGCATTAAAGACATAGCAAGTACTACTGCATATGGATACTCGCAGCTATTTCTCCACGCACTTTCGGCCGGACCTATATCCCCAACTGAAAAACTTGAATTGGCTTTGCTGCTGTCAAAATCTACAACAAGAATGTCAGCTGGACTAATTAAATTACCAAATTCATCAACAGGAATAAATTTTTGTAAGTTTGGACGTTGATATCTAATATCAAATCCTTCACGTTCACCGGCAAAAATATAACCTAAGCTCAAGTCACTCCAAAGCAATGAATTCCCACTTGTGTAAGGTGCTGGACCGTATCTATCATCCCAATATATTGGTTTGATTGAAAATCCTAGCATTTCCCATGGATGTGTATGAGGTCGTTCTGTGTCATAAAAATATCTATATACTGCCCGCCACGATCCTGGTAAAAATTCTCCATTGACAGTGTCTCTAAATTTTTTGTAGTTCCACGTAAATTGATCTGACGAAGAAAAAATATTGTTTGTTGTAAAATCAATTTTATAAGTACCGGCCCATGTAAGAAACATCGAGCTTATAATTTGATTATATTCTGCCAGACTATATCCAGTACTTCTAAATTTTCCAGGTATATGATCGTATAAATTAAAATTACTTGTATTATAGGAAATTTTAATGTTATTAAATATTCTTCGTTCTAATTCTAGTAAAAGTTTATCTCTATAATCTCCAAAACATATTGTAATGCTACCATCGTGCCCTTGAATTACCTGAACTGGGTCATCACCTCTATAAGTATCGTCTGTTAGTATTTGCGGTATAAATTTAGGGTATAAACCAAGTTTGGTTGGTGTTGGTGGCACAAAACTACTCAAAGTATCACTATATTCAATGATTTTAATTTTATCACCGTATAGCAGTGTAAAATTATCAGAAAAATCAATTGCTGGTCTGGACTGATTGAAAACGAAATCTTGATCTTTAATTAAAAGTTCTGTTGTAGTAACATTGTCAATTGCACGTGTTAAGTAGACAAATACAGCTTTATTCTGTAATTTTGTATCCTCAAATATTTGTGATAATTCATATGTACGCACAGTGGTAGAGAACACTGTGTATTCGGGCAATTCTGTGTACGGCATTGTGGCATAGGGAATCATGTCACTATCATAAAACGAAAAACTTTTGTTTTTAATTTCGTTAATTGTGCGTAGTAAAATATCTACAGATCCTCTTACGTCATTTCTATCTATTGGCAATTTTGTTGCTAGATCTATAAAATTCGTTCTAAACTTGCTATATTCAAGATTTGTAAATTTTAATGAATTGACAAAATTCATTGTTGGATGTGATAAAAACAAACTGGCATACAGCACAGGTGCACTGTTTTGTAAAATACTTCCGCTCTTGTTTTTATAACTAATATCACGTAAATTACTACTTCCGGGAACTGTTCCAGTTAAAAAAAGATTCTTTTGCGCACTAGCAGTTAAATGATTTCTCATTTGTCCTAGAGTCAACGAATTTAAATTTTCATTTTCCCCATTGATGTCTAAATTTGATGGTACTTCATAATAGGCATTTTTGAAAATATCAAAACTACTATACATCAAAACAAATATTGAATCAGACTTCGACAACAAACTTTCATTGATCAAAACAGCGTATTTGTCAACAACTTTAACAACACCAAAATTGTCTTTATCTACAAATGTATTATTGATGTAAACTTTAATGTTAGGTGAGTAATCACTATTGTCAGGTAACCCGTCAATTGGAAATAGATTGGTTGAACCATCATATGTGAAATTATATATTTGAAATTGTTTTGAAAAATCATCTGCAATATTCCAAATATTTTGTCTTATAGATAAAGTTCTATCAAGATTTTTTTGTAATAGTCCTGTATTAGAACTAATTAAACCGGACGTTCCGCCAGAGGTAATGTATTCAAAAGTGTCTGCGTCAAAATTGTTTACAAATTCTATGTCACCTTGTGCAACAAAATTTTTGTAACTTAATGGAAATCCTAGTATTGGATCATTGTTTCCATTGCCTTGTTTATAACTAAAAATTTTCGTCCCTGTAAAACTTGATCCGGGATATGTTGATGTACCTGCTAAACTTATTCCATTTTCATCTATAATATCAAATAACGGGGCTTGATTAATTTTGGTTTTTTGTTGAGCAGAGCTCCAGCTGGTGCCATTAAAGTACCATACTTTCTTGCCATTATCTCCATTTTGAACAGTTAACACATGTCCTAATCCTGCTGTTGAGTCCGGTTCTTCCTCAATATAGGCCTTATATACTACAGGATCTGGCGCTATAGACTCTTGTACAATGTTAAACTTGTAAATTTTATTTTTTACAGAAAGATTTTCATCATTGGCAAACACCACTCTGTCTCCTACGCTCAGAGTGACTGATGCTGATCCAATTGTAAATGTTTTAGAAGTAATAGCAGGAAATACACAAACTGCACCTTGCACCTGTTCAAATGCATTTGTTATTACTGTATCTAATATTTGCACAGGTTTTTTAGCTGCTGAACCGTAATTATATAGTTGTAAGTCAGCTTCAAATTCAATAATAGGCCGTTTAGCTCTATATTCTTGATTGTATACCGGAGTAGTTTTTAAATATTCTGCGGTTTTTGTGATTATGTCTACATGAAACCATCTGTTGGTTCTACTCCATGCATTAAGATCTATACTGCTTCTATTAATTGTAAAGTAATCAGGAACACTTAAATTACTGTCAAGTTCATCACCAGTTAAGTCAGTTTCCAATATCAATCTTATACTTGTTCCAACGCCTTCTACATAATATGTTTTGTTTTGATATGATTCTGTCACTGTTGTATCAAATGTTACTTTTAAACCATTAGTAAAAATAATTCCTTGTGGCGAAGTATAGTTTTTGTTGCCTACAATATCAATATCTGGATCAATGGTATCTGCCGCAGGATTAACTATATTAATTAGACCGGCTGCCTCATTGATTGCTGCATTCTGATAGTAATAAATTTCATTTGGTGCAGTGACAGTTGGCACTTCTAGAAATAAACCGTTATTGCTATAAAATTCTTTTCCAGAAAAAACATCACCAGCACGAACTCTTATTTTTTGATTATCATCAATTGAAATAGCTGGACTCAAAATTATTCTGTCAACACCTAATTGATCTGGATAAACTTGAATTAAAAAAATGTCATTTTTTTGTCCTTGAGGAATATATGTGACATTTTCATATGGACTTGATTCAATATCGTATTGGCCAGCATCATAGTGGTCAAATCTTGCAATTCCATCTACGATGACAACCGGTGGATCATTCCAAAATATATCATCAATTTTTGTATTGTCTATAAATATCAGATATTTGCCAACAATTTCAGCTGTTGGTCCGTCTAGGCCATCCAGTTGATTTTGCAAATCAGAAACACTACATCCTTGAATGTCTGAATAACTATATTGTGTTGCATAATCAACTGTGCCTGCCAGTGGCATGCCTGTCCAATTTATTTGTGCATCGGCGGCTGGTACAGTAAATCTAACTACTCCAAAATCAGTCCCATTATTTGTGACACCATAAATCTCTCTAGTAGAGATGTTGAGATTTAGAGGGTCAACACCGGATGCACCTGGCTTTGTCTGGATAAAGAAATTATTACCCGGATCATTAATTACAAAATCGTAAACTCCACCTCTAGCTAGACTTATTGTGGGATTTGGTATGCCATTTTGTCCGGTAAAATTATAAGTTTTTGTTACTGAATCATAAATTACGTTGAACGTATATTGTAATGGGACTCCAGATGCAGAAACAGTTATTGCAGATGGACCATTTTCTAACCAATAATATTGACTAAAATTTATTAACTTGTCAAAGTCAATTCTTGGATCATACGTGTAATATTCGCTTTTAAATAGCCTGTCATGGTTATTTGACAAACCTCCATGGTAAGATATTTGATTAATTAAATCAGTATATGTTGTTGTAAATTCTATTTCTTCAGTGACTGGATTTTTAATTACAATTGATGATTCAAGTTGATAATTTTGTCTATCCTTGCTAGATTCAAGTATATAACTATCAGTACTTTTATAACTAGGAGCTAGTTTTCTACCAATGTATCCATTTACTCTTTTTAGATTTGGTTCTGATATAAGTTGATCAACAGTGGCATGTAGAAACTTTTGATTAGTCTCAGTTCTAAAAATTTCTGGTAAAAATTGTAATGATTTATTAACCGCCATTTTTTATCCTATATCATTGATTAATTTGACCGGCAGTGATAGCACTTATAATTTGCACATTATCTACTGTTGCGGCACTTATAAGTATTTCATTTGGTTCAGCATTGATTTGAAATAACGTACCAAAAGAAGAACTAGAATTTGTTGGTACAATAATAATGCTACTTACATATGGTACTAAAGCATTATGCAGGTAAGTGCTTAATTCACTGAAATAAAATGTTTCGCCAAAATCCCAGTTCGCAATATCAAAATAATCATTTAATGCAGAAATTACACGACTTTTCACATCATTGTCAGTTATTGCAATTAGAGGATTTTTAACAACTTTAAATGTTGCTCTTAGTGCTGGTGCAGCTTTGTCTCCAAATAAAGGTTTGAAAATACCAGAATTATATATAATACTATCACTTATTGATTTATAACTTTCAATTGAGCCAAATTCTAATCTTAGTTCTTCATTTGTAAGCGGGGTCGGTTCTAACAATCTATTGCTGGTATCTCTTATGTAAGCGTAGTAATCATCGCTATATGATTTTGGCAAAAGAAACAAATCAATTAAATTGTTTGGGCTGGGGTCAATTCTTCGATTATTAGGAGCATTGTGTAGATACTGAAAAAATAATGAGGCTCTACCAGTACGTGCGGTATAATCAGTGGTCAATATAAGCGAAGTGTCAGACGAAATAAAAAATTTATCTTCGGATGTTGCGTAAAAAACTGTACCGCTTGGATACAAATTTACATTAGAAAGAATCGTAGATTCGTTGGCGTAACTTGTGACTACAGTATCATTATCAATTGGATTAAATCTTGAAAATTCATATTGATCAACGGTTTTCTGAAAAAATACAAACTTATTCTCGGTATTAGTTGCCGGATCAACTAAGGTTAAAAACAAATCTGGTTCATCTGGTACATAATCTATATTGTCATCCGGAAAAGTTATGTTAATTTTTCTGTTATCTTCATAGCCGTCTGCACCAATGATATTGTTCCATATTCTAAATGTTTTACTATAAAATAATGGATTAGATGAATCTGGTTCGGTATTTGTTCTAAGAATTTTGATTGAATCTTGTCTAGTTGCGGCAGTTCTACTGTCATATACTTTGACATTTGGATCAAAATAAAATCTGGTTTCTAACACACTTTGAAAAACGTAGCTTAATCCTCTAACTTGCACACTGTAGGCATTTGCAGCATAATTTAATTTTATAAACCAACTTGCATCTAATCCAGTACCAGATGTATCTCCGGCATAGGTTAAATCAAATGCAGAACTTGATAAATTTTCTGATTCAATGATTTGCCAATCTTGCAATACCAAGTCATACCTAATGCCAAAAGTTTTAAAGCTAAGAATATTATTTTTTATTTCTTCACTGAAAGATTCTGCCCAATCATTGGGAAAATATGGAATAACTACGTCCACTATTGCATTTGCTGGTAAAAATCTACTAATAGTACCTTCTGCAGAAGGACCCAGTAAATTATCATAGCTTATAATACTAGCCCAAATTGTGGTTTTTTCATTTTCAGTTTTAATTGAACCAGTTTGTAATCTATTTTGTGCGTCAAAATATTTTCCAGTGGGTGCTGTAAATTCTAATAATGATCCTTGTGTCAAATACGTATACGACGGGCTGTTAAATGTGCCGGTTGATCTACCATTTAAATCAGTTATAACATTCCAAGTGGCTAGTCTTTTTACTGTTCCCGATCCAGTGCCGGCAGACGTGGCAACAAATTTGGATCCAACGGTGTTAAGTAACGATCCAGCAGAAGTAAAATCAGAGGTACCTACTGTGACAATAACATAGGCTCTACCTTCTATCATCTGACTAGCTGATTCAATAGCGCCTTCAATTGAAAATCTAGTTGCTGATTCATAATAAAGATGTCTGACCGGTATTGATGATATCAATGGTTTAATTTGATTCTGTACAATAAAATTGACTTCAGTACTACTGGTGAACTGAAACGTAATATCTTGTGAGTAATCTTCTTTGTATATAATACCGTCTTGCGCAAAAATATTAGTGCTTGAATATCGGCCAGTGGAATCTATAACATCAAGATACCTACTAATTCCTGAACTTGATCTATTAACGGCTTTAGCCTTTACTACATTATTAAAAATTGTATAAGGGAGGATATTATAATCCTCTCCTGTTATCATACGATTTTGAGTGTAATACTGTTGTGGAGCTTTAGTTCGTATTGATTCTAACGTTTCGCGTGGACTTGAATTAGTTACTGTGTATTGTAGACTAACTCTCACAGTCAAGGTTTCTATTTTTCCTCTTTTACTCAAATAGTTGAAAGTCAAGGGCACATTGGCTACTTCCTCTGGCGTAATTTTGTAAGACAAATTATTTGATTGTCTATAAAATAATCTGAATTTACCCACAGGTATATTAGTGAAACTTCCATCGCCAAATACTAAATCAATTTGATCGTTGGCTCGTGTGCTTACACTATAAAGATTTCTGTCAGTGGTATTGTTATAAATTACGTTAATGCCATTGACTGCAGGAACTTTGGTCCATAAATCTGACGGGGTACCACCAGGGGTCAGCGCATATAACCATACGTCCGTGTTGTTGATATTTTCAAAGTTAATACTGACTATTCTATTAGGCAATGTATCCTCAATACTGAAGTCTACTGTTCGTAACTCTCCTTGTTTGAAATGAACAAAGTAACCTGTGTTATTGGATTCATTGCCTAAATTGTCATTTCTATATAAGATTTTAAAAAGTCCGTTAGGGGTTGGAGAATCTTCGTAAACATATTCTTGATCCGCAGTGGTAGCACTTACCGCTTCAAAAGTGAAAGTTGACCCACCTACGCTGGCCTGAAAGGGAAATACTGGCAGTAAATTGTTTAAGATGCCTAAACTATATTCATATGTTTTAATGCCATTAAGTGTTTTAAGTGATCCAGGTTTCCCAATAGCTTGAGTTGTTATTAAACTGGCATTTAAAATAGTAGTAAATTGTTCCAACCAATTGTCGTTAGTTGTATCGTTCCAATTTATTATTAGATTGTTTAAACTGGTACCTTGGCTGTCAAACAATATTTCGGTGGTACTCACACTATCAATTTTTAATAAACCAGATGCTGGAGTATTTCTTTTAGGAGAATAACTTAATAATCTAGCTAGTTTTAATACACTATCTCTACGTTCAGCTGTGTCAATAAAGTTTTCACGTGCATTTAAATCTGTTCTAAATGCTAAACTTTGTCCTAAAAAAGCAATTAAATCAATTAGTGCAATATATTCTGAGCTTTCTGTGAAATCATTGAAATCCTCAGGATAATAAGTCCTGAGATATTCAATCATGGATTTCCGTATAGTTTCAAAATCAAAGCTTTGAAAATCTGCTTCTCTAAAAGTTTGATATACTTTAGTCCAATCTTGTTGGACAAGTAAACTGGTTTGTCTTGTTGTTAAGGCCATAAAAGTATCCTACTTTTAATATTTATCGATTTAAAAATATGGTACTTTTATGAAACTGTAAGATTCTGCGATTGTGCATCAAAGTTTAAAATTAAACTATCTGCAAAATTTCCAGGTAGGTAAGTTAAATCAAGTTGTATTTGTAGTCCTTGATCAAATTCATTGACAATAACTTCATCAACTTGAAGTCTTGGATCATAATTTACGATACGTCTAATATCTTCTGAAATAGCGGCTTTGATATCAGGTGTTAACGGTTCATATAGACAATTCCAAATGATTGAGCCAAAATTTGGCTGCATCAACTTTTCCCCTTTTTTAATGTTAAAATGATTTATTAAATCTTGTTTAACTAAGTCAAAATCAACTAAACGGAATTTTTTAGCTGCATCAATTGTACTAAATCCACGATATTTTATAATCATAATAATATTTATTTTTAACTTTCTGTAAAGTCTGCTGCCAAATTTTGAATAGCATATTTTCCTGCATTAAAAAACAATCCAGCTGGGCGCCCTAAACTATCTTGTTGCTTTCCATAATTTCGCCAAACTTCAGTTTTAACCGCTTTGTAGGCAAAATTTGACTCTTTTTTTATTTGAACAAGCAAGGTGTTTGCTATTTTATCAGTTTGAATTGTTGAAGTATTTTCAATATCTTGAAATTGGTAGGCCACTGCCAACATTCCTGCTATAACTGATTTTGTATCTCCTGCCTTAATCGCACCTGATTTGATTAATTTCACATAATAATCGGTAAAGAAATTTATCATTATTTTGTCTTGCACACTAGAACTGTTTAGAAAAAGTTCTTGAGTGTCTATTCCGTCCAATCCGGTCCACCCAATATCGTCTTTATATGCGTATTCTTTTAATAAAAAATCTGAAATTAAGTATTTTCCTAATCTATCTCCTGATATTGCTTGTATATTTGAACCAGTTTCCATATATGAAATTTGTTGCAATAAACATTTTATTTCAAATGCATTCAAAACTAAAATATTTTCATCAAGTTTGGTCAAGCTTGTAGTCCTAGGTGCATTATTGGACAAGATCACGCTTCTAGGTGCTGGTTTAAGTAAAGGCACTTGTACTGCTTCAATTAGGCCAATGTTCATGATTTCTCCGGCGTTTGTATCATAGAAGAAATTAAACTGCCATTATTTAATTTAAGTTCGCCGGTAGCTCTTGCCCATGGTTCATGTGTTGGTGTGTATGGACAAATACTGTCAAACGTTTCAGAAGCTTTTTTCCATTTTTTATTCTCAGTATCGTATTGCGTGTATTTTTGTTTGTACAATTCTAGTGCTGAATTTGTGCCTGGTAAATTAGGCACATTTGTATTTAAATAGATTTTTCTTCCTTTTAAGGTCAAATCAGCGTTTGTTAACCAACCACCTGTTGTAGATTTCAATGAAAGATAGGTATCACTTAGTATGCCAACATTACCGGCGTTTAATTGATAGTCGTTTATTGCAGTGGTTTTAATGATTTTTGTTTCAGTTACAACATTATTAGTGGCATACATTTTTAACGTATCGCCAGCATGAATGTTAACATTTGCATCTGCATGTAAATTAATATTCCCTCTAGTCCGTAAATTAAAATCTTGATGTCCATAAAGGTTAATGCTGCCAAATTTGGTTAATTCTACATATGCATTTCCAGTTTTGTTAATTATATAAAAGATATCTTCAGTGTCATGCATTAATATTGTATGACCCCCGGCGGTGCGTAATCTAATTAAATTGTCTTTACCTTTTATATCGCCATCATCCATGACAAACGTATGGCCGCCCCGGCGTGCCGCTAGACTTTGAAGTACCACAAGATTAATTTCTTCTATATCTACAAAATCAGTAGTATCAGGTATAGTGCGACCGGGCGTGCTTAAACCAAAAACTTGACTGGGTGTTTCACGCTGCGCACTACTGGTAATTGTTCCACGTCGTGGATCAGTTTCTAATCCCTGTTCTAAAACTACATTAGCTTGCGGTACATGAACTGACTTTGGTAGTGTGACAAAATTAGGAGAATTATCTCTTTGTAAATTGTTTGTGTTCAATTCAGTAACTGGCAAATAATCTGTGCTTGTATTGACTCTGCCTTTTATACCAGGATCTTGTGCGATAGTCTCTGTGTTGTTCACTGCTCTTGATATAGCTGGTGTCATATGCACGGTGGAGGTATCTGGTACAGATGCAATATAATAACCTCTATTAGGATCACCCATTACAAAAACAACTAAAACAAAATTACCAATATCTGGCGCTACCGCCCAAAATCCGTAAGTTTGATTTTCATTACCAAATATTTTATCATCATCAGAATTTGTGCCTTGGGTACTACCAAAAAAGGGACTTGCGTAATTTACGGTGTACCAATTTGCTGGCTCTTCTTCTTTGCCGCCAAGATCTGGAATAAAAACCTGTAACCTGCCCAGTCTGGCTGGATCTGAATTGTTTTTTACAAGTGCTAGATGCGGACCTGAATCAACTCTGACTCCCGGAGAAGCTTCCCTATTAGACCAACCTGGCAATTTTGACCCGGCACGATTATCTTTCATATTATAATATTTTCCTACGGTGTTGTTCGGTTTAAACCACTATAACTACTAGAGGAGTTATTTACTGGAGTGTTTGTACTAACTGTTGACACGCCTGCAGCATTGTCAGTTTCTACTAAATCGTCTGGAACTCTAATTAATTCTAGTGTTTGCTCAAATTTTCCTTTAGAAAATTCAGATGTAACCATCTGGACCTTGTACAAGCCGCTGAATGATCCGGTAGTGCTTTGTCCGTTTAAAAGTTTAACCACTTTATTAGTAATTCCTATTGTATCATCAATGTCAATGGCTCCTTTTACTAGTAATTGTACATAAACTTCTTCGGTATCAAATATTACTTGTCCCTCGTTATTAACGGGTGCTTCGCCGGCTTTAGTGACTACTTGAGCATAATCTTTAGACATAGGTTGATATAGTGTATCATCTTGTTTAATAAATGCCGGATCCCCTACTATTCGAGCGCGAATATTAAGCATATCGCCGCGTGGAAAACTGCTGTACAAACTTTTTGCCACACTTCCCACCGTGGCTATTTCAGCACTGCCTCCAGTGCCTGAAGTTTGTTGTGTATCTTGCGGGGTCACTACAATTCTTTTAGGTAACCATGAGGGCTTGGTATCAGGACTTGCGGCAGTATCAAGACTTTTTTCAGTTATTTTTTCTGCACCTTCGGACGTATTTGTTAATTCTAACTGCCTTGTAAAAGTGGTTACTGCGGTGAAGAACGTGGCATCAAAATCTATATCAAGTTGAATTATGTCAGTGTTGAGTCCGGTGTAATAGTAATTATAAGTTCTTACACATTGTTTGCTTGTAATTTTAGTTTGCGCAAAATCTGGGTGATAAAAATTTCCTGCATTATAGGGCATTATGGAATAAGATATAACTTTGCTGTAGCATTTTGCCTTTTTATCGTACAATCCCATTGTTACACTAGGAATAATTTTATACCATTTTACACTACCATAATTTTGCGTATTGGCTGTTCGATTCGCGTCTTGCGTGGCGTCAACTTGCGAGGCCTTGACAATTTGATTTTGCGTATATTCGCTTGATGCCATGACTCTATCAATTAAAGAAACAACATCAGTACCTGCATTTACCATAAAAACCCCTTTATTTTTAAAGTCTTTATCGGTGCCAGTGGCCGTTGTTGTTTTAATTTGATTCTTAGGATCATTCATTACAGTTTTTTTTGAATCCATTTTGTTGGTATCAATGATTGGAGAATCGGCAATGTCAGGGTGAATATTAAATAAAATCTGCAACAAAGGATTTTCGCTGCGTCCTTCTTGGTAAGCAACATTTTTGTAATAGGTGTTGAATCCAGCCGGGTAACTTTTTGTTGAATAAAAGGCGCTTGCTCTTAGTTCTTCTCGTCGACGATTGGCTGTTTCTTCAGCACTACCTCCTCCGGTAGTAGCTGCATAAAGTCCTACATTTTTACTAATTTCAGATTCAATTCTTTCTTCGTCTTTGGTTGCACTTTGATCAAATATTCTTTGCAATTCTTCTCTACTGTCAAAATAATCGCCCACAGTTTTTGCTTCAACTGCTAAATTTACCGGAACCGATGCGGCACTCATATCAAATGCAGTATGATTGTATGGTCTGGCTGTAATGTTATATGTTGTTCCATTCACCCCTGGTTTAATTTTTAGATCATTAAATTTTATTGCCACACGCTTTCTATCTATTAGATGCGACGAAATTCCAAATGTGTTAGCTTCTGTAGGGTTTGACAAAAAATCAATTTGTAGTAGATAAGGTTGATCAACATAATTAGGGCAATCACAGGTGATCTGACAGGCACTTAGTAAACGGTCTAACAAACTCATACCATACGGTTCAATAATACTCATACGTATATCAATCATGTTACTTGATTTACTTCTCGAATTAAGTCCTACAACCGTTTTAATATTTAAATTTTCAAAATAAAAATCTTCTTGAAAATCTGGATGCCAATTGGTGCCTGAAGAAACTGCATCCACTGGTATACCACCTCCGGAGCTTATTAATAAATATTTTGGATTAAAAATTGTTGGTTGTTTATTTAATAAATTATAATCTTCTGACGTCAGTAAAAACAAACTAAGTTTGTAAGTATAACCAGTAAAATTATGCAGTTTATTAAATATTTTACTACCTGGTTTTGTTTGATCAAGTTGGGCGTTCTTTGTTGTATTACCGGCGGCGGGGGGCCCAATTTGTATGACACTAGATGGAGTTATTTGCTCCAAGAAATTTGATGCATTTGTTACCATTTAAATACCTAGGTCTTGTTGAAGAGTTGTTTTTTGCGGAATGTAAATTACATATCCAGATACAAAATCAAATAATGGATCTTTGAGCACATCGGGATTACGCTGTGCAAAAACCCACCATAGTGCTGAATCACCATACAAATCATAAGCCAATAAATCAGGCCTATATTCATATACACTATCTATTTCATAAAGTATATCGTCCGTTTTTTTAGTAATTGTTCTGTTAGCAAAAACATCTAGGAAAATTCCATGTGTACCTGTTTGAAAATAGGGACTAGAAGCTTTATATTGAACTTTTGCCATTATAAGTATCCTTTGGTAATAAGTTCGCCACGAGCAAAAGACTCCACGTTAAACGCTCGCTGCGAACTTCTGCTGTAAACAGGTTGAAAGGTCAACGAAAACTGACTGTTTGTGGGAACTCTAGTAGGATATCGACTGGCAGATCCTGCAGAGTTTGCGCTTGCTTGAGCAGTTACCGGATTAGGATTGGTAAAAGGTGTTCCTGCGGCAGGAATACCAGATGCGCTATTTCCACCACTAGTACTGATTAAAGTTTCAATATAGTCCACATCAGAAGGCATAGTATGACTAAAAGATGTAATTACACAAGGCACATGTGGTAAATAGTGTGTACCGTATCCGTCGAGGTAAACGATTGGCGGTGGCGCTCCTTGATACTTTCCTGACTCACCGTAAAACATTTTAGTCGCAGCTCGGAAAAAATATAACGCTCCTAAAAAATAGGCAGCTTCGGCTAAATTTTGTACTGTAAAGTCAGCAGTAAGTTGTATAGCTTGTACTTCGCTGCCTTCGTAAAAGTAATTATTGTAGTTAGAATGTGTTAACGGTTGACTATTGTATCTTACTTGATGTTGTATTGTTAAGTTTGGTGTATATGGAAAAATTACACCATTTGTTTTTTTAATTGGGGTCATAATGCCCGCAGAAGCCATGTCATACAACACCCCGGAGCCAGTGGCTACACTTACTTTAACACGCCAATCTTGGGCAGAGTCTGAGAATTGTATGGAAGTAGCATTGTTTCCGGTATTGGTAGACATTGGCATTCCTCCGGCCAATAATGCGCCGGGTCTTAACCCCAAGGCGCTCAAACCAGCTCCTACTTTGTTAAAACCAGAAACAGCTAGATCTTTTAGCGATCCTGCCGGTGGAAAAATACTGGGCATAAAGGTCCTCTTGCTTTTTTGTTATTTATTTGCTAAATTAAGTGCATATTTAAAGGAGCAGTAATGAAACACAATTATCTTAATAACAGAGATATACTTAAAGAAATTCACAAAAGTAAAACAACTTATTGTAGTTTTTTATCCAAGGAAGATGCAGATTATGACTTAATTTTACCTTCGATTGATAAAATCAATAAAAAAAATATAATGGCAGGACGCAAGGCTCGAGTAGAAAGATTGACGAGGGCTGCTTATGATCTAGCACAAAGTCAATCTAGTGAAAAATTACGTTTAGATGATTTTAAAGTTAAATTATCAAAAATAGAAGACACTGACGTGGTATTTAGAGTAATGACATGGGAACACATACCGCAGGATATCGGCAAAAAAGCTAAAATTATAGATCCTGACGTTGAAGTTGTTATAACTGAATATGACGATGCAAGTACTACAAGCAACAAGTTTGTTAAAGTTAATTTTCCCCCATTTCAACATTTTAAAATTGATGAGAATGCGATTCCGTACTGTGTAGGTAAAAGTCATTGGCAAGGAGATTTAGACAAAGGAAAATTCAATAGAGAACACGGAACAATGACCAACAAACTAGCTCATATGTTTATAAAATTATGCGAGCGTTATGCCACTCGTTCAAACTGGCGTGGGTATACGTACAACGACGAAATGCGTAGCCAAGCACTGCTACAATTATCACAGATAGGACTACAATTTGATGAGAGCAAGTCACAAAATCCTTTTGCCTATTATACTGCCGCTATCACTAATAGTTTTACTAGGGTTCTTAATATCGAGAAGCGTAACCAGAATTTACGCGACGATATTCTCGAAATGAACGGACTCACGCCAAGTTATACTAGACAAGGCATGGGCGCTTGGGGAGGGAACCCTCAAAGCGGCGATTATAACGATGACTAGTGCCAAGGTAATTTTCCCTATAAAATCAGACAAAGCTTGTTTACTTAAATGGGGTTGGAGTTCGGTGTATCTAAACAGCGGTACTTCATCATCTTGTCACCGTACTCAAAAATATAAAATTGATCATGACAACTTTGATAATTTTCATAACTTACCTGAAAAAGTTCATGCTAGAAATTTAATGTTACAAAATCAATGGCCTGGTGGCGGGTGCGAATATTGTAAAAATATTGAAGATATAGGAGAATTAAGTGACAGATTATTTCAGTTAGAACAACTGCAAGACCCCAATCTAATCGCGCCTGAACTATTTGACAACCCTATTGCTTCCCAAGTTAGTCCTACTATACTTGAAGTATATTTTAAAAATACATGTAACATGGCATGTATATATTGTGGACCACACTATAGCAGTAGATGGGAGGAAGAAAACAAAAAGTACGGATCCTTGTACGAAAAAGGCGAAGATAAATTTAGTGTTACCTTGGCACAAGAAAATCCTCATTATGATAAAATGTTGCAAGGGCTTTGGGATTTTTTAAAAAAAGATAATAATGCAAAAAAAATTCAACGTTACCATATTTTAGGCGGTGAACCTTTTTTATTAAATGAACTAAATCAAAGTATTGCGTTTTGGGCTAGATACGGGCATCCTGATTTACAAATAAGTATTATCTCAAATCTTAACATTCCGCACGAAAGATTTAAAAAATATGTTGAAAAATTTGAACTGCTTGCTAAAAAAAATAAAATATGGAGATTACAATTAACTGCAAGTTTGGATTGTTGGGGGCAGGAACAAGAATACGTAAGATATGGACTAGGTTTAGACTTATGGAATAAAAACTTTGAATACCTGTTAAACAAACCATGGGCATACTTATCAATTAATAGTGTTATTTCTGCATTGACTATAAAATCCATGCCTAAATTATTAGAAAAAATAAATGAATGGAATTTAAGTCAAGATGATGTGGTTGACGAATGGCGATCTTACGACAATAAAATTTTACATAGCTTTAATACCACTAACATGATAGATGATCCATATATTTTTCATGGTGATGTTTTTGCAGATGACTTTAAAAAAATATTAGATTTAATGCCAGGTAACAGTGTTCTACAACGAGGACAGAAAGAAATGATGGAAGGAATTGCCAAAAAAAGTAACATAAGTTTCAACGATTCCATCAAAATCACAGAATTTAAAGATTTTTTAACGCAACTTGATATCAGGCGCGGTACCAATTGGAAAAAAACTTTTCCCTGGCTAGAGCAAATTAATGCTTGATTTGCACAGTAATAATTTGCTATTATACTAGAATGTCTAACTTATTTAAACGAGCAGCAGTATGCACAGATATACACTTTGGATTAAAAAGCAACAGCCAAACACACAATGATGATTGTTTAAATTTCATTAAATGGTTCACCGCTAAGGCTAAGGAGCAAGGATGTGAAACAGCGTTTTTTCTTGGAGATTGGCATAACAATCGTGCTAGTATCAATATTGTCACTCTTAACTATAGTCTCCGTGCCCTGGAACATCTCAACGCTAACTTCGATCGTGTGTATTTCATTCCTGGCAACCATGATTTATATTATAGGGACAAGCGGGATATTCAAAGTGTTGAATGGGCTCGACACTTACCGAATGTTGTCATTTGTAATGATTGGCTACACAGTGGTGATGTTATTGTGGCCCCTTGGCTAGTAGGTGATGATTACAAACGGATACCAAAGCTGAGTGCCAAATACATGTTTGGTCATTTTGAATTACCTACTTTCTACATGAATGCCATGGTTCAGATGCCCGACCATGGTGACGTTAAAAGAGAAGACTTCACAGGTATTGAACATGTGTTTACTGGGCACTTTCACAAACGCCAAACACAACGGAATATAACTTACATCGGGAACTGTTTTCCCCACAACTATGCAGACAATCACGACGACGAACGTGGCATGATGGTACTAGAATGGGGCCAGGAACCTGAATATCATACATGGCCCGAGCAGCCTAGATATCGTGTATATCAATTAAGTGATGTGCTTACAAACACAGACAAATTGCTGAGTCCGGGCATGCATGTGAGAGTGAATCTTGATGTGGATATCAGTTACGAAGAAGCTACCTTTATCAAAGAGACTTTTGTTAATACATACAAACTGAGAGAAATTACGCTAATACCACAAAAGACTGTGAGCGAAGATATCAACTACGATACAACCGGCAACATCATGTTTGAAAGTGTGGATACTATTGTAACCAATCAGCTTACAAATATTCAAAGCGAGCAGTATAATAAAACATTATTGCTGGATATCTATAGGAATCTATGACGTTTAGAATAAAAACTCTTGCAGTAAAAAATTTCATGAGTGTGGGCAATGCTACCCAGGCTGTTCAATTTGATCGCAAGGATCTTACTCTTGTACTAGGACAAAATTTAGACCTAGGCGGGGACGACACAGGAGCCAGAAATGGAACTGGCAAAACAACCATTATTAATGCACTGAGCTATGCACTTTATGGCTCTGCACTAACTAACATTAAAAAAGACAATCTTATCAATAAAACAAATGGTAAGAACATGTTAGTTACCATTGAGTTCGAAAAAGACGGTACAGACTACAGAATTGAACGTGGACGTAAACCCAATACCATGGCGTTTTATGTAGGTGGTCAAGAACAACAGATCTCTGACGAAAGTCAAGGCGATAGCAGAGAAACACAGGCAGAAATAGAACGCATGCTTGGAATGAGTCACGACATGTTTAAACACATCGTAGCTCTTAACACTTACACTGAGCCGTTTTTGGCACTGAAGGCAAATGACCAACGAGCTATCATTGAACAGTTGCTTGGTATTACCATGCTCAGTGAAAAGGCTGATGTACTCAAAGAACTATTAAAATCAACCCGAGATGCTATTACACAAGAAGAATATCGCATCAAGGCAGTCACAGATGCCAACGGTCGTATACAAGAACAAATTGAAGCCACACGTCGTAGACAAAATCTATGGAGAAATAAACAAGTAAATGAGTTAGTAGAATTAGAACGAGCTCTAGAAGTAATAGGAGATTTAGATATTGATCAAGAACTCATCAACCACGACGTGTTAGAAGAATACAATACAAAAACAAACAAAATAGCAGAAATTAATAAATGGCGTGTTGCCTGTGAAGCAGAACAAGTTCGTACACTAAAACAACTTGATAAACTTAAATCTGAAATTGAAAAATTAGAAAAACACGAATGCTATGCTTGTGGACAAGCTATACATGACGCCAAGCATGAAGAAGTATTAACAGAAAAACGTAACACACTAAAAGAAACCAGTTTACAATATCTAGCAAATGATACACAGTTAGCCGAACATGTTGCTGCACTGGCACTTGTTGGTGATCCAGGAAAACCTCCTCGGGTATTTTATGACAACAAAGAAGATGCTATCAATCATAAAAATACTGTGGCAAACTTGCGCCAACAACTAGCAACCAAACAAGCGGAAGTGGATCCTTATAAAGAACAGATTCGCGAAATGGAAACGCAAGCCGTTGAAGAAATTAATTATGATCTAATCAATGAACTAGCAAATGTTCGAGAACATCAAGAGTTCTTGCTCAAACTGCTAACTAACAAAGACAGTTTTATTCGCAAACGAATCATTGATCAAAACTTAAGTTATCTAAATGCTAGACTCAGTCAATATCTAGACCGTATTGGCTTGCCACATACAGTTAAATTTCTAAATGATCTCTCTGTGAGCATTGAAGAATTGGGTCGTGAACTAGACTTTGACAATCTCAGTAGAGGCGAACGTAATAGATTGATTCTAAGTTTATCGTGGGCTTTCCGTGATGTATGGGAAAGCTTGTATCAACCAATTAACTTATTATTCATTGATGAAGTTATTGATACAGGCATGGACAGTTCAGGCGTAGAAAACAGTTTGGCCATACTAAAGAAAATGGCACGTGAAGGTAATCGCAGTGTATGGTTAGTGTCACATAAAGACGAACTAGCTGGTCGTGTTAACAATGTTCTTAGTGTGATCAAAGAAAACGGCTTTACAAGTTACAATACGGATGTAGAAATTGTTTAATTTAGAACAAATTAAGGAATATCAAATTGAAATTACTACGTATTGTAATGCTGCATGTCCGCAATGTCCTAGAAATATTCAAGGCGGTAATATAAACCCATATATGCCATTGGTGCATTTAGATAAGAGTGTAATTGATAAAGTCTTCACAACTGAAATTTGTTTAAAATTACAACAAATATTTTTTTGTGGCAGTTACGGTGATCCAATCATGCATCCTGAGTTTTTAGATATATTGTATGATTTTAGGAAAAAAAATCCCACGTTATGGCTTTATATTCATACAAACGGCGGAGTACATGATACTGATTATTGGCAAGAAATTGCCAAAATTATGAATGGATATGGACAAATTGATTTTGGTTTTGATGGCTTAGAAGACACACTACACTTATATAGACGTAATATAAAATACAGTGTGGCTATGCGCAATGCTCGAGCTTTTATCAATAGCGGAGGTAGGGCGCAATGGAATTTTATAGTTTTCAAACACAACGAACATCAAATTGAACAAGCAAGACAACTAAGCAAAGAATATAATTTTGTTAATTTTTTACCAAGAAAAACAGGTCGCTTTTATGATCACACAAATGAATGTTCTTATCCAAATTGGCCGGTGTTGGACAAAAATAAAAATGTAGAATATTATTTGGAAGAACCAGTTGACGAGCAATGGCGTAATCCTAGTGTGCTTAAGATCAATGTATTAAAAAAAATGCATGGCGGGTTCATGCACTATTTGAATCAAACTACAATTACTTGTGATGCTCTATTAGGCCAAAAAGTAGCAATTACAGCAGAAGGGCTTGTTTTACCATGCAACTTTTTTGAGCACAACATGTACGACGCTAGATTTGTAAATCAAGAATATATGCCAGGCGCCAACAAGGCACATTTTTACAATGGTCAAAATCAAGTTGTAGAATTTATTGATAGGCATAGAAACCAATTAGATATACACACCAATACACTTAAAAATATTTTTAAATCTAGTTTTTGGAATGAACTCACTAGTCGTTGGAGTGGTAAAGAAAAACTTATGGAATGTGCTATGACTTGTGGAGAAAAGTTTACCAAGGTATGGGATCAAGGAGGGTCAACAAGATGAAAATGTTAGTAACAGGCGGTAATCGTGGCCTTGGAGAACGGTTAGTTCACGATTTTCAAGCAACTTCTATAAGCAGATCAACAGGGCACAACATAACATTAGATTGTAATGAAATTGCCAATTACAGTTTAAATTATGATGTTTTTATTAACAATGCTTTTGACGGTCCACCCCATGAATCATGGGCAAATTTTGGACAAGTACAAGTTTTGTACAAGGTCTATAGTGCGTGGAAAAACGCAAATAAAAAAGGTTGGATTATCAACATTGGCAGTGTGGGAGAAAAACAAATCAAGGAACCAGAGCCTAGTTTTGAAACATACAGGTGCGCCAAAGCAGCATTAGCTCATGCAAGCAAACAGTGTTCAATGGCTTTTAAAAATAACATAGTGCCTTTTCGAACCAGTTTGATAACACTGGATAGATTAGATACAGAACTTAGTAGAAGTAGACCAACATGGACCGATAATGGGATAAATCTAATAGATGTTGTTAATTTTATTAAATTTGGTATATCGTGCGATAATAACACCTGTTTAGAAGAAATTGTCTTTTATTGTAATTTTCATTATGACAAAAATAATTAAAATACGTCCAGCTCAAGATGTGTTTTCTATATCATGGATAATGCACATTAGATGCAACTATGATTGTATGTACTGTCCCACTAGTAGACACAATAATACCGACCAACTTCCAAGTTTAGAGCAGCTTCAACTATACTGGGAACAAATTTTTAGTAAAAGTAAACATTTATCTAAAAAATATAAACTATCTATTTCGGGTGGCGAGCCAACTATAAATAAAAATTTACTGCCGTTTCTTGATTGGTTGGATAAAAACTACAAAAATTTTATTGAACATATCAACTTGATTACAAATGGGAGTGCTAGTAAAAATCACTACCTAAAACTTTGTAAACTAATTGATTCCATAAGTTTCAGTACTCATACTGAATTCATGGATGAAAAAAAGTTTTTCAATAACGTTTTAGCATGCTCAGACTATATGTACAAAAATAATAAATCATGTCACGTAAATTTAATGGAAGAATATTGGGCTCTTGATAATTTACAAAAATTTGCAACGTTTTGCGAAACTCATGGTATTAATTATAGTCATAGTCCAATAATATACGACTATAAAATTAGAGACTTTCCTCTATTGAACAAACACAAGGTACAAAATTGAACCTACTACAGGCAGAAAAAAATTTTAATTTAATCGTGACAGATAACAGCGGCACAGATATTCATATCTACGCTAGTCAATTAATTAATAAAAATTTAAACAATTTTAAAGGTTGGCATTGTGCCGCCGGTTCTTCAAGAATTTTTATATTGCCTGATACGTCGGTATATGGTAGCGAGTGTGAAAATGATTTTTTAGGTAAGTTGGAAGATAATAGTTTTGCACTAATGAAAACTTACACTATTTGTCAAAAAAACTTTTGTTACAATAATCCTGATGATCTTATGATGGAAAAATTTCAATCACAGGATAAAAATAATAAGTAGTATATGCCAAGTCCTAGCAAAAATAAAGGAAGCAGTTTTGAACGCACAGTGGCTCAATTCTTGACAGAACTATACGGCGAAACTTTTATTAGAGCACCGGGATCCGGAGCCTACGTAGGCGGCACTAACACCAAAAGAAAAGAATTTTTGCATGAGGGGCAAATACGCAACTTTAAAGGCGATATTGTGCCTGGACAAAGTTTTCCAAAACTAAATGCAGAATGTAAAAGCTATAAGGATTTTCCTTTTCATCAACTATTTCATGGCTCAGTTAAAATATTAGACTTATGGATACAACAATGTATGGACGCCGGAGATGCAGGCGACTTTAACATTATTTTTATGAAATTTAACCGCAAAGGTACATACATAGCAGTCGAGGCACAACCTAATCACACAGATTTACTTTTCACCAGGCACTTCAATTATGGCTCAGGTCTAAATGGACATTGGTACATCATGGATCTAGAACTCTTCTTCGAATTAAATTCAGACACGGTAAAACGACTTTGTCAGTAGTGTAAAGCTAGCGTAGGCTAATATCGTACGCTCGGAAACCTGGTAGAAATACGCAGGGAGGAAAGACTTGCCGCTACAGCAAGCACTCAACTACTACCCGCAAGGATGAAGATCGCCGATGCCGCGATTTAGTTGTTTGAACAGTATTAATAAGGCTAAAAAGACGCAGTAGTGATACTGCACGTTTACATGTTACGCTAGTATGTTATGTGTAAACCGCCGTTGTATAAAGACCGAGCTCGAGGTACCGGACAACCGCCTCTGTAATGCTCTAATACTAGTGACTGTGCTACTCGGATGAAGTGCATGTACTTTTTGCCCGCCCTGGGCAAAGAGTGACCGATTAATCTGGATGAAATCTAAAAAAACATATTGATGAGCGCAAGCGAAATCAATAGACTAACGAAGTTAGTCTTAAAAGAATGGCATTCCAGTTTTCTTAGAAGTTTCTAAATTGTCTTTAACAATTTTTCCAATTGCAATGCGATCATCATTAGATAAAGCCATTGCATCATCAAAAGAAATACCGCCCCTCATATACCAGCATAGTCGCAGTGCTTCTTCTTTTAAGGCTTTTGATTGTCTTTCAAGTTGATCAAAATATGCGACCATTTCATCAACTGACATCTTCAAAAGCCTTACTCGAAAAAATTTGATTGCTCAAATAATATGTCAGTGGAATATTTTTCTTTGCACTCGTTACACTGCATACTAACCGGAGGCAATTTGCTAGTATTAACAATTGTGTCTACTTGTTCTTTAATTGCTTTGTAAATACTTCTTTCACAATTACTAACAAATTCTTTAATGTGATTTATGTCTGTGACATAGTCCTGCCCTACTTCAATCGCCTCTATGCAGTTAACTAGCGCCATTATATTCATGTCGGTGAGTTTTGGAAACATTAAATTAAATTGTTTTGTTTTTTCTTCTTCAGTTAACTCACTGTTTGTAATTGCATCAATTAATTTTTGCTGTTCGTACGCAATTAAATTATTTGAATTCAACGCCTTAAATGTCAAAGGTTTAAAATGAAATCTGAGATCTCCAATGTCAATAGGATCAAAATTTGGTATTTTTACTTCATCCATTAAAACCCGCAAATCCACAGGGTGTGTGTTTTCTTCATTGCAATGTGGGCAATTGGTGTCAACATCCATAAACGCACCATAACTGGCTATTCTAATAGCAATAAGTAAAGTATCTAAGTCTATGGTAGGTAGTGCCCATGCATCCTTGATATTTGGGCAACAGCTATGGATTACGTCAGCCACACCAGATCCGTTCATGAGTGCATCTGGAGTTTTTATTAAGACTTCGTCCTTGATAGTCATTGGATAAATTGGCAATTCCTCATTTGCAGGTATTTCCAAGGTATTTTTTGGCCAAAATTTACCGCGGCTGGGCAATTTTACATAAACGCTTGGTTGTCTAAAATGTTTGAATAACGGATTCACGGCATTTATAGCCATAGATTTTTCTCCATAAATATAGTTGATATTTTATTTATGGACTAATATTATGGCTGTTATTATAAGTGGTATACCTGGAGTTGGTGCTATTCAAGCAGATAATGCTGCTACTGAGTCTACTCTTCAACAACTTGTTGCAGCAGTAAATAGAGCCACTGGTGCACAAGTCCGTAGTGTAAAAGGTATTGAAGGCGATTTGAAAGGACAATCGGCCCAGGCAAAAAACACCAGTGCTTCAATGTCTGCAATGGCGGCTGCAGCAGGTGGTGCAGCAGCATCAACTCAAGGCTTATACAGCAAAATAGTGGAAAATTTGCAATCAACAACCGGTGGTTTTGATGATGTTGCTGTGCAAATAAGAATGTTTGGTAGTGTTTTGGCTGATACTGCTTCGGGGATTTCTCGTACATGGTTACGTATGATGGGAGATTTATCTGTAGATCCTGTTGAACGAGGAACAGCTACTATAGGTAGAGCCCTATCGTTAGCAACCAGCGGACTTTTAGGTTTTACTAAAGGTTTAGGTGCAGTCATTCCTAACAAGGTTGGCGGTGCAATTAGTAAAACATTGGGACTAACTAGCAAAGCTGCTGGCAATTTAGCAGGCACTCTAAATGAATTGGTAGGTTCAGAATTAACAGCATCAATCAAAGCATTTAAACAATTTGGTGATATGGGCGGTACAGTTGGCGGGGGGCTTTCGGACCTACGTACAATGGCATATGATTCAGGCCTAACATTACAACAGTTTAATTCTGTATTGAAAAATCAACGAGAAGAAGTTATTTCATTTGGTGGTACACTGGCTGATGGTGCACTTAAAGTTGCTAAAGTACAAAACGAGCTGGCAGCTAACACCGGAACATCAGGAAAAAGTTTACAAAAAGAATTACTAAACATGGGCATTGGTCTTGAAGAACAAGCCGGAATAGCTATAACTGTGATGTCACAGATGCGGGCACTGGGAAAGACTACAGATTCTAGAAATTTAAATGAAATAAAAGTTGCCAAAGCCACTAGAGCTTACGCAGAAGATTTAAGAATATTGCAAGAAGCCACAGGCAAAGATGCTAAAGCAGTAATGGAAAAAGCTCGTAAAGAAACCATGAATGCAGCATTAATGAGCAAATTAAGTGTAGCTGAAAGAGGAAATTTAACCAAGGTTTTTGCAGGATTAGAAGAATTACCGGCCGATGCTCAAGCTGATATAAAGCAAGCCATAATGCAAGAATTATCCGGAGGAGTGATTACTAATCAGCTGGTAGCTAGTAATACAGAACTCACTAAATTTGTGAAAGATACGGCTGCTAGGACTAGGCAAGGCGGGGAGAATCTCACAGCAGAACAGTTAAAAGCTGGCAGAACGTTGGCCCGAACTGTTTCAGCTCAAAACAAAGCAGGTGTTGGTTTTGGGGCAGCAGCGGCCACGGTTGCGTTATATGACAAATCAGTTACTGGCGTAGTAGCACAAAATGCCAGCTTGGCAAGTGGTTTAGAGGAGCTAAATAGCAGAACTGATCCAGAAGGTATAACGCAAAATCAAAAAGCTATTAAAGAATCAACCAACACTCAAGATAAATTAACCAATCAGTTTGCAGATTTAACCGTTGAAGGTAAAAGATTTAATACAACTTTAGGACACCTTAACACACAAATTTTACCTGCATATGCAGAAGCAATTAGTACAGTGACAGCAGGAATGAGAGGTACGTTACAAGGCGCTCAAAAAATAATAGAAAAACCTAGAGAAACAGCTGGAGAAATTAGCGGAGCAATTTTTCAATCTATGTTAACTGAACTAAAAAGTATATCGGCAAGTTTAAAACCTGGTTTAAATAGTCTACTAGATACAATAATAAAATATAGCGGTATCAAGGCTGAAAAACCACCAGGAAAAGCCGCGGGTGGATCGGTATATGCCAGAAAACCTTACATGGTTGGGGAAATTGGTCCGGAACTTTTTGTACCAAATCAATCAGGACAAATAATTAGTAACCAAAATGTAGTGAAATTACAAAAAAGCCTAGGGTCAACGTTTGAGAATTTGTTTCAAGATCAGAACATATCCAAACAATTTGAAACAATGCAGAAAAATCTAGTGTCAGGGGCAGATGTACAGCAAAGTCAAACTACGGCTGCAATGCAACAGCTTCAATCAATGCAAGCAAGTTTAATTACCACAGCTGAAACTCAAAAACGACAATCTGCAACTCCGGCGCAAGCATATTCAATACCAGATCAAACAAACAATATTAACGAAGCAATGCAGAATATGTTGCAAGGGCCATATGGATTTGCCACAGTAATGGACGGTGTAAAAAAACAATTATCAGAAGACAGCACCAAACAATTTTCAGTGTTACAAGAGCAAATTGGTAAACTTGATGAACTTGTTAGGGAGATGCGTAATAACACAAGTGCTAACGAGAATATAGCTAATATGCTAGCTTAATCTATAAATATTACATTAAATAAGATTCATTATGACCTGGAAAAAATATTTTAAAAGCACCAACTTACCTAGTAATATCAGTCCATTGGGCGGAGGCCGTTTAGCGGATCCTGGGTACAGAAACTATCAAAGCAACTTACCAGAAGTGTATATAGGTCATCCAAATCGTATTGAAAGGTACAATCAATACGAACAAATGGACATGGATTCAGAAATTAATGCTGCGCTAGACATTTTAGCTGAGTTTATGACTCAAAAAAATCTAGCAAACGGTACACCGTTTGATTTGAAATTCCATGAAACACCCACTGACAATGAAGTATCAATTGTAAAAGAGCAATTACAACAATGGGTAAAACTAAATGAATTAAACTCACGTACATTTAAAATAATTAGAAATACTTTAAAATACGGCGATCAAGTTTTTGTTAGAGATCCAGAAAATTTTAAATTATACTGGACAGAAATGTCTAAAGTGGTTAGAGTTATTGTAAATGAAAGTGAAGGAAAGAAACCTGAACAATACATTGTTAAAGATATTAATGTAAATTTACAAAATTTAACAGTTACAGCAGTTAATACTACAGATACTTACATAAATCATCCACAGGTGGGCGGTCCCAGTGGAAGTTATATTCAACCGCAAACTCCATACTCAGGTGGCAGTAGATTTGCACGATCACAAAATGAATCGGCTATAAATGCTGAACATGTAGTGCATATCAGTTTAACCGAAGGCTTAGACATCTACTGGCCATTTGGTAATTCAGTGCTGGAAAATGTGTTTAAGGTGTTTAAACAAAAAGAATTACTAGAAGACAGTATTATTATCTACCGTGTACAACGTGCTCCAGAACGCAGAGTATTTAAAATTGATACCGGAAACATGCCCAGTCACATGGCCATGGCGTTTGTAGAACGTATCAAAAACGAAATACATCAACGACGTATTCCTACGCAAACTGGTGGTGGTGCAAACATGATGGATGCCACTTATAACCCATTGGCAATCATGGAAGATTACTTCTTTCCGCAGACTGCAGACGGCCGCGGGTCTAGTGTAGATGTTTTGCCAGGTGGGCAAAATCTTGGTGAAATTACAGATTTGAGATTCTTTACTAACAAGTTATTTCGTGGATTACGTATACCTAGTAGCTACTTGCCAACAGGTGTAGATGACGGCACACAAGCAGTTACAGACGGTAGAGTAGGCACAGCACTTATTCAAGAATGGCGTTTTAACCAGTATTGCAAACGATTACAGTCACTTATTGTAGACAAGTTGGACGCAGAGTTTAAACTGTTTATGCGCTGGCGCGGTATTAACATAGATAGCCAACTGTTTGATTTAGTGTTCGAAGAGCCACAGAATTTTGCACAATATCGTCAAGCTGATATTGATAGTGCTAGAATAAGCACGTTTACTTCACTGGAACAAGTTCCATATTTAAGTAAACGTTTCCTAATGAAACGTTATCTAGGATTGACCGAGCAGGAAATGAGTGAAAACGAGACTATGTGGGCCGAAGAACAAGGCGAAGTTGACATGGCCGGTGCACCTGAACCTAGCTTACGTGCAGCAGGAGTAACTCCGGGTGGTATTAGTACTGACTTAGAAACTGTTACACCCCCGGCCCAAGGTGCTGCAGGTGAAGAGGGCGGAGCTGCACAAGGTGCCAATGCATTGGGCGGAGCACAACCTGGAGCAGCGGCAGGAGTGGCAGTACCTGCAGGCGCAGCCGTGGCAGTTTAGGTTAAATTGAGTAAATACAATATGATTTTAAACGAACTTTACAATTTAGCAAAACCTGGTTATCAAACAGAAAAAGATGATCACACTCCGCTCAAACTAAGTGATTTACGAAAAACTCGTTTGACTCTAGCTGATATCAATCGTATTCGCATGGCCAATGATGTACGCAAAGTTGAACACGAAAACAAGTTAGAGAACATTTCAAAACAGTACAAACCACCGGCTGCAATGGCTGGACCGGTTTAGTCCTTCAAAAACCTTCAAAAAACACCTATTTAACCCCGTTATCTACGCATTTTTGTAAATAAATTACAAGCCATATTATTATAAGGAGTTCCTAATGAACAAATATGAACAGCTAATTGAACACATTATCAACGATGATGAAGCACGAGCTCGTGAGCTATTTCATCAGATTGTAGTAGAAAAATCACGTGAAATTTATGAATCTTTGATGGACGAAGAATACGCAGAGGAAGACATTGGCGGCGACGAAGTTGAAAGTTTAATGCACGAAATCCACGCAGACGAAACCGATGGTATCGGCGAAGGCGGCGACGAGGGTGATCTAAAGATGGATCTAGGCGACAACGACGGAGAAGAAGGTCTTGACGATATAATGACCGGCGACGAACCAGAAATGGGCGACGAAGGTGATCTAGAGCAAAAAGTTATGGATCTCGAGTCTGAGCTAGAAGCACTTAAAGCAGAATTTGAAGCCTTGATGGGCGACGATGAAGGTGATATAGATATTGGCGACATGGGCGACGACGACATGGGCAACAGCGACATGAATCGTAAAGATGACGACGAAATGTATGAAGCAACAGCCGAACTTGACGAAGACGAACTTGACGAAGAAAAGCATAGCAAAAAAGACGATGACGAAATGACTGAGTCTGTACAACGTAAGCCTCTTCCTAAGACTGCTGTTGACTTAATGCGTGAATATGTAGAAAAAATTTCCGCGCCTAGTAACACAGAATTTACTCCAGTAGGTACCGGTACAGGTGGCGACAAGCCAGCTGGTAATACAAGCAATCCTGTAGCAGGCAAGAACGATATGGGTGGTAGTTCGGCTAATATTGCAAAAGGCGGATCTGAGCAGGCTCCAGATGGTAATTCACCAAATGGCAAAGCCGGCGGTTTTCTAAAGAACGCACAAGAAATTGATGTTGCCAAGCGTAATGTAAACGTTCCGGGCGGCAACAAAGGTGCGCAGAACTTTTATAGTTCTAAAGCAAGTGCCAAAAAGGGCGAAGGGCAAACTACCGATGGTTCAGTATCTGTCCAGAAGAAGAGTATTGAACCAGGTGGTAATTAATTAGGGCAATAATATGGCTTTGTACCTAAGAGAGCAACTTTCATTTGACCGGGCGCAGATCAAGATCCTCGAAGAGGAAGCGCCCGGGTATGATGGAAAATCTCAGAAAAATTTGTATCTGGAAGGGATATGCATTCAAGGCGATGTCATGAATGAAAACAAGCGTGTGTATCCCATGACAGAGATTAAAAAGGCCGTAGAAACCATTAACGAAACCATAAGAGAAGGCAAAAGCGTTCTTGGCGAAGTTGATCACCCTGATGACCTAAAGATTAATTTGGATCGTGTGTCGCATATGATTACAGGTATGTGGATGGATGGTCCATGCGGATTCGGCAAACTTAAAATCCTACCAACACCAATGGGTGAACTTGTGAAAGCAATGATTACCTCAGGTGTGAAACTAGGTGTAAGCAGCCGCGGAAGCGGAGAAGTAGCTGACAACGGTCGTGTTAGTGGGTTTGACATTATCACCGTTGATATTGTAGCACAGCCTTCGGCTCCAAATGCATATCCTAAAGCAATCTATGAGAGCTTGATGAATATGCGTCACGGACACCGAGTGTTAGATGTGGCTCGTGATGCCACACAAGATCAAAGAGTACAGAAGTACCTGAAAGAAGGCCTAACACGCCTAATCAATGACCTTAAGTTAAAATAGGAGAGTCGTAATGACACTAGATGCATTGAAACCATTGTTAGATAGTGGAATTATTAACGAAGACACTCAACAGGCAATTACTGAAGCTTGGGAAGCAAAACTTCTTGAGGCACGTGAAACTGTTAGAAGTGAACTACGTGAGGAATTTGCACAACGCTATCAACATGACAAACAAGTAATGGTTGAAGCTCTAGATAAAATGGTAACTGAAAGTCTACAAAGTGAACTGGAAGAGTTTGCTACAGAGAAAGCCAAACTGGCAGAAGATCGTGTGAAGTTTAAAACTCACATGACCGAAAACGCAGCGAAGTTTAATAATTTCATGATCAGCAAGCTTGCTGATGAAATCAAAGAACTACGTGAAGACCGTAAGCAATATGAAAATAGTATTGGCGGTTTAGAAAAGTTTGTTATGAAATCTCTAGCAGAAGAAATTCAAGAGTTTGAGCAAGATAAGCAAGCAGTGGTTGAGACAAAAGTTCGTCTAATCAGTGGTGCTAAAGAAAAACTTGCCGAACTACAAAAGAATTTCGTAGCTCGTTCAGCTGAACTAGTAAAAGAATCAATTACCAAAAAACTAGAGTCAGAAATGACTCAACTCAAAGAAGATATCCAACTTGCTCGTGAGAACATGTTTGGCCGTCAAATCTTTGAAGCCTTTGCAAGTGAATTTGCAGTAACTCATTTAAATGAGAACAAAGAAATTCGCAAGTTGCAGGCTGTTGTTACTGCCAAAGAAAAGGCTTTAGCGGAAGCTAAAGACCAAGTAGAACAAGCAGTAATGATTGTTGAATCAAAAGACAAAGAGATTAAAGTTATTAAGGAATCAGCTGAGCGCAAGGATATTCTTGCGAATCTATTGAAACCTTTGAACAAGGAGAAAGCTACAATTATGAGCGAACTTCTTGAAAGTGTGCAAACTGGTAAACTACAAAGTGCATACGAAAAGTATCTACCAGCGGTACTAAACAACACAGCAAAATCTGTAACACAGCCCAAGGCCATGTTATCAGAAAGTCGTGTAGAAGTAACTGGTGATAAATCTGCTAACACACCTGCTATCGAAGAAAACATTCATAATGTTTTTGAGATCAAGCGTTTAGCAGGGCTAAAGTAAACCCTAATTAGGAGAAAAGGAAATAAAATGACACAAGCATTACTAGAAAGCCGTTGGGGCGAAACTAAAGACGCTCTGTTAGAAGGCTTAAACGGTTCCAAG